>OQVS01003002.1_pt1 | contig 10403 bp, 10 predicted proteins | sample 1691601 | NCBI WGS metagenome assembly OQVS01 (sample SAMN03418268, study PRJEB22391) | human gut metagenome | biome: human-gut; feature: organic feature; material: feces | host: Homo sapiens | place: Tanzania | collected 2013-01 | reverse complement strand
TTCAAAATATCCTGCTGATATGCCTGCCGCAGTTCCTCCGGACGGTTCAGCCGCCTGCTTAAGATGCCAAAAACTCCGGGACACAATAGCTGCATCTGCGTCACTGTCTTTTCCAGGGCTTCCAGCATTCCTTTTTCCTCGGATAATTCATAGCTCCATAGAACACAGAGCATCCCTTCTTTCAGTGACAGCCACATTTTATACAGGGAGGAAAGCGGCCCTTCTGCCAGCTCCCTCTGCAGCTTCTGATACAGTACCTCATTGATATTACGGTCATTGTCCGCTTCCCTGCCACTGGTCACCGCAAAAATTCTGAGATAAGAAGCCGGAAAACATCTTGCATTCAGTTCCCGGTTCCACTCATTATCATGTCCCAGAAGATAACGTTCCACCAGGTGTTCATAATGTATCTCCCCTGATGTGCTGCCCATCCGGGCTCCGGGAATCCGGTCCACTGCTTTCTGCAGAACTCTGCGCAGTTCCTCCGGATTCAGTGTCGGCTTCAGGATATAATCCACGACTCCGTTGATCAATGTATGCCGCACATATTCATACTTATCATAGCCGCTTAATATGATGGTCTGGATCCTTGGATACATCCGGTGTACCGCCTCGGAAAAATCCACACCGTCCAGCTGTGGCATTACGATATCACAGATAATGATCTGTGGAGACAGCGCTTCGATACACTGAAGGGCCTCTGCTCCGTTGGTCGCTTCCCCAACGATCTCAAAGCCTTCCTGTCCCCAGTCGATCATATACTTCAATCCCTGCCGCATGATATATTCATCATCTACGATCAAAACTTTTATCATAATCAACCCACCCATAGATATCAGGAATTCATTGAAAGTGATTCAAAATCACATTTTCCGGTATTTTCCGCTTTCAACAATTACATAATAGCATTATTTTGGGATTACGAAAAGTTTCGCCCCTTACCTTCCTAAAAAAATGTTAAAATCCTAAAATTGTGCAATATCGTCCAACATAGAAATCCGTCTGATACACATAATGAGAAACAGGCCGGAAATCATAAATGTATGGTTGCGTATTTCATCAGATATATGTTACAATGTTTTTTAGGAATTTGTTCCGATTAACTGAAGGAGGGACTGTAGAATGAGTCCGGTTGCAATCACATTATTAGTTATTGTAATAGTACTTGCGATTATCATTGCAGTATTATATTTCTTAGGTAAGAAAGCACAGAAAAAACAGGCAGAACAGCAGGAACTGCTGGAGGCCAACAAACAGACCGTATCCATGCTGATCATTGACAAGAAACGCATGAAAATGAAGGATGCCGGTCTCCCCCAGATGGTCATTGACCAGACCCCGAAGATGATGCGTGGATCCAAGCTTCCTATCATTAAGGCAAAGGTCGGTCCCCAGATCGTATCCCTGATCTGCGACGAGAAGATCTTCGACAGCGTTCCTGTGAAAAAGGAAGTAAAGGCAGTTGTCAGCGGTATCTATGTACTGGATGTCAAAGGACTGCACGGCAAGACCGAAGCCGCTCCTGAGAAGAAGAAAGGTTTCTTCAAGCGTCTGGTTGCCACAGCACAGGAAAAGGCCGGTGCAAAGCCCGTCAAGTAGATAACTACTCAGAACCTATTGTACAATGTCTGACGTACATAAAAATAGCAAATGTTCTTATGAATGCCTGCATTCATAAGAGCATCTGCTATTTTTTATTTGGTTAACTTTATTTTTCCCGAATATGTATTTTCAGGCAGCTCTCGCTCAAAGGCTCTCCTTCATGATCCAGTGTGTATTCCACTGTCACATGGATCTGATCCTCCTGCTCCTCCACCAGTACCTTGCCGGTCTCGATTCCTAAGAGCAGCTGACCGTAGGGGGTGTTATAGTGGATCATATGTCTCTGATTTTCCTCAAAGATCATATGTACCTCGGAAGTTCCCTGTCTGGTCAGTTCCAACAGATGATCCCGGAATTTGATCCGGCTCCTGCAGGGTGCATCCAGCCCCTCCATCTGTTCCTCATAGAGCAGATAATGACTGTCGTTTCTCTTAAAATATTGTGCCGGCTGTACAGTCTCCACCGCATCACATTCCTGCTCCTGTCCGGAAGCATGCAGACCGGACAGGACAAGCTCTACCTCTCGCTTCATTTTCTGTTGTCCTTTAATTCTCTTTAATATTCGTCGATCTTGATAGTCTTGGCCGACAGAATACCGTATTTGATAATGGAATTGGCGAAACGTTTGAACTTCTCCGCACCATCACTCACATAAAACTGGTACTTATTCTCTCCCAGATGAGGTTCCTCCTGATTGAGAATATCATAATGCTGCAACAGTTCCTTTAACTCTCTGGCAGTCTCGTATGCCGGATTCACCAGTGTCACCTGATCTCCCATGACACGTCCTACCGTAGAGCGGATCAGCGGATAATGGGTGCATCCCAGGATCAGAGTATCGATATCAATGTCGATCAGCTCCGTCAGATAGCGCTTCGCAATCTCGTCAGTCACGGGATCCTCCCACAGACCTTCTTCCACCAGCGGCACGAACAGCGGACAGGCCTTGCCGTAGATCGTAACATCTTTATTCAGTTCCTGTATGTATTTATTGTACATCTGGCTGCCAATAGTCGCTTCGGTGGCAATGACACCAATACGGCCGTTGCGTGTTACCTCTACCGCCGTTTTTGCTCCCGGCTTGATCACCCCGAGGATCGGCACATCAATCTCTTTTTCCAGTTCATCCAACGCATAGGCACTTGCCGTATTGCAGGCCACCACAATGGTCTTCACCTGAAAAGTCTCCAAAAACCGTACAATCTGCTTCGAAAAGCGTGTCACCGTCTCCTTGGACTTACTGCCGTAGGGCATTCTTGCCGTATCTCCGAAATATATGATCTTCTCATTGGGAATCTGCCGCATGATCTCCCGGGCCACGGTCAATCCACCGATACCGGAATCGAATACCCCGATGGGGGCATCCTTTTTCAGCGCAGTAACCTTCTCCTGATACATGGGATTTCTCCTTTTATTTTTTTAACATCGTAAGCAATCTGCTCTTGAACCGGATCTGCTCCGGATCCGCCTCCAGAATCTTCCAGTAGATCTGACTGTCGGAATTCCATTCTACCACTTCCGGACCGGTCTGTACAGTCTCTGCCTCCGCAGCTTCCGTTTCTTCATACACGATCTCATAAGTGGAAGGCAGCATGGTCAGTTCCGGGTAGATCACACCCCACCAGCCGTAGCAGGCCAGTGCTACAGTCAGAATACGGATTCCCTGTATAAATCTGTCCCGCAGCCTTGTCCCCGGTAAATTTCCTACGTTCCTGTATTTTTCATAAAAAGTATATAATCTATCCATCAGCAGTCTCCCATTTCCATAAATTTCCTTTTCCATTCTATGGAAATCATTACCACTTTCCGGACAGATTATACATTTGCAAAGCTATTTATTTTTCTCCCGTTCCAGGCGGATCTGCCGGATGATCGATTTTTTCTGATTATCTATATGCACCCTGGCCATATTCGATGCCGTCTCTTTATCCTTTTTCACGATGCTTTCATAGATGATCTTGTGTTCCTCCACCAGACGTTCATGCTGGCTGAAATCCTTGATATATTCAAAACGATAGCGATACATCTGCTCGGACAGATTATGAACCAGCTGGATCAGGCGCTGGTTCCCCGTAGCCTGTACAATAATATCGTGCAATGCCACGTCCGCCTGTGCGATCTGTTTGATATCCTCGGTCTTCACTGCCGCTTCAAAGGTATCACATGCCTTTTTCAGATCCTGTAATTCCTCCGGAGTGATCCGGTCACATGCCAGCTCGACACAGAGCGCATCCATGGCCCGGCGTACCTCCAGCACATCATTCATGCTCTTCTCCGTGATCTGTGCTACTTCCGCACCTCTTCTGGGGATCATGGTCACCAGTCCCTCCAATTCCAGCTTGCGGATGGCTTCCCGGATCGGTGTACGGCTGACTCCCAGCTTGTTGGCAAGGTGGATCTCCATCAGCCGCTCTCCGGGTTTCAGTTCTCCCGTCAGAATAGCCTGCCGCAAAGTATTGAATACCACATCTCTAAGTGGCAGAAATTCATCCATTGTCACCTGTAAATTATCCTGCATACCTCTACTCTGGCATTACTCACAGAATTCCGTCAGGAAAATCTGCTTTGCCAGCTGTTCCTCCTCTAATTTATCATATGCCCTGCGGGCCATATCCTTCTCTACGAAAATACCGAATACCGTCGGACCGCTTCCGCTCATCAGACTGTTGATGGCCCCCAGTTCCTTCATACGGTCTTTGATGGTCTGGATCACCGGATAAGCACTGACGGTTACGGTCTCCAGCACATTTTCCATCCGGTCCAGGATTCCCTGTAAGCTTTCCTCGGTAATGGCTTCCACCATGCCATCGATATCAGGATGTTTCACGATCTCCTGTGCGTCCAGATGTTCGTATACATATTTGGTCGACACATTGATATCGGGCTTCGCCACCAGTACATAACAGTCCGGTGCCGGAGCAAGCGGTGTCAGTTTCTCGCCGATTCCCTCAGCCAGCGCCGTTCCGCCCATGACGCAGTAAGGAACATCCGCACCGATCTTCACCCCCAGTTCCATCAGATCTTTCAGCGTACAGCCCAGATCAAACAGACGGTTCATGCCTTTTAAGGTAGCTGCCGCATCCGTACTGCCGCCTGCCATTCCTGCTGCAATGGGGATATGCTTCTCCAAATGAATCTTCACGCCTTCACCGATATGATAGGCTTCCATCATAAGTTTTGCCGCTTTGTAGATCAGATTATTCTCATCCGTAGGAAGTTCCCCCGAATCTGTGGTAATGACGATCCCACCGGCTGTCCTCTGAAAATCCAGCACATCATAAATGCCTACGGTCTGCATGACCATCTTCACTTCGTGATACCCATTTTCCAGTCTTCTGACCACATCCAGACCCAGATTGATCTTGGCATACGCTTTTATCCGATATTCGTTCATTTTTGTCTCCAATACGTTAGCTTGTATACAATAATTGTACTTAATTTTATACAATCCTGCGTATTTTGTCAATGGAGTGTGAGCCTTTCCCCGGCTTTTTCCACTATTTTTCTTGAAAGCACCTAAAGTATCCACTATTCCGGACCGATATACCAAGTGAAACCAGAAATTTTCAGAAGGTTAAACCATGTATCGTCAAGGATGACAAACAGGTACGGACAGCAGATCCGTACCGGAAAAGAGGAAACTATGAGTGTAAACGGAGTTACAGTAAACCAGGCTGCTGCAGCCTACAGCTATGCCAGCACAGGTGCAGCAAAGGAAAAATCTTCCGCTGAGGAAGCAAAAACTACAACTACCGCAGAAGATACCGGTGTCATCTATGAGCACAGCACTGATACCAAGACTTCTTCCACGAAGAAAACCTATACACCGGATACCAATCTGGTCAACAAATTAAAGGCAGATGCGGAAAACCGTGCCAATCAGCTTCGTTCTCTGGTAGAGCAGATGATGGGCAAGCAGGCGAACACCTACGGCAACGCCAATGACATCTGGTCCTTCTTACGTTCCGGCAATTTCACCGTAGATGCCGCTACCAAGGCTCAGGCACAGGCTGATATCGCCGAAGATGGCTACTGGGGTGTGAACCAGACTTCTGATCGTATCATCCAGTTCGCCAATGCTCTGACCGGCGGTGACCCCGACAAGATCGAGTCCATGCGTGAAGCATTCAAGAAGGGCTACGCACAGGCTGAGAAGACCTGGGGCGGTTCTCTTCCCGAGATTTCCCAGAAGACCTACGATGCCGTTATGGAGAAGTTCGACAAGCTGGCAGCAGAGGCAGGCCTGACCACAGAAGAATAATGTCGTATCATCGACAGACTTTCCCTATAGAAAAACCATGTTGTACTGATGCCGCAGAACGCATCCATGTGCAACATGGTTTTTCTTTTCCCAGCTATATTATGCCAGACCTTTTACCAGCAGCACCTTCTGTCCTGCCCGCAATTCATCGCTTTCCAGCGCATTCAGTTCCCTCACGGTCTTCACCGGCATATGATATTTTCTGCCGATGCTCCACAGATCATCCCCTGGCGCAGCGATGTAGATCACTGCACTGGGAAGTCCCGCCAGTACCTTGCTGTCGATTTCCTGTTCTTCCACCCCTTCGATGGCTTCCAATGGGATATTTTTCATTACCGTGGTAGAAAAAGACAGCACAGCCTTCACATCCAGTTCTTCTCCCTCCAGCAGATTTACCTGCAGCTGTTCCAGTTCACTGTGTATCTCCGCCTGATCCACCGCAGTCACGCCCTGCACATTCAGAGTATATTCATACGGGATCTGTTCCCGGGTACTCACATAGGGCGTCTCATCATTCTCTGTAATACACAGTACGGTAAGATCAATACTGCCCTGCAGGCGGATTCCTTCCTCTGTGACTTCCTGATGATCGATGGTCACTGCTCCTTCGCTGTGAAGTACCTGCAGTATCGGGGAGGCAGCGTCGGTCTTACGATGATCCGTTACCTTGGTCTTCCCGGTAATTCTTGCTAACAGCTGTCGCAGACTGGCATCTCTGGTATCCGGGATCACCTCTTTGGTCACGCCGTAGATATCCCGTAAAATATCGATTTTTTCCTCTTCATAGAGATGGATATTCAGTTCCAGTGTGCATTCCAGACCAAGGATCCTCTCCTCCCCGTCCAGATCCGGCTGGATCGTCAGTTCCGGCTGTCCATGCTCCTGCCTTACTAACGAATACCGGATATCCGGCAGCAGTTCTTCCCTGCACCCCTGACATTCCAGTGTTCCGTCCAGCGGCAGGGTCGTCTCATAGGAACGGATCGACCGCTCTTCCCCTTCTGCTTCGTAGAGGACAAAGACCTGAATATCTCCCTGAATGGCCAGGTGTTCTTCCTGTGGCTTGAACTCCACATCCCGCAGGGATACATTGCTCCAGAGGATCTCATAGATGTTCGGATAACTGGATGGCAAGGGAATCTCTTCTTTTTTGCGGAAAATATCATTTTTGCAGATGGCAAGCTGCGTCACTTCCATGGGAGCGATCCGGTATTCCACACCACTGTCTGCGCTGTCTCCCTGGATTCCCACGGGCAGCTCTTCGTCGTAGATCTCCTCGATCCGGGCCGTGAGAAGCAACAGTGCCTGCAGGTTCAGCTTCCGGGAATTGATCATATTTACCGTGAAATCTTCTACGGTTCCATTCACCGCCACCGTATCCGATGGCAGCGTTCCTTCCATATGGATCTTCTCTTCAAAGGGCAGCGCCCCACTTAAAAGTACCAGATTATTTCCTGTTTCCTGGGTATGGTACAGAATCGCATACCCCAGTTTTCCCCGTACCGTCACTTCATCTGTACCGGGCCGGATCTCCTCGATGACGACTTCTCCTTTTTCCAGGTTCAGAGTACTGATGTCCGGTTTATCCTCCGGGAGGTTCAGATCCTCCTCCATGGTAAACTGCATGACGGTGGATCGTTTTACCCGGTCCATATGTATATTTTTCTTGATCAGCTCCACAATAACAGACCTCCATATATACAGATATATCTATATATATGAAGGTCTCTGTGTACTTATACCGTATTCTGTTCTCCGTATCTTACTGTACCGCACCAATCAGATCGGTCAGGTTCTCCACATGGTAGGTACGCATGTAATCCTCGATGCCTTCCACGACTTTTACCGTGGTATAAGGATCCACGAAATTCATCGCTCCTACACTGACTGCGCTGGCACCTGCCAGAATAAATTCGATGGCATCCTCCGCTGTGGCAATACCACCCATACCGATAATGGGGATCTGTACCGCCTGTGCCACCTGATAGACCATACGGACAGCGATGGGCTTGATGGCAGGGCCGCTCATGCCGCCGGTCTTGTTGGCAATGGCGAATTTTCTGCGGTGAATGTCGATCTTCATACCGGTGATGGTATTGATCAGGGACAGGGCATCCGCTCCTGCTGCCTCCGCTGCTTTTGCCATCTCCGTAATGTCAGTTACATTCGGGCTCAGCTTCATGATGATGGGCTGCTTTGCATGCTTTTTCAGCTCAGATGTAATGTTGTACAGAGCATCCGCTTTCTGTCCGAAAGCAATAGCTCCTTCCTTGACGTTGGGGCAGGATACATTGATCTCCAGCATGCTGACTGCCGGTTCGTCTCCCAGTCGCTCCACCACATCCACATAATCATCCACACTTTTACCGCAGACGTTTACAATGATCTTCGTATCATATTTTTTCAGAAAAGGAATGTCTCTCTCCATGAACACATCAATGCCGGGATTCTGTAAACCGATGGCATTGAGCATGCCGCCGTACACCTCTGCCACCCGGGGAGTGGGGTTGCCGGGCCAGGGCACATTGGCTACACCCTTGGTCACCACTGCGCCAAGGCGGCTCAGGTCTACAAATTCTTCATATTCCATACCGGAGCCAAAGGTTCCGGAAGCTGTCATTACGGGATTTTTAAAAGTAACTCCTGCGATCGTTGTCTGTGTATTCATCAGATCTCTACCTCCTCAGCGTCAAATACAGGGCCATCGGTGCAGATTCTAGCATTATGCACATGGGAATGATGATCCACTTCTTTGGTCTTTACCACGCAGCCCAGGCAGGCACCTACGCCGCAGGCCATATGCTCTTCCAGAGAGATATAGGCCTTGATGCCTTTTTCTTCCGCATATTTTTTGATAGCACGAAGCATCGGCATCGGTCCGCAGGCGAAGATCACATCTGCCTGCAAAGCGTTAGTTTCAATGGCATTCATGACATTGCCCTTCGTGCCGACACTGCCGTCCTCCGTGGCAATATATACGGTTCCGTTCTGTTCCAGATCCTCTTTTAAGAACAGCTGGTTATCACGGTAGCCCACAATGATCTGCTTCTGTGCGGAAGCCGGAAGCTCTCTTGCCAGCTCCAGCATGGGAGGAATACCGATGCCGCCGCCCATGAGGAATACTTTTCTGCCTTCCGCTGCCTCTATGGGGAAGCCGTTGCCTAAAGTTCCCAGAATCTCTACACTATCACCCTCTTTATAGGAGGAAAATTCTGCAGTGCCCTGTCCGGCAATACGGTACACGATGCGCAGGGCATCCTTTTGGTCGCTTACCTGGCAGATGCTGATGGGACGGGGCAGCAGGGTACTCCGATCCTTGGGGTATACACCGATGAACTGGCCGGCTTTCGCCTGTTCAGCCAGATCTGTAGCGATCCACATGTCAAAAATTCTGGGTGCGATCTCCTTCTGGGAAAGCACAGTTGCTGTGATTTTCTTTTTCATGTTATTGTCCTTTTCTCTTCTTTTTCTATATCGTCACTTTGTAACTATTCAGAACCCCATGCGCAAAACCGCCTCTGCGAGGCTATATCTCTTCTATGCCTGCTGCCCCTGATATATGATCTTACCACCGCAGATGGTCTTCTTCACTTCACCTTTTAATTTCCATCCGGTAAAAGGAGTATTTGTTGCCTTGGAGGCATAGGTCTCCGGGATAAACTCTGCCGCAGTGTCGATCAGGATCACATCCGCAGGTCCTCCCTCCGCCAGATATCCGGCATCGAGATGATACATGGCCGCCGGATTGGTACTCATCAGGCGCAGCAGCTGTTTCATAGTGAGATACCCCTGGTCCACCAGTTCCGTAATGCCCAGTGCCAGGGAAGTCTCCAGTCCGGTGATGCCGCTGGGGGCCTCTGTGATCGGTTTTGCTTTTTCTTCAGCGGTATGAGGCGCATGATCGGTGGCGATCATGTCGATCGTGCCATCCACCAGTCCCCTGATCACTGCCTGACGGTCTGCTTCCTCCCGCAGGGGCGGATTCATCTTCGCCAGTGTGCCATACTTGATCACTGCGTCTTCGGTCAGTGTAAAATGGTGAGGTGTAGCTTCCGCATGGATATTGGAGCAGCGCTTTTTCGCCTGACGCACCAGTTCCACCGCTTCCTTGCTGCTGATATGCTGGATGTCGATACAGGCACCGGTCTCTTCTGCCAGTTTCAGATCCCGCTCCACCAGAGCGGTCTCCGCCTCTCTGGAGGAACCGCCGATTCCGTAATACTCGCTGGCCTTTCCCTTGTTCACACCGTTATTCTCGATATATTTCGGATCTTCCTCATGGAAGCTGATGGGCATGTCCAGCTCTGCGGAGATCTCCATGGCACGGCGTACCAGCTCCGCATCCAGCAGAGGTACTCCGTCATCCGTGAATCCTACAGCACCTGCCGCTGCCAGCTTCTTCATATCCGTCAGCTGCTTTCCCTGCATCCCCATGGTCACGTTGGCGCAGGTCGTCACATGGATCCCCGTCTTCGCTCCCTTGTCCAGGATATACTTCAGGGTCTCCTCACTGTCCACGGTGGGCTTCGTGTTCGCCATC
>OQVS01003001.1_pt1 | contig 10406 bp, 8 predicted proteins | sample 1691601 | NCBI WGS metagenome assembly OQVS01 (sample SAMN03418268, study PRJEB22391) | human gut metagenome | biome: human-gut; feature: organic feature; material: feces | host: Homo sapiens | place: Tanzania | collected 2013-01 | reverse complement strand
TTTGTTGCTCAGGCACTTATAAATAATGTTAAACTATAGTGTTGCGGAATTAAGGGTTATTTAACCTTCATACTTGTCGTAAAAGCATATACTAAACTTGAAAACGAGTTGCTTTTATGTTTCTTTTCACGGAATAAGTTTTATTAATACCCCAGTTACCGCGAGATGAATGAGCGAAGTCTTCGGCCTCCTACAGCGTGAACTTATACCCCGCCGTAATATACACAGCATGGTTGCGTGCCGAAGGAGATTCGGATATATTGACCCAAGGGTCATTTGACTTTAGGTTAATGGCCTTTCTGAATTCGAAGCAATATGAGGCGTCGAGGGTGATGTGTCGCCACTCATAGCTTAGGCCAAAGGGAATGCCAGCCACAATGTTGCGGAAGATGCTGCTCACACTCTCCGACTTCTTCTCCTTATACGTCTCCCATAGATACATCGATGATGTGCCGTCGCCAAGATTCATGGTGCGTATGCTTTGTATGGTAATCTTGTCCTTTGCTGAGACGAGCAAGCCAGCCTGCACACCGATATGGGCAGCCAGTCCTTTCACGCTCGGGAAGTAAGCCTTTATCTGCAGAGGCACGGATATGTAAGTAACGTCAAGCTTTTCATTTGCAGATGCGTATTTCTCTTTCTGCTCCTTGAATCCGGTGCCTATAAGACTGAAGTCGGCTCCCGTCGTCAGCGAGTAATACTGCGACAGTGGTATCTCCACGCTTGCTCCAAACGTGTATCCTGCTTTCCATTCCTTTGATGCCGTAAGTGCAGAGCCGTCCATTTTGGATATGGTTACGCCTGCATGTGGAATGATTGACACGCGGCGACCTTCGTTCTGAGCCGATGCCCACATAGGCAGCAGCGACATGACAACGGCAGATATGATATTTTTCATTGTGTTCATTTTCTGTTGTAAGTATATATTTCTGTTGTATTACCCTGCTTGCGGGTGAGCTTCATGCTGTCTTCAGTCTTGTCGCTGATGGTCCAGGATTCTGTATAACCGTATCCAGGTATAATGAGTGCATTGAAGTCTCCGGTTTTAGTTATGTTTTCACCGTCTATTGTGAACCATTGGTCAAAAACAACAGTTCCAAATCTGTCCCATTTATACGTTTTATGGTTTTCCATGAAAGCGAGAGTGTGGTAAAACTGCGAGTTCCAGCTGTCGTCATTCTTGATGTCAATATCCGTGATGCTGTTGCCATCCACAATGTAAACATAGTGTGTGGTTACCCACTTGCCCAAGATGTATTCGGGCATGTGCGTCTTCATTATCTCGTCAGCCCTCAGCATCTCTTCGGGCACGTTTTTCTTCACAAAGTGTTCCACGCTATTATTGTTGTCGCCATTGGCAAAGACAAGCAATGAGTTGTTATTCACGGCATACACATTCCAATTGATTCCTGACGAGAGAATTGTGCAGTTGTTGTCGGCCAGTTCAATCTCAGCCGAATGATATTGCACGTAATGATGCTCTGTATCATACCATATCTGTGATATGTCGGAGATATTGCCTTCTTTGTCGACGTAGAATCCGCAGTCAGTCACGTTGTCCTGTTCCCAATAGCCCGTGAAGTCGGTAACTTTGAATCCCGACATCTTCATTCCTTCAAGTTCGCTTATCATCTTATCGCCATCGCCAGGCAGCGACGTGAGTCTGTAGAGAGGCACCACAGATGTCTTGCCGTTATAGGCGAGATACATCTTTTGGTCGTCGTTTCCTGCCACGGTCACGTTGTAATATTTGCCGTAGTCTTTGAGTAGTTGCATCTCATAGTGGTTGCCGTTCACACTCCACTTGCCCGTTTTGTATCCCAATTTATAAGGATTGTCTGTGACGTTGGTATACATCCATTCTGTCACAGTATTGTCATTGTGCACTACAATGCCTTGAATGGCACCGTCGCCATTGATGTCCTCACCGGCTATCTGCCAATAGCCAGTGATGGGCACATTGATGTCGGGCGACACATTAGGTGCTTTGAATGCTGGGTCGTCGCTGCATGATGTCTGCATAACTACGGTGAGCAGGCATAATGAAAGGGTTGTGAAACAAACGTGTTTCATGATTTTGTGTATACCTTAATTCCGCAACACTATAAAATTTAACTTTTATAATATCCTAAGCCGCTCAGCAGAGCCGGTTACTTGGACAAGCCAAGCGGTCCAGGATTTTGCCATGTCAGAGGATTCACTTAACTTAGTGTTGCAAAAACAATCAAACAAAACCTCATCAGGCATCACAAAAATACAAATAAAATCCGAGAAACACACATCTTTTGGTGGTATATTTCCAATTATGGAAAAATTCGACAGGATGTTGTCTCATACAATAGACTCTGCTTTAGGTTTGCGTAGCAAAGTGTATGGCTATCAATATAGCGAGATAATCCGTTCTCTGATGCGTATATTTCTGTGGAGGGTCATGTATCGAAGACGTGAAGCCTCAAATCTTCGTGGCCTTTTGCGTATTGACTCAAGTTGCATCATGGGGTAAGGGGATTTCGTCTCTTGCGACAGCACCATAAGGATTCTTTACGAAAACGAGTCGTTTTAGAGAGGTATATCCTAAACGAGTCTGGCTATACCGACTTGATGCGAAACAGCAAATCAATCATCAACTGCGACTTTTGTCAGCCCAAATTAAATTAGCGTTAAATTCAGTTGGCAAAATGTTGGCAATTTCATAAACTAAAAAAACCTAACTGCTCATATTCAAGCAGTTAGGATTTATCTGGGTGCGCCTGATAGGACTCGAACCTACACGTCGCGGGACACTAGATCCTAAGTCTAGCGCGTCTACCAATTCCGCCACAAGCGCATTAAGCGAATGCAAAATTAATAATAAAAGGTGGAATGGGCAAATTTTGAAGACTTTTTATTTAGAATTTGGAAGAAATGGGCTTAATCCTTCATCCTCTTTAATCTTCTCATTCTGTCAAGCGAGAATGTTTTCAGGAGCATTTGGGCTTTATACATCATCCTCTTTCACCTTCTCTATCTGTCAAGCGAAAATGTTTTCAGAAACAATTGGGCTTTATCCCTCATACTCTTTAATCTTCTCAATCTGTCAAGCGAAAATGTTTTCAGAAACAATTGGGCTTTATATCCCATCCTCTTTAATCTTCTCAATCTGTCAAGCGAAAATGTTTTCAGAAGCAATTGGGCTTTATACATCATCCTCTTTAATCTTCTCGATCTGTCAGGCGAGAATGTTTGCAGAAGCAATTGGGCTTTATACCTCATCCTCTTTAATCTTCTCGATCTGTCAAGACGAGAATGTTTTCAGAAGCAATTGAGCTTTATACATCATCCTCTTTCATCCCAACACCTTGGCATTGAGATAGCCCACAAACTTGTCGCGGTAGCTGTCGCCGATGGGCAGGAAGGTGTCGTTGTCGAGGATTACGCGGTTCTTGTTGACCTCCTGTATCTTTTGCAGATTGACGATGTAGGAACGATGTATGCGCATAAACTTGACGGCTGGCAGGCGCTCCTCTATGCGCTTCATGCTGAGCAACACGACGATGGGGCGCTGGCCCTCAACGTAGATCTTAAGATATTCGCTCATGCCCTCCACATAACGTATGTCGTGCATGTGAACCTTCACCACCTTGTGTTCTGTCTTAAAGAAGATGGTGTCGTCGAGAAGGTTCTGCACCGACACGCGACGCTCGAGCTCAAACTGTCGTTTCAGCTTCAACGCGGCATGGTTAAACTCATCCATGCCGAAGGGCTTGAGCAGATAGTCGACGGCATCGAGCCGAAAGCCGTCAATGGCATGCTCCGAGTAGGCTGTGGTGAAGACAACGAGTGGCGGGGCCGCCAGGGAGCGCACAAAATCGAGTCCGTTGAGGTCAGGCATGTTGATGTCCACAAACATGGCATCAACGTTCTCGCTGTCAATGACCTTGCGTGCTGCATCGGCACTAAGACATTGGTCGACGAGCTTGAGAAATGGCACCTTGCTCACATAAGAGGCCAACTGCTGCAAGGCAAACGGTTCGTCATCCACGACCAGACATTTTATCGTATTCATAGAGGAAGGTTTTTTTATTTTTTATTTTTTATTTTTTATTTTTTATTTTTTATTTTTTATTTTTTATTTTGATTTTTTATTTTGTGTTTTGATTTTTTATTGTGTTTTGATTTTCTTATTTCTTTATTCTCCTTTTTTTGTTTCTTTATCCTTGTTTTCCATTCTTGTCAGAACCATTGTTCACCGTCTTCTCCTGTGGCCGTTCCTTCAGGACGGGCATCACGAGCTTAACGTCAAAGCGTTGCTCGCTGTCCTTGATCTCGAGCTTATAGTTGGTGTCGTAGAGCAGATCCAGACGTTTGCGCACATTAACCAAGCCCACGCCCCCTTTCTCACACGTCGGTTTCGCGGTGTGCTTACTGTTGCTGCATGTGAACACAACGTTGCCGTCGACCACATCTATCGACACCTCCACAAACGACTGTCCGCTGTAGCTTATGCCATGTTTGAAGGCGTTCTCGGCAAAGATGATAAGAAGCAGAGGCGGCACGTTACAGTCGGTCATGCGTTCAGGCACCGTGAGCGAGGTCTTTATGTCGTCGGTAAACCTGAGCGACATCAGTCGGAAGTAATGGCGCAGAAACTCGATCTCCTTCTTCAGCGACACGCTCTCCCTGTTGGCGTCATAGAGCACATAACGCAACATCTTCGACAGCTCCACGATATTGGTCTTTGCCCTCTCGGGGTTGATGTCGACAAGCGCGTGAATGTTGTTGAGGGTGTTCATGTAAAAATGCGGATTGATCTGGTAGCGCAGATAAGCGAGCTGATGTTCCAGATTCTGGTTCTCCACAAGCTGCATCTCTATCGAGTCGCGCTCAAGTTTAAAGAACAGTTTCACGCCAAGGTTCATGCCCATAAGCAGCATCACCACCACGGTGCTCACGATGTCGATGGGCGCTCCCGGTAGCTGCGGCAGCACCGAGTCGCGCACCTGCGCCACGGCGTCATGGAAGAAATAGACCATGAACGACTGGAAGGCGGTGAAGACCACAAGCAGCAACACCGCCATGCAGAGGTACAGGTGTATGTCGCGCCTTTTAATAAGAATGGCGTTGAGCAAGGCGTTGTTTATGACGAAGGCCACCAGAAACATGCAGGTGTAACGCCACATGTCTATGACCTCATCCCACAAGAAATCGAGCTCTGCCACGTTCACCACACGCACATACATGTTCATTATTGGCGCGGTGAATATAATAATCCACAACACCAGATAGACAAGGTTTTCTATGCGGTTTCGCTTCAAATGGTTTATAAAAGCTTTCATGCTTCTTGTGAATGGGAATATGCTTGTCAACAATAAATTAGGGCACGTCGGCGCACTCTCTTACAACTAATTATGCAAACTTACACATTTTATCGCAAAGAAGAGAAGGAAAAGGGCAAAAAGTTGTTGAAAAGCTTATTTTATTGTATCTTTGCAGAAGATAAGCTGCACCTCGGCAAAGCTATCAAGCAAGCTTGTTTCTTTGCGCTCGGTTTGCATTATCTTTGCAGAAGATAAGCTGCACCTCGGCAAAGCTACCAAGCAAGCTTGTTTCTTTGCGGAGACATCTTTGCGGAGGCATCTTCTAAAAACATCTTTGCAGAAACACAAGACATCTCACCTAAAGGATGGAGGACATTCTATGAACAATCTGACGCTCATCATAAAAACCGTTGTTTTAACAGCATTGCTCCACATGGTTGCTCCACACGCCACGGCGTGGGGACTATATCCCGTCATGGCTGGCCCAGAACGCAACAGCCACATGGTGCTTCATGAAGATTGTCTAAACACAGACGATGATGACGACGATGACGACGACGTAAACATAACGGTAGACAAAGACGACCTCGACGGAACAGACGGAGAAGGAACAGGTGGAACAGGAACAGGAGAAGGAAACGGAACAGGAGGAAACGGCTCAGAAGGAAATGAAACAGGCAGCGAAGGCTCAGGCAGCGAAGCCCCTGACCAGCAAGAAGAGACGTTGTTTGTTCGCGTCAGCGATGCGTCACAGCTTGCCGACGGCGACGTGGTGGTAATAGGCAACGCCGCAAGCCACGCCCTCATGTCGACCCAGGAAGAGAAGAAGCGCCGCAAGGCCATCAGCGCCACGTTCGATGAAGACGGTCGCCCCACGGTGCCCGACGGTGCACAGCTCATAACCCTGTCGCGCCGCTCCAAAGGATGGATGCTAAAGGTCGACGACACCCATTGTCTGGCAGCATCAAACAGTTCCACACAAGAACTGAAGACCGTGACCACATCGTCTAAGGAGCTAACCACAGCCAAGATAGACATAGACCAGCTGACGGGCGACGCACAGATAGAGTTTATCGGCAGCCGCGCCAACAACACCTGCCTACGCTTCTCCTCCACCAGCAGCGTGGGCTTCTTCCAGTGCTACTCATCGCCTTACAGCGTAAAGCCTGTGCAGATCTATCGCCGCGTGCTGCGTGTCGGTCCATTGCATCTCTACGCCGACCCATCGTCAGAGAGCGAGGTCGATGACAACGCCACCCAACTGAGCCGTGCCAACGGCCACCTGACCGAGAGCATAACGCTCCACCGCACGTTCTACGCCGACGGCGGATGGTACACGCTTTGCCTGCCCTTCGCCATCACCCCTTCCGACATAGCCACCACGCTTCAAGGAGCCGTGGTTGAGCGTCTGTCGTCAGCCGGACGTGCCGAAGACGGCGCACCCCTATTGTCGTTCAAGCGCACCAACGCCGTGGCAGCAGGGCAGCCGTTCATCATGAAGCCATCAGCAACCCTCACGGACCCCGTGTTCTCGTCAAGAGACATCGTGGCAAGCGAACCCACGCCCGTGAAGCAGACCATCGCCGCAAGCGCCACCCACGGGCAGACAGACATACAGATGTGCGGCACCTACGTCCCCACCCCTCTTCTCGGCACCGCCTACCGCTTTCTCAACAGCAGCGGCACACGCCTCTCCGTGCCCAACGGCGAGGGCGAGCTGAAACCGTTTCGCGCGTTCTTTGTCTTCTCCGACTATGCCGATGCCGCAGCTGCCGTGGTCAACCACATCGACGACAGCACACCGTCGGCCATAAGCACACCTTTCGCAGGAGGCAAAACCGAAGAAGGCCAAACCACAGGAGGCAAAACCGCAGGAGGCGCAAACAAAGAAAAAGCAACCTCTGTCTACGACCTCCTCGGCCGCAAGGTGAGCAAGACACAACCGTCACACAGCCCGCGCATCGTCATCATGAATGGGCGCAAGACGGTAGAAAGAAGCCGATAAACAGCCGAAAGGACCATTTAAATTGATTTTCACAACCATCTTCGAAAAAAAATGAGTAAGTTTGCAGTTGCAAATTAAGAATACACATTTAACGACAAGAGCTTATGCCCGACCTGACACAATATTTTCCCATCACCAACCCCAGCCTCATCTTCCTCCTGGTGCTTGTCATCATTCTGTTGGCACCCATCATCATGGGCAAACTGCGCATTCCGCACATCATAGGCATGGTGCTGGCAGGCGTGGCCATAGGACAGTATGGTTTCAACATCCTTGTGCGCGACGACTCGTTCGAGCTCTTCGGCCGTGTGGGTCTCTATTACATCATGTTCCTCGCCGCCCTTGAGATGGATGTGGAGGGCGTGAAGAAGAACAAGGGCAGGCTGTCGCTCTTCGGTCTGCTGACGTTTGCCGCCCCGTTCACCCTTACGTTCATCATGTCAGAGTGGCTGTTGGGTTACCCCACCATCGCCTCGCTGCTCTTGGGTTGCCTCATGGCCAGCAACACCCTCATAGCCTACCCCATCGTGAGCCGTTACGGCCAGCAGCGCAAGCCGAGCGTGGCCCTTAGCGTGGGAGCGTCCATGCTCTCGCTCCTGGTTGCGCTGGTGGTGCTTGCCGCCTTGGTGGCATCGCACAACGGGCAGACGGGCGTGCTGTTCTGGCTGTGGTTCGTAGCCAAGTTTGTGATCTATTGTGGCGGCCTCGCCATCCTCATACCCAAGCTCACGCGCTGGTTCCTGCGTCGTTACAGCGACGCCGTCATGCAGTTTATCTTCGTCATGGCCATGCTCTTCATGAGTGCTGTCCTGAGCGAGAGCATAGGTCTTGAGGGCATCTTCGGCGCCTTCCTCTCGGGCCTCATCCTCAACCGCTACATACCCCATGTGTCGCCGCTGATGAACCGCATCGAGTTTATAGGCAACGCCCTCTTCATACCCTATTTTCTCATCGGCGTGGGCATGCTCATCAACGTGCGCCTCGCCTTCAGCGACACCGGCGTGCTGTGGGTGGCCCTTGCCATCACCCTGTTCGGCACAGCGGGCAAGGCCATTGCCGCCTACCTGTCAGCCCTCCTGTTCCGCCTGCCCCTCAACACGTCGGGCAACATGATGTTTGGCCTCACCTCTGCCCATGCAGCAGGCGCCATTGCCATCATCATGGTGGGCATGCGCCTCACCACCCCCGACGGCTCCGTGCTCGTGACGGGCGAGATGCTTAACGGTGTGGTACTGATGATTCTGCTCACCTGCATCATCTCCACCGTTGTGACCGAACAAGCGGCACAACAGATCACGCTGCGCGACAAGGAGATTCCGCAAGAAGACACACAGGACGACGAGAAGATGCTCATCCCCATGAAATATCCCGAGTATGCCGTGCGCCTGGTAAACCTCGCCATCATGATGCGCAACCCTAAGCTTGGCCGCGGTCTGGTGGGCCTGTCGGTGGTCTACGACGACGTTGACATGCGCCTGAACCAAGAGCGCGGACAGCGTCTGCTGGAAAAGGTTCAACAATATGCTGCGGCTGCCGACGTGAAGATGCAGACCCAGGTGCGCGTGGCTGCCAACATTGCCAACGGCATAAAGCACGCGTTCAAGGAGTTTAGAGCATCTGAGATCATCATAGGCATGCACATGCACCAGGAGGTGTCGGCAAGCTTCTGGGGCGAGTTTCACCAGAGCTTGTTCAACGGCTTGAACAGGCAGATCATCATGGCTCGTCTGAAGCAGCCGCTGAGCACCATACGCCGCATAGAGGTGGCGGTGCCGTCGAGGGCACAGTTTGAGCCTGGCTTCTACCGCTGGCTGGAGCGTGTGGCCCGCCTGTCGGTGAACCTCGAGTGTCGCACCATCTTCCACGGCCGCACCGACACGCTGGCTCTCATCAACCAGTATGTGCGCAACCGCCATCCCGAGATGCGTGTCGAGTTTATGCAGATGGACCATTGGAACGAGATGCCGCGCCTCGCTGCCACCATTGCCGAGGACCATCTTTTCATCGTCATCGCCGCCCGCAAGGGCACGGTGTCTTACAAGAACGCGCTGGAGCATCTGCCAGAGGAGATTCAGCAGTTTTTCTCGGGCAAGAACATCATCATCATCTTCCCCGACCAGCACGGCGACCCGATGGACGAGATGACGTTTGCACAGCCACAGCACCAGGAGGAGCGCAGCGCCTACCTGGCGGTTAAGGAATGGGTTAACAAGAAACTGACGAGAACAAAGAATTAACGAGAACAAGATATTCTCGAAAACAATGAATTGTCGAGAAAAAATTAATTGTCGAGAACAAGGATATTGTTAAGAACAAAGATATTGTTGAGAACAAGGATATTGAAGAGAACAAAGATATGATTGACATAAAAAACATAACGAAGAGCTTTGGCTCATTGCAGGTGCTCAAAGGCATAGACCTGCATGTCGACAAGGGCGAGGTGGTGAGCATCGTGGGACCGAGCGGTGCAGGAAAGACCACGCTGCTACAGATTATGGGAACGCTCGACCGTCCCGACAGCGGACAGATCGTCATCGACGGCACCGATGTGCATGAGTTGAAAGGTAAGGCGCTGAGCCGCTTCCGCAACGAGAAGATAGGATTCGTGTTTCAGTTTCACCAACTGCTGCCCGAGTTTACAGCTCTTGAGAACATCATGATCCCGGCATTCATTGCCGGCAAGGGACGCTCCGAGGCAAAGGCGCGGGCCATGGAACTGCTACAGTTTATGGGCCTTGAGGACCGCGCCGACCACAAGCCCGCCGAGCTGTCGGGTGGCGAGAAGCAGCGTGTGGCTGTTGCCCGCGCCCTCATGAACAAGCCCGCCGTCATACTTGCCGATGAGCCCAGCGGCAGTCTCGACTCCAAGAACAAGGCTGAGCTTCATCAGCTCTTCTTCGACCTGCGCGACAAGCTCGGACAGACCTTCGTCATCGTCACTCACGACGACCAGTTGGCTTCCATCACCGACCGCACCATTCATCTGAAGGACGGCATGATTGACGAGATTTAAAGGCTTTTAAAGGTAAAAAGGCTGGCGCCTTGAAAAGGAAAAGTGAAAAACGAAAAGTGAAAAATCCTATAGCCTCTTTTAAGTGAAGAAC
>OQVS01003000.1_pt1 | contig 10408 bp, 5 predicted proteins | sample 1691601 | NCBI WGS metagenome assembly OQVS01 (sample SAMN03418268, study PRJEB22391) | human gut metagenome | biome: human-gut; feature: organic feature; material: feces | host: Homo sapiens | place: Tanzania | collected 2013-01 | reverse complement strand
AGTTTTACCAATCGTTTATGAGAAAGGAATGAAATAATGGACAAGTTAGAAAAAACAGCGCAAGTCGGTTAAGCTTACTCAGGAAAAAATTGCCGAGGAGCTGAACATCTCCGTCAAGCATTTCAGCGAGGTCGAAAGGGGAATTGCGGGTCTTTCCGTTGAAAACCTGATTAAGCTAAGCGACATTCTCGGCGTAAGCATAGATTATATGGTAAAGGGCGAAGCCGATTGCAATCGTTGGTATTCGGTAATCAATGCCCTCGATAATGTTCCGCCTGAAAAAGAAATGCTGATCAGAAACCTGTTGAATACGGGAATTGAGCTTGCGAAATAGTCCGCAGACACAGAAATAATTGTGTTTGCGGAATTTTTGTTTGTAAATCCTTGATTTGCCACTTGACAATAAAAATAAAACGTTATAAAATGTAGACAATATTAAAAAACATTGATGCAGAAGGCTGCTTCGTTGGAATATCCTCAGAGAGATGTGCATTTGGTGCGAGCGCATCGGTATTTTGAATCGGCTACCACTGCGGAGTGCGTTCCGAAATAAGGTTCGCCGTTCGCCGCGTTAAGGCATTCGAGTGGCAGTCTTTGACTGCAATACGGGTGGAACCGTGGAGCTATGCTTCATCCCTGTTTTGGGATGGAGCTTTTTTGTTTTTATTAGGAAATTTCGGCTTTCCATTAGATGGTTTCGGTGATTTGCGTTGAAGTCGGGGAATAAAGATTAAAGTTTGATGAGATATCACTCCCTCAGTCGGCTTCGCCGCCAGCTCCCCCAGAGGAGGAGCCCACGCTTAAAACAAATTTCAGCAAACTCTTTGCAAAACCCCTCAGTCACGGACAAGCCGCGACAGCTCCCCTAAAAGGGAGCCAAGAATCAGTTTCTGCTGACATTTTAATCCCCTTGCTTCAAGGGGAGGCTGAGAACAAATAAGTTACCGAAGAACTTTCGGGCTGCATTTTAAAATGTATCATAAACCCTAAAACATGAAAGGAATGATTATAAAATGGCAAACGTAACATTGAAAGGCGGCGTCGTTAAGGAGTATGAAAACGGCACAACCGCTATGGAAATCGCTAAGAGCATAGGCATGGGTCTTTACAAGGCTGTTTGTATCTGCAAGATCAACGGCGAGTATCAGGATCTCAGAACCCCGATCACGGGCGACTGCGAGCTTGAGTTCCTCACCTTTGAGGACGATGAGGAGGCAAAGAGAACCTTCCGCCATACAGCTTCGCATATCCTTGCTCAGGCAGTTAAAAGACTTTATCCCGAAGCAAAGCTCGCTATCGGTCCGTCAATCGCAAACGGCTTCTACTATGACTTTGACGTTGAAAAGCCGTTTCTTCCCGAGGATCTTGAAAAGATTGAAGCCGAGATGAAGAAAATCGTCAAGGAGAAGCTTCCGCTTGAAAGATTTGAGATGACTCCGGACGAGGCTATCAAATATTATGAGGATAAGGGCGAAATCTACAAGGTTGAGCTTGTTAAGGAGCACGCCGACAAGGGCGAGAACATCAGCTTCTATAAGCAGGGCGAGTTTACGGAGCTTTGCGCAGGTCCGCATATTCCCGATACGGGCAGAATCAAGGCGTTCAAGCTGACTTCGGCAACCGGTGCTTACTGGCGCGGAAGCGAGAAGAACAAGATGCTCCAGCGTATCTATGCAACCGCTTTCACAAAGCAGGCTGACCTTGACGCTTACCTTGAGGCTATTGAAGAAGCAAAGAAGCGTGACCACAGAAAGCTCGGCAGAGAGCTTGGACTTTTCGCTCTCAGAGACGAAGCTCCGGGAATGCCGTTCTTCCTCCCGAAGGGCATGGTTCTTCGCAACACTCTTATCAATTACTGGCGTGACGTTCATAAGAAGTGGGGCTACTATGAGATCTCAACTCCGCAGATCATGCGCCGTTCGCTTTGGGAGACCTCAGGTCACTGGGATCACTACCATGACGATATGTACACAACGGTTATTGACGGCGAGGATTTCGCAATCAAGCCGATGAACTGCCCCGGCAGTATCCTTGTTTACGAGCTTGAGCCTCATTCATATAAGGAAATGCCGCTCCGCTACGGCGAGCTTGGCAAGGTTCACAGAAACGAGCTTTCGGGCGCACTTCACGGACTTTTCCGTGTTCGCTGCTTCACTCAGGACGACGCTCATATTCTCCTTGCTCCCGAGCAGATTCGTGACGAAGTTGTAAGGATCGCACAGCTCTTTGATGAGGTTTACACCCTTTTCGGTCTTCCGTATGAAATCGAGCTTTCAACAATGCCCGAGGATCATATCGGCTCGGAAGAGGACTGGGAGATTGCAACGAAGGCACTCGCAGACGCAATTACAAGCGTCGGAAAGACTTATATAATCAACGAGGGCGACGGCGCTTTCTACGGCCCGAAGCTTGACTTCCACATCAAGGACAGCCTCGGAAGAACATGGCAGTGCGGTACAATTCAGCTTGACTACCAGCTTCCTGACAGATTCAATCTTGAATATACAGGCTCGGACGGAGAGAAGCATACTCCTGTTATGATCCACCGTGTTGTATTCGGTTCAATCGAGCGTTTCATCGGCGTTATCACCGAGCATTTCGCAGGTGCATTCCCGATTTGGCTTGCTCCTGTTCAGGTTAAGCTCCTCCCGATTGCAGACCGTCATCATGACTATGCTTTTGAGGTCGCGAAGAAGCTCGAAGCCAAGGGCATTCGCTGTGAAGTTGATACAAGAAGCGAAAAGACAGGTTATAAAATTCGTGAAGCTCAGCTCCAGAAGATTCCTTATATGCTCCTCATGGGCGATAAGGATATCGAGGGTAACTGCGTTTCGGTTCGTAAGCGCGGCGAGGGCGATATCGGCGCAATGGGCGTTGATGAGTTCGTTGAAATGGCTGCAAAGCAGATTGAATCCAAGGAGATATTCTGATTATGTCCATAGAAAAAGGCAAGGCGTACCTCAGCCGTTTCGGCATTGAGGACAGGGTGAGAGAGTTTGACGTGTCAAGCGCAACGGTCGAGCTTGCGGCTCAGGCGCTCGGCGTTAAGGGCCAGCGAATCGCAAAAAGTCTCTCGTTCAAGGTCGGCGATGAAGCGATACTTGTTATCGCCGCCGGTGACGCCAAGGTAGATAACAAAAAGTATAAGGCAACTTTCTCGACAAAGGCGAAGATGCTAACTTCCGATGAGGTTGAAAGCATGATAGGCCACAAAATCGGCGGTGTTTGCCCGTTCGGAATTAACGAGGGCGTTAAAACGTATCTTGATGAATCGCTGAAAAGATTTGATACGGTTTTCCCCGCCGTCGGCAGCTCGAACAGTGCAGTTGAGCTGACACCCGACGAGCTTGAAAAATATGCTCAGGGCTTCAGCGGCTGGGTCGATGTTTGCAAGGTTGTTGAAGAATAAAAACAGGCAGGCGTTTTTAGAAAAGCGATTTGCCGAGGCTTCCCCTCGAGGGGAAGGCATGTTTAATTAGCAAAATATACTCACAAGGCAGGTGCTATGCATGAAATATGTTGTTGTATTATATGACGGAATGGCGGATTATCCCGTTCCCGCTCTCGGCGGAAAAACGCCGATGATGGTTGCGAACAAGCCGAACTTTGACCACCTCGCTCAGCGCGGCGAGGTCGGACTTGTAAGGACGGTTGCCGAGGGGCTGAAGCCCGGCAGCGATGTTGCAAACCTCAGCGTTATGGGATATGATCCGAAAAAATATTATACGGGACGTTCTCCCCTTGAGGCTGTCAGCATCGGAGTTAAGATGGCAGACGACGATATTGCGCTCAGATGCAATGTCGTAACGCTTTCCGACGAGCCGAACTACGAGGACAAGACGATGATCGACTACTCGGCAGGCGATATATCAAGTGCCGAAGCAGCCGAGATTATCAAGACGGTTCAGGAGCATTTCGGCGGCGGTGAATTTGATTTTTACCACGGCGTAAGCTACCGTCACTGCCTTATTCATCACGGCGGCACGGTCGATCTCGGCAACATGACTCCGCCGCATGATATTTCCGACAGAGTTGTAGGTCCGTACCTTTCAACGTCGGAAAATGCGAAGCCGCTTGTTGCAATGATGAAAGAAAGCTACGATTTGCTCAAGGATCATTCCGTAAACAAAAAGAGAATTGCCGAGGGCAAGCGTCCGGCAAATTCGATTTGGCTTTGGGGCGAGGGCAAAAAGCCCATTCTTCCGAAGTTTGAGGATCTCTATCATAAAAAAGGCACGGTTATTTCCGCTGTTGACCTTCTCAAGGGTATAGGTATTTCAGCGGGCATGAACACGCCAGAGGTTGAAGGAGCAACGGGCTATATCGACACGAACTTTGAAGGCAAGGCAAATGCCGCCGTTGAGGAACTCAAAAACGGAGTTGATTTTGCTTATATTCATTTTGAAGCTCCCGACGAGTGCGGTCACAGAGGCGAGCCGGAGAACAAGGTCAAGTCGATTGAAATGATTGACTCCCGTGTGCTTCCGATCATTATTAAGGGTCTTGAGGAGATAGGAGAGGATTATAAGATTATGATTCTTCCCGATCATCCGACACCGATCGTTACCAAGACTCATGCGAGCGATCCCGTTCCCTACATGATTTATCAGAAATCCGATGAAAAGGACAGCGGAGTTGAGTCAATAAACGAGGAGTCAGCCAAAGCAACGGGCAATTATATTGATTTCGGGCCCGACTTGATGAAAAAATTCATAGTATAAAGGCGGATTTTGCGATTTTTAACTTGATATAAAAAATTATTTCCAAAAAAGTCTTGATTTTTTCGCATAAATCTGTTAGTATATGAAATGTTGTTTAGTATTCGTAGTTAAAGGAGGTGCCGACAAATGGCAAAATGCGAATTCTGCGGTAAAGATGTTGCTTTCGGTATCAAGGTTTCCCACTCACACAGACGTTCAAACAGAACATGGAAGCCGAACGTTAAGCGTGTTAAGGCAATCGTTAACGGTTCTCCGCGCAAGGTATATGCTTGCACACGTTGCTTGCGTTCAGGTAAGGTTACACGTGCCGTTTAATGGTAAGATGATGATTCAGAGACTGTCCGGGTGACAGTCTCTTTGTCTTCTCAGCGGTTAGTTTATCAACCATAATAAACCGAAAGGTGGATTCCATGAACGAATTGAAGAAAAAACTCGTCTTACTCAGAAGAAGAATTCTTTTCTTTTGGCTTTGGCCGATGGCGTTTAATTTTTTTGCAAAGAAGCCGATAAACGAAAAGCTTATACTTTTTGCTTACAATCAGAATTATGACACTCTTCCCGATAACATGGTTGGGATATATGACTTTCTTAAAGACAAAGGCTATGATTGCCGAATTATGAATTCTCCGAAAAGCTCATTAAAAAGATTTCTGTTCGGAATAACTTTCCAAAAATATTATGCACAGTGCAAATGCGTTTTTCTGACCGACAATTTTGACCCGCTCTATGCGCATCAGCCGCAAAAGGGTACAAAGGTAATTCAGCTTTGGCACGCCTGCGGAGCGTTCAAAAAGTGGGGTTATTCAACGCTTGATCTCGCTTGGGGCGGAAGCCGTGAGGATATGCTCAGATTTCCGATGCACAATACATATACCGATGTTTTTGTCTCGTCCGAGGCTGTTATTCCGTGCTATGCAGAGGCTTTTCGCTGCTCGGAGCGCAGAATCAAGGCTTTCGGAACACCGAGAACCGACGTTTATTTTGATAAGAGCTTTGTATCCTCTCAGCGTGAGGAGATGTTGAAAATTTTTCCCGAAATCGGCGAAAGAAAAATCATACTCTACGCTCCGACATTCAGAGGAAATTCACCGACTGCGGCTTATAACGAAAATCCGCTCGATTACGAAAAGCTCAAAGCTGCGCTCGGTGACGAATACGCCCTTGTGATGAAGCTTCATCCGTTCACAGCGAAGAAATTCGGCTTGACCGAAGAAGAAAAGGAGAAGTACGGTGACTTTATTTTCGACGGTTCAAAGAGCTTAAAAATCGAAACCGCACTCTGTGCAGCAGATATTCTGATTGCCGATTATTCCTCACTGATTTTTGAATATGCTTTGCTTGATAAGCCCATGCTTTTTTATGCGTATGACCTTGAGGAATATGAGCACGACAGGAGTTTTTATTTTGATTACAAGAGCTTTGTGCCGGGCAGGATAGTTATAAACAACAACGAGATAATCGAAGCCGTGAAGGCCGGTGATTTCCGAGTTGACAGGATTCCTGCATTCAGAGAAAAATTCATGGGCGCATGCGACGGTGAATGTGTCAAGCGCATCGCGGAATATGCTATAATGTAAAAAACAACGGAGCTGTTGCATTTGGCGGCAGCTTCGTTATTTCTTTGTTAAATCAAACAAAAACGAATAAATATCCGAAAAAATGAAAAAAACTGCCCGAGAGCCGCTTTTTGAAACATTTTATGGCAAAAACGGGAATAAAAAGTTGAAAAAAATCTCTTAATAATGTTTACATATCAAAAATAAAGTGTTATTATTATGGGTGGTAATAAGATTGCTATTAACTTTACAAGGAGGAACAAAGAATGGCAAGAAAAAAGTTAACCATGGATGGTAATACCGCTGCCGCTCACGTATCTTATGCGTTCACGGAAGTTGCCGGTATCTATCCTATCACCCCGTCAAGCCCGATGGCCGACTACGTTGATCAGTGGTCTGCTCAGGGTCGTAAGAATATTTTCGGCACGACAGTAAAGGTTGCTGAAATGCAGTCCGAGGCAGGTGCTTCGGGTACAGTTCACGGCTCCCTTGCAGCAGGTGCTCTCACAACGACTTATACGGCGTCACAGGGTCTTCTCCTCATGATCCCCAATATGTATAAGATCGCAGGTGAGCTTCTTCCCTGCGTATTCCATGTATCGGCTCGTTGCGTTGCGTCTCACGCCCTCAACATTTTCGGCGACCATTCGGACGTTTATGCCTGCCGTCAGACAGGTTTCGCAATGCTTGCAGAAACAAATCCGCAGGAAGTTATGGATCTCGGTGCAGTCGCTCATCTTGCAGCTATTGAAGGCAGAGTTCCGTTCATCAACTTCTTCGACGGTTTCCGTACATCTCACGAGATTCAGAAGATCGAAGTTTGGGATTACGATGATCTTAAAGAAATGTGCGACATGGATGCAGTTGCTGCATTCAGACACAGAGCGCTTAACCCCGAGCATCCCGTAATGCGCGGTTCTCACGAGAACGATGATATCTTCTTCCAGCATCGTGAGGCTTGCAACAAGTACTATGACGCAGTTCCGGCTGTTGTCGAGAAGTACATGGGCAAGGTTAACGCAAAGCTCGGCACAAACTATCAGCTCTTCAACTACTACGGCGCTGAGGACGCAGAGAACGTAATCGTTGCTATGGGTTCAATCTGCGACGTTGCAGAAGAGGTTATCGACTATCTTACCGCTAAGGGTGAGAAGGTTGGTCTTATTAAGGTTCGTCTTTACAGACCTTTCTCGGTTGAGAAGTTCGTTGAGGCTATTCCGGCTTCATGCAAGAAGCTTGCGGTTCTTGACAGAACCAAGGAGCCCGGCTCAATCGGTGAGCCCCTCTTCCTCGATGTTGTTGCCGCTCTCAATGCAGCAGGCAAGGAAGGCATCAAGGTTATCGGCGGCCGTTACGGTCTCGGTTCTAAGGATACACCGCCGTCAAGCGTATTCGCTGTATATGACGAGCTCAAGAAGGACGCTCCCAAGGCTCACTTCACAATCGGTATCAACGATGATGTTACTTATCTTTCACTTGAAGAGAAACCGGCTCCGAATACAGCAGCCGAGAGCACAATCGAGTGTAAATTCTGGGGTCTCGGCGGTGACGGTACAGTCGGCGCAAACAAGGACTCCATTAAGATCATCGGTGACCACACAGACAAGTATGCTCAGGCATATTTCCAGTACGACTCAAAGAAGACCGGCGGTATTACTATCTCCCATCTTCGTTTCGGTGATGAGCCGATTAAGAGCCCCTACTATGTAAACAAGGCTGACTTCGTTGCCTGCCACAACCCGTCATATATTGAAAAGGGTTACAAGATGGTTCAGGACGTTAAGCCGGGCGGAGTATTCCTTATCAACTGCCAGTGGGATGCCGCTGAGCTTGCTGAGAAGATGAATGCAGAAACCAAGCAGTACATCGCAAAGAACGATATTCAGCTTTATACAGTTAACGCTATTGACATTGCCGCAGAAATCGGCCTTGGCAAGCGTACAAATACAGTTCTTCAGTCCGCTTTCTTTGCTCTTGCAAAGGTTCTTCCTGTTGACGAGGCTATCGGCTACATGAAGGAAAAGGCACAGAAGTTCATGAAGAAGGGTAAAGAAATCGTTGAGATGAACGAGAAGGCTATTGACGCAGGTGCAACAGCATTCGTTAAGATCGACGTTCCGGCTGACTGGGCAAACGCAGTTGACGCTGAGGCTGAGGTTAAGACCGAAGGTCCGGCAAAGCTCGTTGAGCAGGTTGAGAGCATCATGAAGCCCGTAGGTCATATGGACGGTTATGAGCTTTCAGTCGGTAAGTTCTCAAATCATGTTGACGGTACATTCGAGCAGGGTGCATCGGCATATGAGAAGCGCGGCGTTGCAGTTATGGTTCCCGAGTGGAACGCTGAGACCTGCGCAAAGTGTAATAAGTGCGCATATGTTTGTCCGCATGCTACAATCAGACCTTTCGCTCTCAATGATGAGGAGAAAGCAGCGGCTCCGGCAGTTACAAAGTTCGCTCCTAAGCCGGTAGTAAAGACAAACTACACATATACTCTTGCAATTTCCCCGATGGATTGTATGGGTTGCGGCGTATGTATCGGCGTTTGCCCGACTAAGTCCCTTAAGATGGTATCCCGTGAGAGCCAGGATGAGCAGCAGGCAGCATTCGATTACTGCGTAGCTCATGTTGAAGAGAAGAAGGATCTTACGGCTAAGATCAACGTTATCTCCAGCCAGTATAAGAAGCCTCTCCTTGAGTTCTCCGGATCTTGTGCAGGTTGTGCCGAGACTTCATATGCTCGTCTCGTTACACAGCTTTTCGGTGACAGAATGTACATCTCCAACGCAACAGGATGCTCCTCAATTTGGGGCGGTCCGGCAGGTACATCACCGTACACAACAGATAAGAACGGCAAGGGCCCGGCATGGGCAAACTCCCTCTTTGAGGATAACGCAGAGCACGGCTACGGTATGTACCTCGGCCAGAAAGCTCTCAGAAACAACCTTATTGAGAAGGTTACAGCTCTTGCAGCTAAAGAAGGCGTCAGCGCAGAGATTAAGGCTGCCGCAGATGCTTACCTTGCAACAGTAAATGACGGCGAGAAGAACGGCGCCGCAACAGATGCTCTTGTAGCTGAGCTTGAAAAGTGCGGCTGCGATGACGCTAAGGAAATCCTTGCTCAGAAGGATTACCTCTCCAAGAAGTCCGTATGGATCTTCGGCGGTGACGGATGGGCATACGATATCGGTTTCGGCGGTCTTGACCATGTTCTTGCTTCCGGTGAGGATGTAAACGTTATGGTATTTGATACCGAGGTTTACTCCAACACAGGCGGACAGGCTTCCAAGGCTTCTCAGATCGGCCAGGTTGCTCAGTTCGCAGCAGCAGGTAAGGCAATTGCTAAGAAGAGCCTTGCCGAGATTGCGATGTCATATGGCTACATCTATGTTGCCCAGATCGCTATGGGTGCAGACCAGAACCAGACGCTTAAGGCTCTCCAGGAGGCTGAGGCTTATCCGGGTCCGTCACTTGTTATCGGTTACGCTCCCTGTGAGATGCACAGCATCAAGGGCGGCATGACCAACTGTCAGGCTGAGATGAAGAGAGCTGTTGATTGCGGTTACTGGAATATGTTCCGTTACAATCCGTCTCTTAAGGCAGAGGGCAAGAACCCGTTCACAGTTGATTCTAAGGTTCCCGCAACAGAGGGTTACCGTGCATTCCTCATGAACGAGGCTCGTTACTCCGCTCTTACACGTTCGTTCCCGGAGAGAGCAGAAAAGCTCTTCGAGAAGGCAGAGGACGGCGCAAAGGATCGTTATGCACATCTCCAGAAGCTTGTTAAGCTTTACGGCACAGAGGAATAATCCCTCCGAATAAATAAAATTAAGCAGGTAGTTGCCTCGGCAATTACCTGCTTTTTAAAAAGCAAACGATAAAAATTATAAAGCTTTAGGAAATTTGTGCGTGATTGCCGTAATTTCAAAAACCGCTTCTAACAGAAACACCCTGACTACAATTGTAATCGGGGTGCAGACTTATAAATTTTAAAAATCAGATATTGCAAATAAGCTCTGAGAGATCCGTGTAGAAATCAAAGAAGCCTTGACGCGAGCCGAACGCCTTTTCGTCTGCGGCATTGCAGAAATCATAGTGGTCGGCACCGTAAATTGTCGGCATAACATACCAAAC
>OQVS01002999.1_pt1 | contig 10409 bp, 7 predicted proteins | sample 1691601 | NCBI WGS metagenome assembly OQVS01 (sample SAMN03418268, study PRJEB22391) | human gut metagenome | biome: human-gut; feature: organic feature; material: feces | host: Homo sapiens | place: Tanzania | collected 2013-01 | reverse complement strand
TACAGACAGCCACAAGAAGCCCCCGAAGCCCAGAACGCCCGATACCACAATCCGACCCCAAGCCCACATTCACGCTAAAAAACTCTAATATCAAACAGATATGGAATCGATACTATCCGCATGGCTGATATGGCTCATAGCCGCAGCCATTCTCGTAATCATCGAGCTGCTGACCACAACCTATGCTGCGCTATGCCTCGTGGGCGGATGCTTGGCCGCAATGATCTGCGCCATCTGCGATGGCGGACTGCAAATGCAACTGCTGCTGGCCGCCATAGGCACCATAGTCACCTTCGTAGCCGGGAAGCCACTGCTACAACACTACGGACTGATGCGACACCACCGCGCCGATCCAAGTAACATGGACGCCCTGATAGGCCGCACCTGCACCGTGGCCGAACGTATAGGCGGAGCAGACGAACCGGGAAGAGTACGCATAGACGGCGACAGCTGGCAAGCCGTATCCGAAGACGGGAGTCCGATCGAAACCGGTACGCCCGTCCGCGTCATCCGCTATGACAGCATCATCCTAACTGTCAAGTGCGCCGACATACCCACCGAAAAAAACTAACATAAAGACATTTACACACCCTTAACCATCTCAAAAAAAACATGGAATCAATCATCTTTTTGGCACTCGCCATTCTTATTGCCATCATCGTGGTACTCGCCGGCGTAAAAGTCGTACCACAGTCCGAAACACGTGTCATCGAACGCCTCGGCCGCTTTCACAGCGTCCTTCCTCCCGGTCTTAACATCATCTGGCCCTTCATAGACAAGCCCAAGGTAATATACACCCGCCGCGTCGAAAGCGCCTATGGCGGCCGTACTATCGTCCGAATGACCGCCACCAGCTCCATAGACCTGCGCGAACAAGTCTACGACTTCCCTTCACAGCAAGTCATCACCAAGGACAACGTCACCACCGAAATCAACGCCCTATTATACTTCCAAATTGTCGACCCCAAGAAATCGGTATACGAAATCGACAACCTACCCAACGCCATCGAGAAACTTACCCAGACCTCACTGCGCAACGTCATCGGCGAACTCGAACTGGACGAGACACTTACAAGCCGCGACACCATCAACAGCCGCCTGCAAACGATACTCGACGAAGCCACAAATAAATGGGGCGTAAAAGTCAACCGCGTCGAGCTGCAAGACATTACACCCCCCGAAAGCGTGCGCGAAGCCATGGAGAAACAGATGCAAGCCGAGCGCAACCGCCGTGCCGAAATCCTGAACGCCGAAGGCGAAAAGAAGTCGTTGATACTCCGCTCCGAAGGCGAACGCGAATCACGCATCAACGCCGCCGAGGCCGTCAAACGCTCCGAGATACTACGAGCCGAAGGCGAGTCGCAAGCCAAAATCCTTCAGGCTCAAGGCGAAGCCGAAGCCATACGCTGCGTCGCACAAGCCATCAGCTCGACACAAACCGACCCCGCCACATACATGCTCGCAGTCAAATACATCGAAACTTTGCGCACAATGACTGCCGGCAAAGACACCAAGACCGTCTACATTCCCTACGAAGCCACTGGCGTGCTTTCTTCCATAGGCGCCATCAAAGACGTATTCAAAAGCTGACACAAGACCGTATCAGAGACTCCAAAACGCACAAACAAACGCCTAAACAAACAATTTTCACCCCACCCGATGGCACTTACAAGATTTTGTCGTATATTTGCAGACTGAAATTTTATGTAGAAAATAATTAATTCAAAACTAACATAATTCTAAAACATGCAGAACAAAGGAAAATTGGCCGCGCTCCTATCTTCGGTGATTGCGGTGCTGCTCATCCTGGTATGCGCGTTTTACCTGTCGTTTACGATCGTAAACTCTAACTACGAGACCGCAGCGACGGATTATGCGCACGTCCAGTCCCAAGGCAAGGAAAACCAAGACCAAGCCTACAACGATGCTTACAAACACTACATGGACAGCATCGGCCAACAAAAAGTTTACTTAGGCTACACACTCGACGAAGTACGCAAATGGGGCGTCAATCTCGGCCTTGACCTCAAAGGCGGCATGAACGTCACCTTACAGGTCGACATGCCCGATATGATGCGCCAACTGGCCAACGTCAAGAACGACTCAAACTTCGAGAAAGCCCGTACGGCAACCTCGGCATTTATGGACAAAGAGCCCAACGCCGACTACCTACAGCACTTCCTCGCAGAATACGCCAAGGTCTGCCCCAACGCCGACCTGACAGTAGTTTTCAGCCCTGTAGTCAAAGAAAACAAGCCGGACGTGGCACGCTCGCAACTACGCGCCGAAATACGCGACATGGTCAACACCTCGGCCACACAAACCCTGCGCAAGCGTATCGACCAGTTCGGCGTTGTATCGCCCAACATCCAAGTACTTGAAGGCAAAGACGGACAAATCCTGCTCGAGCTCCCCGGCGTCAAGGACCACGAACGCGTACGCGAACTGCTCCAGCGCTCGGCCAACCTTGAGTTCTACCTCACATATACTGCCGGCGAAGTAGCTGCCGACATCAACGCCGTTGCACAAGCCGCCATCAAAGACAGCATCGAAGACGCCGCAACACTCGCACAAGTACTTGCCGCAAGCCAGGGTATGATTAACCCCAACTACCCCATCGTGGCCTACGCTCCCACTGACAAAGAAGTTAAAGCCATCGATGCAACACTTGCACGCTACGCCAATAAGCTCCCCAACGACCTCAAATTCGGATGGGGCGTTAAACCCGAGACGCAGCAAGTAAAGAAAGGTGACAAAACCGAAGAAGTCAAAATTGGCTATGCACTCTATGCCCTCAAGACACAGAATGGCGGACCGGCACTGGACGGCGAAGTAGTCAAGGACGCCTCCGCAGATTTTGATGCACAGAGCTTCCGCGGTCAGGAAGTTTCCATGACCATGAACTCCGAAGGCGCACGCGAATGGTCGCGTATCACCGGTGCCAATATCGGCAAATCAATCGCCATCGTCCTCGACGGCCAGGTATACTCCGCACCCACAGTCAACACCGCTATCGATGGCGGACGCTCCTCCATCACCGGCAACTTCACCGTCGAAGAAGCCAAAGACCTTGCCAACGTCCTCAAGGCCGGCAAGATGAAAGCCAAAGTCAATATCATCTCCGACATGGTCATCGGCCCGTCCCTGGGCAAGCAGGCCATCCAAGACGGTATGATGTCCTTCGTTGTCGCCCTCGTATGCCTCATGATTTTCATGATTGCATTCTACGGCTTCATCCCCGGCATCATCGCCAACCTATGCTTGATATTCAACCTCTTCTTCACACTCGGCATCCTTGCTTCCTTCCAGGCAGTGCTTACACTCTCCGGTATAGCCGGTATCGTGCTGTCACTCGGTATGGCCGTCGATGCCAACGTACTTATATTTGAACGCGCCAAAGAAGAACTTCGCGCCGGCAAGAACAGCCGCACCGCCATCGCCGACGGCTACTCCAACGCCTTCAGCGCTATCTTTGACGGCAACTTGACATCCATCATCACCGGCATCATCCTGCTGTACTTCGGTACAGGCCCCATCAAGGGCTTCGCCACCACCCTCATCATCGGTCTCATCTGCTCGTTCTTTACGGCAGTATACCTCAGCCGAGTATTCTTCCTTTGGGTGGCCAAGACCAAGGCTATGAACAAGATGACCTTCACCACCGCGCTGTCGCGCAAATTGTTCCATGACACCAAAATAAACTTCATGGGCAAGCGCAAAGTCGCTTTCAGTGTCACCATAGCTATCATCGTCGTATTCGTTGCCTCGCTGTGCCTCAAAGGACTCAATCAAGGCATCGACTTCTCCGGCGGCCGCAACTATATCGTCAAGTTTGAAAAACCGGTAAATACCACCGAGTTGCAGCAGAAACTCGCACCCGAGTTCGACGGCTCCACCGTATCGGTCATCACCATCGAAAGCTCCAACCAGGTACGCATCTCCACCAACTACAAGATTGATTCCGACGCCAAGGGCACCGACGAAGAAATCACCGGCAAGCTCTTCAAAGTCCTCAAACCGTACCTCCGTCCGGGCATGAGCGACAAAGAATTCTCGACATACGACGCATCGCAAGGCATTGTATCCTCGCAGAAGGTAGGTCCTACCGTGGCCGACGACATGCGTACCGAAGCATACATCGCCGTCACCCTCGCCCTGATAGCAATGTTCCTGTACATTCTGCTGCGCTTCCGTAACGTTGCCTTCTCGCTTGGCGCACTCGCAGCCGTAGCATTCACCGCATTCAGCATCATCGGCTTCTACTCCATATTCTGGGGCGTATTCCCCTTCGCAATGGAGATAGACCAAACCTTCATAGCCGCCATCCTGACCGTGATTGGCTACCAAATCAACGATACCGTGGTAGTATTCGACCGTGTGCGTGAGAACCTCGGGTTGTATCCCAAGTGGAACTTCTTCGACACCATCAACCACTCGATCAACTCCACCTTGGCTCGTACAATCATGACCTCCGCATCCACCCTGCTTGTACTTATCTGCATCTTCATCCTCGGCGGTGACAGCATCCGCAGCTTCGTATTTGCAATGGGCTTCGGTGTCATCATCGGCACTCTGGCAACCATCTTCGTTGCCTCTCCCGTGGCTTACGTCACCGACAGCCGTCGTCACCACAAGAAAGCAGACACAAAGGCTATCGCCAAGAACGCATAATTCCATCCTTACATACAAAAAGACGCCCGACACATTAATGCCGGGCGTCTTTTTTTTGCATGTAATGCGATATTCCGCTTCAAGCGCAAAAGCCGCCGGCCAATCTCATCAGTCGAAAAAATTCGGTCAAATAATCAGGAATAGCACTTTAACGGTATAAGATGATAGTTTAGCGGCATTTTTTAACAATAGAATTTGGTAGAAACGCCGATAAGTTATATTTTTGCTGAAAAATAAGGAAGATGTGCGGCCAAGGCAAATATTACCGTATTTCAGCCACAAAAGCTGCCGCAAAAATCGGTCAGCAGAACCGCATACGCACACTCCCATATGAGCGTAACAACGCCATAGATTCGACAAAGCCCGAACTGGTTCTCCTCAGACCCCCACGGAGGGGTGAAAAGACAGAAAAAATATTCATGACAGATGACAGATGCATAAAAAAGGCTGTTTAACACAACAATATACTTAGCCAAAGGCCAAACAAAACGAGGATCCGCAACGTTGTATATATACACCTCCAAGCCGAATCCCAAAAAGACATCGGCCAAGAGAAAAAAAACATAGGTTTGCACCACAAAGACATTCCGACATCATCAAGAAACAAAAAGCAACAAGAATACATACAAATACACTAAATACAAACCAACTAATTCTACTTTTATGAAAAAGATTGCTTTAGTAGCCGCATTAGTCGGCGCAACATTCTGTGCAGTGCCCGCTATCGCACAAGAGGCACAAGAAGTAGCAGTATCTCTGGATCAACCCTGCAAGACACACTACTATAGCACATCGCGTGACAACTGGTTCATACAAATCGGTGCAGGTATACAAAGTCCTTTCGTAGAAAACTATCTGCCCCGGACCGATGCCAAGCACAAAATCACAGCCGTATACAACCTCGGTTTCGGCAAATGGTTCTCCCCATACCTGGGCTGGCGTATCAGCTTCCTGGGCGGCGCAATGCGCTGGGACAACGGCGAAATATCCAAGGCCAAGAACGTGAACGCCAACCTCGACTTCATGTGGGACATGTTCAACAGCATCGGCGGTGTCAACCCCAACCGTACATTCTCCATCGTACCCTTCGTAGGCCTCGGTGGCACATACGTATGGGACATCAAGGCTCCCGCATCCAATATCTATAACGAAAATGACGCCATCAAAGACGAGAGCTGGACACTGCCCGTAAGTGCCGGCTTGCAGCTGCGCTTCCGTCTGTGCAAATATGTAGACCTCTTCTTCGAAGGCCGTGCGCAATTCTACGGCGACAACTTCAATGGTTGCTCTTATGGTCAACCCGTCGACGTTAACATCTCCGCTATCGGCGGCCTGACCTTCAACCTCGGTGGTAGCCAATTCCGCACCTTCAATCCCTGCGACTACACCGACTACATCAACAGCCTCAACGGCCAAGTCAACGACCTGCGCTCCGCACTTGCCGCCACCGCCGCCGACCTCGCAGCTGCTCAGGCTCAACTCCCCTGCCCCGAAGTCAAGGAACAACAACCCGTTTTAACAACCGCTCCCCTACTGGCCTCCGTACGCTTCAAAATCGGCTCGGCAGTCATCACATCCACCGAAGAAGTCAATGTATACAACATCGCCGAATGGCTCAAAGCCAACCCCGAGCAGAAGGTTGTCATCGCAGGCTATGCTGACAAGAAGACCGGATCGGCTGACTTCAACAAGAAACTCTCCGAAAAACGTGCACAAGCCGTTTGCGACATGCTCGTCAACGAATACGGCATCGCTTCCGACCGTCTGACAACCAAGTCCTTCGGCAGCGACGAACAGGTTTACACCGGCAAAGGCCAGAATGACTGGAACCGCATCGTCATCTTCAAAGCCAACTAAAACAAGAGCTTAAAAAGACAAACACGAGCTTAGAAAACCAAGTCTACACGCCGTATCACGGCGCAACATCGGCGGACACGTGCCCTCACGGAGCGTGTCCGCTGCTTTTAGTCGGTTTTGCCGTATGGTAATTTCTATGTACTTTTGTCTCTGCAAAACAATAGGCAACACTATGGGCAACAGACAATCATACAAGAAAATAGCCAAAAACGCTACATCCCTCGCCATCGTATTTGTAATGATGGCGGTCATCGCCATACGCCGCGACGGAATGCTGTTTGGGCATCGCCTGATTGAGGACAAAGCCCATAGCATCGCCGGCATCGAGCGACTCGAAGACGGCAGTATTATGGTCAACACCTCTCAATTAGACCTTGACATACGCGGATACAACGGTCCTGTGCCACTAAAAATACGCATCGACCCCTCAGGCAAAGTGGCATCCATAGCCGTAATGGACAATTCCGAAAGCCCGGAATTTCTGCAACATGCTCTCGACGGCGGCCTGCTTGAGCAATGGATAGGCCGCGATGCCGGGCAGATACTCGCCGCCCCGGACGCAGACGCAGTCAGCGGCGCGACATATTCATCCAAAGCCATTATCGCCAACGTTCGCGCCGGTCTTGCTGCAGCATTAGACCGGCCATACGAACCCGCCAAGGCAACGACCCCGGCAACATCAGGCGTCAAATCCGCGCAAGACGCTTCAAAAGCCGAAAACGGCACCTACAAAACGCCGAGTCATACCCACCAGGCAAAAAACGATGGTACGCCGACAGCGGCACACGAACCCACCGCAGACAACGCATCGACATCGAAGCCCGAGACCGCAAATACCGACCGCAAACAGACAACAGACACAGAAAATTCGGACGACAAGCGCCCACACTCCTTCATCGTCAATACCATCGAAACAGGTAAAGACATCCGCGGCTTCGGAGGACCTGTGCCTATCCAAATAGAAGTAAGCGCCAAGGGACACATCATCTCCATCACCGCACTACCCAATGACGAAACGCCGAGATTTTTCGAGCGAGTGACACGCGCCGCGCTCACCGATACCTTTGTCGGCATGAGCGTGCGTCAAGCTCTGGCATCTGAAATGCCAGATGCGGTCAGCGGTGCGACATATTCGTCCAAGGCACTGATTGCCAATATGCGGCAAGCCCTCGAACAAGCACGCGACACTCTTGCCTCCTTCCACGATACAAGTTCCAAAGCGTCCACAGCCGACAAGCAGGCAAGACACCCGGTCAAGCAAACGCGACAAGCATCAACCGAAACCGATTCGACCACGGTCAATTCCACCATCGTCACAACACAAAGTCCAAGCGCCGCTTCCACCTCCGCAGAAGCTACAAAACATTCACCCGAACAAGCGCACACACCCAAAGCCACACAAGACAACAACGCCACCTCCGTCCAAGAGACAACGACATCGCCCTGGACATGGCAATTGATTGTCGCGCTATGCATCGCCATCTCGTCAACCATAATTCCAATGAGGCGAAACGGGCACAAGCTGCGCACGGCAATCTTGGTTCTCAACGTAGCCGGGCTCGGCCTACTATGCGGACATTTCATATCCTTCTCGCTGATGGTCAATGTAATGTCCACCGGCCTACAATGGCCCACCGGACTTTTGGCTCTTGTATTTCTCTTCGCTGCTTTCGTAATGCCCTTATTCGGACGTCCCAACCATTACTGCATGTGGATATGTCCTTACGGCTCGGCACAGGAACTTATGGGACGCTTGCGCAAACGCAAATGGCATCCATCGCCACGCCTTACACGCATCCTGACATGGACGCGCCGAGGGCTTTGGGGCCTGCTGATGTTGCTAATGTGGTGTGGCATCGCATTTGTATGGACCGACTACGAACCCTTTGCCTTATTTGTACCAGCGGCAGCATCCGTAACCGTTATCGTAATAGCCTCGACCTTCCTTATTATCAGCATATTTGTCCACCGCCCCTACTGCTCGTGGATATGCCCGACAGGCACCACTTTTCGCGCGGCGCAAAACATAACAAAGCCCTAACGATTTATTTCAAATCCGAGCCTTGCACACGCCAATGCTGCCTCACAGCCTGCATGTCCGGCACCGACCACTGCTACATCATACTTTTCCTTTACATACGGAATCTTTTTTTCTTCCATCTTCTCTATATCCTCATCAATTTGTCTGCCCAAAACCAACTCTATTTTCCCATACAGAACTTACTGAAAATCTCATTGACCAGATCGTCCTCCACAGCCTCACCTATAATCGTGCCAAGCTCCTCATAAGCATTCATCAGATCAATCGAATAGAAATCCTCCGGCATGCCGGCGTCAATGCTGAAAATGACTTTCTTCATACTCTCTCTCGCATTGACCAATGCATTTTTCTGTCTTGCATTTGTAATATAAACCTCTTCATTGAATGAGAGATCTCCCTTTAAGAACATTGCTTTCACGGTGTTCTCAAGTTCCTTGATTCCCTGCTCTTCCTTTGCAGAAATCGCAATCACAGGAATCTGCTTCTGAACACCTTTTTGTGAAATCCTTTCGCGGATCATCTCTTCTGTCACTACAGTATCCAGATCCGACTTATTAAGCAGAATCACTGTTCTTTTATCATAAATCAAATCAAAGATTTTTTCATCATTTTCGTCAAGATTTCTTGATGCATCTACAACATAAATAATAAGATCCGCATCTTTTGCGTATTCTTTTGCCTTATCGACACCCATTTTTTCCACGATGTCGTCTGTCTGACGGATTCCGGCAGTATCAATGATATTCAAAGTCAGTCCCTGCAGACGGATCTGCTCCTCTAAAACATCTCTTGTCGTACCTTCAATATCCGTAACAATCGCACGGTCATGACCGGCCAGAATATTCAGAAGGGATGACTTTCCTGCATTCGGTTTTCCAAGAATTACTGTCTGGATTCCCTCTTTCATGATCCTTCCATCATCCGAGGAATCAATCAGTTCTTTCAGCTGACCGATCACCTCTTCTGCTGCCTCTTTGAGCACCTCGCCATATCCATCGACACTGATATGCTCCGGGTCATCCAGCGCAGTCTCAATAAACGCTGTATGATAAATAATCTTCTCACGGATCTCTTTGATCCTGTTCTTCACACTTCCCTTGAGCTGGCTGATCGAACTTTGCAGCGCATACTCATTTTCTGATGTGATCACATCGATGACCGCCTCTGCCTGTGACAGATCCATCTTGCCGTTTAAGAATGCCCTCTTGGTAAATTCTCCCGGCTCTGCCGGTCTTGCTCCCGCCTTTAAGACCGTCTCCAAAACTCTGCTTACAACATAAGTTCCACCATGGCAGTTGATCTCAACTGTGTCTTCTCCTGTAAATGTACGAGGTCCGCGCATCACCATCACAAGTACTTCGTCAACTGTCTCATCTCCATCCATTACATGTCCATAATGAATCGTATGCGTTGGCACTTCTGTAATCGTTTCTTTCCCTTTATATACACGATCTGCTATCTCCAGCGCTTCACTTCCGCTGATTCTTACAATTCCAATTCCCGAATTGGTCATACCTGTAGAAATCGCTGCAATCGTATCCTGATTCATGCCTTATTTCCTTTCTGTTTTCCTGCTCTGTGCTTGGCACACTTCCTGCTTCCAACTGTTTTCTCTTTACAGTATTTCCTGCTTCCTATATTTTACATAGAAAAAAGGACGTTCCACACCTCACGAAAGTATCCGTGAAGCGTAAACGTCCTTTCGCTTCCGATTCATAAACAGTATTATTTCTTCAAAGTAATAACAACTTTTCTGAACGGCTCTTCTCCCTCACTGTGTGTCATCACATAAGGATCTGACTGCAGTGCTGAGTGGATGATTCTTCTCTCATAAGGATTC
>OQVS01002997.1_pt1 | contig 10411 bp, 18 predicted proteins | sample 1691601 | NCBI WGS metagenome assembly OQVS01 (sample SAMN03418268, study PRJEB22391) | human gut metagenome | biome: human-gut; feature: organic feature; material: feces | host: Homo sapiens | place: Tanzania | collected 2013-01 | reverse complement strand
TGACGTAGGGCAGGAAGTATACCGTCTGGAACAGACCCCGCAGCTTTTCGATGGAACTGAGCCCCAGCGAGATCAGCAGGGCAAGGCCGGTGGATACCGGCACGGTGATGATGACGAGAATGAAGGTGTTTTTCAGTGCCTGCAAAAAGTAGGGGTCACGCAGGACGTAGCGGTAGTTGAACAGACCCACGCCGGAAAACGTCTGGGACGCGGAGTTGTACCCCTCCTCAAAGGAGTACACGAACACGTCCACCAGCGGGTAGACCATGAACACGCCCAGAAAGGCGATGGCGGGCAGCAGATACAGCCAGCCCTTGGTATTTCGTTTGTCCATGGCGTCACCTCAGGGTGCAGTCCAGCCGCGTCTGCGCCTCCCGATGGAACAGGAACACCTTGTGGGGCTTCAGGGCAAAGCACACCGTTTCCCGGGTGGTATCTACGCGGCTGTCGGCGTTGATGATGGCGCGGATGGCCGCGTTTTCACAGTCCGGGTGGGTGCATACCACGCTGATGTCCCGTCCCATGACCTCCACGCGGTCCAGCTTGCAGCACAGGGGGCCGTCCTCCGCGAGGATAAAGCCCTCCGGCCGGATGGCGGCATATACCGGCTGATCGGCCGCGCCGTCCACATCCAGTACCGCCGCGCCGCCTATGTACAGCTTGCTGTCCTCGATGCGCCCGTCAAAGACGTGAATGGGCGGCGTACCCAGAAATTTGGCGACGAACAGGTTCACCGGGTTGTCGTAGACCTCCTGCGGCTTGCCGATCTGCTGCACCACGCCGTCCTTCATCACCACGATCTCGTCGGAGATGCTCATGGCCTCCTCCTGGTCGTGGGTGACGAACACGGTGGTCACGTTGGTCTGCCGCTGGATGCGGCGGATCTCCTCCCGTGTCTGAAGGCGCAGCCGTGCATCCAGATTGGACAGCGGCTCGTCCAGCAGCAGCACACGGGGACGCTTTACCAGCGCGCGGGCGATGGCCACGCGCTGCTGCTGACCGCCGGAAAGCTCGCTGGGCTTGCGGTCCATCAGACCCTCCAGCTGCACCAGCTTTGCCGCCTCCAGCGTCCGCTCCGCCATCTCCGCCTTGGTCAGCTTCTCCGCGCCCCGCAGGTTCTCCAGCGGGAACATGATGTTCTGCCGCACCGTCAGGTGGGGGTACAGCGCGTAGTTCTGGAACACCAGCCCCACGCCGCGATTCTCCGGCGGCAGATGGGTCACATCGTCCTCGCCGAAGAAGATCTGTCCCTCCGACGGCTCCAGCAGGCCGCTGATGAGGTTCAGCGCCGTGCTCTTGCCGCAGCCGGAGGGGCCCAGCAGACCGATGAGCTTCCCGTCGGGGATCTCAAAGGTGAAGTCATGGACGGCTATGACGTCGCCGCCCGCTTTTTTGTTGCGGTTGGGGAATCTCTTGGTCAGATGTTGCAGCACGACCTTCATGGCAGTTTCTCCTTGCCTGTATTTGACAGCCCTCCTCCTTGGGGGAGGAACGGGCTGTCTGTGATGTCCGCACCATTGTACCACACTCTGCGGCGTAAATCTCCTGTTTTCGCAAAAGTTTCCGGAAATTTTTCCGCCCTCCCGTCAGGCGCCAGCCGCGCCGTCGGCACATAGAATGAGGTGAGCCGTTTCCGGCTCACCGATATCACCGTTTCAAAGGAGGAATTTCTCTTGTATATGGAGAGAACTGCCGCTGCTGCGGCGGCAGCACAGGACGGCGCGGCGCGGGAGATGACGGCCCGCAGCGACGCGGTCTGCCGCGAGATGGACGGACGCCTGCCGAAGGGCTGCGGCAACATGGTGTTTCCCTATATCGCCATGCAGCGCGAGGATGCCCCGCGCTACGAGGACAAGGAGGCGCTGCTGCAAGGCACGCTGTTCCCCGGTCTGGATCTGCCGTTCCGCAAGGAGCTGCGCTCCCGGTTTCCCAAGGTAAACGAGGCGCTGCTGGAGCTGATGGCGCTGGACTTCGCCATTGACGAGCTGGGGCTGTACCTGACCACCCATCCCAACGACAAACAGGCGCAGGAGCTGTACTGGGGCTACATCCGGCTGGGCCGGGAGGGGCGTGCGCGGTACGAGGAGGCCAACGGCCCGCTGTGCAAGACGGCTATCACCGAGGGCGGCTTCCGCTGGCTGGATGACCCGTGGCCTTGGGACAAAGGAGGGAACGACTGATGTTTGTGTATGAAAAGAAGCTGCAATACCCGGTGAAGATCAAAAACGCCAACCCCAGACTGGCGGCGCTGATCATTTCCCAGTACGGCGGGCCTTATGCCGCTTAACTATGATATAGGGTAAAAAAATAAGTCATTCCAGCAGGAGACGGTAGTGGATGGTCAGTTGGTTTTGCGCCTTGTCCCAGTCAATGTGATCGATGATGGAGCGGGCGGCGGTGCTGCGCTGTTCCAGCGTAGCGTTTTCGTTGGTAATAGTGGCCACCGCAAGCCGAATGGCATTCCGCATGAGCTTAGGATCACCACGGCGGCGGTTGTCCTTCTCTGCCTCGCGGATGGCGTCATCGATGCGGTGCAGCTGGGCCTGTGCCTCCTCCTTGGCATTCTTGTATTCTTCGATGGTATCGACGCCGGATAGGAATGCCTCCCGCAGACGCTCCAGACGGCGCTCAGTGGAGGCACGCTGGGAACGGAGGGCGGCTACGGGGTCACCGTCCTTTTCCGTAACACGGAGGATGGCATAGTGAAGCTCATCGGAGGAGGCAGCGTCGGCTTGCAGGCGGTGAAGGATGGCGTCCTTCAGGAGGTCGCCGTTGATGTGCTGGGATGTGGTGCAGCGGCCGCGCACATAGTTGTTGCACTTCCACCAGTGGGGCTTGGCAAAGACCATGGTGCCGCCGCAGGAGGCGCAGCGGACGAGACCGCTGATCCAGTCCTTGTTGCTGCCCAGCGGCCGGCCGTGATAGGGCATGGTGGCCTTGGATTGGGCGATACGCTGCTGGGTCAGGCGGAACAGCTCCTCGTCGATCAGGGGCTCGTGCTTGCCTTCCACCAGAATAATGCCGGGATCGTCAAAGTTCCGGCGGGAGCGGCCGGTGGGGTTCCAGCGCAGCTTGCCGATGTATACGGGGTTGCGGAGGATATACTCCACGGTGCGGTTTTCAAAGGGGCTGCCGCGATGGGTGCGGACGCCGGTGGTATTGAGCCAGCGGGCCAGCGTATAGCAGCCCTCACCGGCGTTGTACCGGCGGAAGATCTCACGGACATACATAGCCTCCTCCGGTACGGGGGTGAGCACATTGTCCACGACGGTGTAGCCGAAGGCGGGGGTGGACTGAAGCTCGCCGCGACGGTGCTTTTCCTCCATACCGCGCTTGACATCCTCGGCCAGATTGATGGAGTAATACTCATCCATGGCCTCGATCATGGACTCCATGATGACGCCCATTTTGCCGTCCTCGATAGGCTCTTTGATGGAGATAACATCGATCTTCAGCTGCTTGCGGAGGATCGACTTGTAGTATACGGCGTCGTCACGGTTGCGGGCGAAGCGGGAGAACTTCCAGAGCAGGATGGCGTCAAAGGGCTTGGGCTTTGTCTTGGCGGTGGCGATGAGCCGGCGGAAGTCGTCCCGCCCCGTGACCTTCCGGCCGGTCTTGGCCTCATCCACGAACACAAACTCCTCCGGCACGATGTAGCCGTTGGCGGCGGCCCACTTGCGGATCTCCACCAGCTGGGAGGCTGGGGACAGCTCCACCTGATCGTCGGTGGACACGCGGATGTAGGCGGCAGCGGTTTTGAAATCAAGCATGGGGGCCTCCTTAGAATGCATCTATTTACGCAGATGGGTAAAAAAAGTCGCAAATTGCGCAAAAATTTACAAAATAAGTGTTTACAAAAATGAACAGGCGTAATATACTATGAACACCAGGAGCGGAAGCTTCTGGTCAGATAAGAATTGACTCGCGTCAATCTCCATCTGCCCGAAAGAGGTGAGCCCCTACCTGCCTGAAAAAGTGGGGAACGAAAAAAGCGGTGAGCTCTTACCGAAAATAGAGAACGAAAAAAGCGGCGAGCCCCTGCCGTGAGTGGGGAACTAAAAAATGCGGGATGGCTCTGCTATCCCGCATTTCTTTCGACGGAGGATAACGGATGGGCTATTTGAAGTTTTATCATATCAAAGAAGAATACATCGAATATCTCCACAGAACAGACAGACGGGTACAGTTCAACAAGGGTGAGCGGCGTCCTTATGTGGGGGTTGTGCTGAAAGTCAACGAGCAAAACTATTATGTGCCGCTGGAATCGCCGAAGCCAAACCACTCCAATATCAGATCAGGCGGCCCCATCCTGAAACTGGATGAAGGACGTTTGGGTATCATGGGCTTTAATAACATGGTGCCGGTAAAACAGGGGCAATTGATCGAATTTGACATTGCCGCAGAGACGGACAAAGAGTATCAGACGCTGCTGCTGAAACAGTTCCACTACTGTTCCAAGAACAAAGACATTATAGAGCGCCGCGCCATCAATACATACGCAAAGCAAGTGAGCGGAAAGAATCCGTTTTATGAAAAAATCTGCTGCGACTTCCGCAAGCTGGAGAGCGCATGCAGACGGTATAAGCCCAACTGGAGGCCGAAGGGAAAATAGAATAGCTGCACGCCAGCCCGTTCCGGGGAGCCGGGGCGGGCTGGTTTTTGCTTAGCGGTAAAAACCGCCGTCTACAAGAATCACTGCCATCACGCATGATAAACCTCCTTGTGGGTGCCATCCATTTCCTATGGAATGGAAATGAAAAGGGGAATATACTTACAGGTGGGCCCAAAACACATTGGAGCTCCACGAAAGGAAAGAAAATGAGAAGCACAGAAAAAAAGATCTTGGACGGCTTCCGGCGGCTGACGGAGGAAAACCAGGCTATTGCCCTTGCTTACTTAGCAGCAATTCTATCTGAGCCAACAGCATTTCCTTCTGATCGTCAGAAAGCCGATGCACCAACTGCATGAGCTTGATCTCCAATGGGGAAAGACCGTCGCCGTCACCGGCGGCGGTTTTTTCTGCGCCGGATGCATCTTCCCAGCCCATCAGGTAAGCCGGGGTAACACCAAGGATAGACGCAATGGGTACGACAGAATCGATAGGCATCTTTTCAATATATCCGTTTTCATAGCGGTATATGGTAGCGGGAGAGCAGCCAAGTTTTTCGGCAATATATTCAGCGGAGAAACCAAGCTGTTTCCGCCGGTCACGCATACGTTCGCCAATAGTCATAAAATCACCTCGGTATATAAATATCATAGTTTTCGCAAAAATGCAATATAAAATTCGCAAAAATGATATTTCTGTATTGACAAGCGAAAACGACTGTGGTATAAAGACAATAGAAACTCGCATTTATGCAAGAAAGGAGGAGAAAACATGAGCGCAAAGATGGAGCTTCTTAAAAAGATTGCCAAGGAGAACGGGGTGACCATCGAGCAGATGGCCGCCAGCGCGGGCATGAGTACAGCGACCCTGTATCGTAAAATCAAGGCAGGAGGCGGCACATTCACTGTCGAGCAGACAGAGAAGATTGCCACCTGCACCAAGATGACGCGAGATCAGGCTGTCGCTGTTTTTTTTAGCTAAAAACTCGCATTTATGCAAGTGTTCTTGAAAGAGGACTTGAAAAAACAACCGAGGAGAGGAGGCGGGAGAAACGGAACAGGGGATCGTAGGGCAGAGAGGCCCGCATGGAGCCACAGACGGCGCGGCGCTGGCACATCACCTCGCCGCAGAGCTGCGCAGGGCGCTTGAGAAGGAGAGTGCAGCTGTGCGGGACGGCAACGGGAACACATATTTTCCGGTGGACGGCTTTGTGATATGGCAGGCCGCGGAACTGCTGGAAGGGCATCTAAGCCTGTCCGACCAGCAAACGAACGAGGTCATTGCGCAGGTCTTTTGAAGTGCCGGACATATCGCAGATAAAGTGCAGGGCGGTGTACAAGGATACGGTGTTGCTCAGATACGGGAGTCGGAACACGATCTGCCATAGCTCTGGATGAGTCAGGAACAATGGGAAAAGTTCGTTCGCAATGGAACGGTTCAGTCGGCGGTCATAGCAGTCGCTGCGCAAATGCGTCAGATTTTTTGCAACGAACAGGTGCAGTGGGAAGCCGCCGAGATCCAAGCGGTCTTGGCGGGAGTTGGAAATGTAGCGAGGAATGCTGTCATATATGCCGTTCATCGTGCTCAAAGGAGCACTCACACTGTTTGCGTAGATCCACGACAGGACACACCAGGACATGAGCTCGCACAGCGTTTCCTCCAGCCAGCGATAGTGAGCGCATACAGGCTGGTGAATCACAAAATGGCACAATTCATGGGCGAACTGGTAGATGTGCTGTTGTGGGAAATTTCCTTCGGTAGATAGGTTGATCGTTTCTACTTCTGAAAAGCACTGCGGGGTGTCCAGGGAGTTTCGCACGGTGAGGCGCGGATAGCGGAAAAGAACATTCTTTCCGAAAATTCCCTCAAAAGCGAGGCAGACACCGCCCAGCGTGGTAGATAGGGCGTGCGCAACATCGGGCTGGAATCCGCCAGGCTCTGGGGAGGAAACGACGATCCAACTATCGCTTGGCGCATTCGCAATTAGGTAGTGGTACATTGAAACACCTCCTTTGGGGGTATGGTAGCACATTTGAGAAAGACTGGCAACGAGCCATAGGACAGCCCCGGCGGGGCATAGGAATCAATTATCAAAAGGAAGGAGCGTGACGGCATGGCGAAAAGAGAGCGGCCGCCTATCACCGTGAAGGCCTACGTCAAGGTGAACGGCGTGGAGACGGACGTGGACACGCTGAACGAAGAGCAGCGCCGGCGGCTGGCAACGGCCATCAAGGTTACGATGCTCAACGAGCTTTTCGCCGGGCAGGTCCGCTTTTATCCTGCCGGTGAGGAGAATGCACAAAGGAGGACAGAGCTATGAGCAGGAAGAAGCAGCGCGGCGCGGCCTACGCAGAGGGCGAACAGGTTTTCAACTTTGCGCCGCTGGCGGCGGAGCGGAACGGCGGCTATCCGCCGATGGGCACAGTGCTGCGTGTCACACGGCGCTGGGGCGGCTGGGCGTATCAGGTGCAGGTGCAGGACACCGACCGCATCGAAACGTGGCAGGAGGAGACGCTGGGGAGGGTGCAGGTATGATCGTTTTCGGCTGGATCTGTACCTACATCGGCGCGGCGGCGCTGGCTTGGGGCGTGCTCCGTTTGGTGGACAAGCTGGGTGGCCGCCGTGGGTGAGAGGCAAAACGGCGTGCCGGAGGCACCGTGCAGAGGCTGCACGATGCGGTGCGTAGGGTGTCACGGCATGGACGAGCGGGGCGGGTACCGGTGCGCCGAGTACGGCGCGTATCAGGCGGAGATGGACAAGCTCCGCGCCGCCAAGCAGGAGGCGAAGGACACGGCGGATGTGCTGCGTTGGTACATCCGGGCGCGGACGGCGCGGCTGCTGCAGAAGCGGAATCTGCACGAGAAAGGGAGGTGACCGCCATGGCGGCGGCAAAGACGAAAAAGAAGGAGTGGCTGTGGTTCGTGTCCTGCGAGGGACACGCCACGATGCCGGTGATCGCGGAGAGCTGGGAGCAGGCCACGGTGGAGGCTGCGCGGCTCTGGGGCGTTCGGTGGGGCGCCGTGGCGGCACTGTGCGAGCTGGAGGAGAAGCGGCCGGTGATACGGAACGTGTGCTGCCGGTGCGGCGTATGGTTCCACGGCAGCGGCGTGGTGTGCGACCACTGCCGCAGCGAGGCCGAGATCGAGGAGCGCCGCGCCAGAGCGGCGAAGAAAAACTATTTCCGGCGGCTGAACGCCGGAGGCTGACGAACGAAGGAGGAACGCGACCATGGGAGCTGTGGAAAAAATCAACACGGAAATGCAGAAAAGACCCGATGATCCTTATACGGAGATCATCGGTCATTACATCATAGACCGCTGCGGGCTGGACGCAGACTGCGAACGGAAGGCGGCGGCGGAGAAAAAGACGCTGGCGGGCGCCATGGACGCTGTGATGGCGGCGGCAAAGAAGAAAGCGGTGAATGGCTGCGCGGTTCTGACGCCGGACGCTGTGTTTGGGGAGGTAGACAGGTACTTCGGCTTTCCGGCGGATGAGCTGGCACAGCTGCGGGCCATGCGCAGCGCCGGCGGTACGCCCGCGCCTGCGGCACCGGCGGCACCGGCTGCTCAGGCGGCGGTATCGCTGGATCTGGCAGACTTCCTGTAAGGAGGCGGGGGCAATGCGGATACCGAAGAAGGTACGAGAGCTGCCGTGGCCGGAGCCGTTCACAGGTATCGACAGAATGCACTTTCGGGTGACGGTGCAGCAGCCGGTGGCGGACGGAGAACGTCTGCTGGTGGTGACCTTCACCATGAACGGGGCCCGGCGAAATGCGATGCGCTGGACCAGCGCCAGCGGGAAGGATCTGCGGCTGGTGTGCTCCAAGAAGCACCGGACGGCGGCGATACTGACCCGCGGCGACAGAGCGTGCCGGCGGGTGAGCCTGACCGGGGCAAAGTTGGAGACCGGTTCGTTGATTTCCCATGTGAAGCTGTCGGCGGCACCGTCGTACTCTATCTTGAAGCGGTAATTCCTCTCATTCTGGTCGCCGCCGAAGTAGGTCACATTTCTATCCTGCTCATATTGCAGTTCTTGCCCGCCAACGGTGAGACAAAACGTGCCGGGAACGAGATCGAAACTCTTGCCGACAGTATCCGCCACAGCGGAACCCTTATCAACAGCGTAGAGGACTTTATGTTGGATCGAGTCAAAATCGACTGCTCTCCCTCCCGCCAGTCTGTTCATAAAGGCGGTACCCCACTGCCGTGTTTCCCTTGCCAACACGGCATGGCACTGATAGCCACTCTCCTGCATCGCTTTGTAGGTACTCTCTGTCAGGTGCAGGGCTTTCTCCACATTTGAAACGTTTTCCTTGTTCTGCAGCAGTTTGCTATTATCGGTCGGAGCCTGCCCAGTATATTGATAGTCCCAATTCTCGTTGTCATTGTCTGTCCTCATTCTTCCGGCAATATCGCTCATCCAGTTATCGATGCTGCCCTTGGGAATAGACGTTTCTGCCTCTTTGTCACTGTACCCGTACTGCACGTTCAACTCACTTAGCGTACCGCACTGGTTAACACCATTCGAGATTAGGCTGCCATCAAAGCTGCGCGTATACGGGGTAGTATGATCATCCTCCTTGCAGAACTGATAGGTAACGCCGTCACTGACAAATATCAGATGCTTGCGGTGCGGCTCGACCGCCGTATCGTCATCGAGCATTTTCTTGCCCGCAAGAAGTCCCGCATGCGTATTGCTGCCGCTGGATATAGTTTTCCTTATCGCAGCCTCAATGGTAGCATAGTTTTCCTTTGTAAGCTCCGTAAGCGGGAACGCAACATTTGCCTCCCGATTGAAAATAACAACGCCGACCTTGACCATTACACCGCGTTCCCTCACCTCTTCCTTCAGGTCGGCAAGAAGCGCTAAAGCCTTATCCTCCAATTCTGCGCTTGTAGATTTGTCCAGCACAAAGACCACATCGCTGGCCAGTTTTTCCTCTGCGCTGGGAAGCGACAACGTAACGGTGGACCGATAGTCCTTATCCAGTACGGTGGCTGTCTTGGATCGAGACACATTCACCAAACCCGGAGTCACCTCCCCATCAGTCGGCACTGTCCCCCACGCAACAACGGCCGTTGTCAGCAGCAGGGTAAGCATTAGTAAAAAACAGCTTATCCTCCTCATTTTCTCCTCCTTTCCCATTGTACAGACCTCTTTGTTTCAATTGTGCATTGAAACAAAGAGCAGTGGTACCACTGCTGATCCGTGTATCTATTATATATTCTTACAGCGAAATGTCAAGTAGCTATTGATATATTGGTAATTTTTGCCAAATTCGTATATACCCTTCTATCAGCGGCAAAAGCCGCCCATGATGGCACCGGCCAGGAGGACGCCGGCGGCGCAGGCGAGGGTGCTTTTTTTGAAATCCATATCGAGCAGGCTGGCGGCAAGAGTGCCCGTCCAGGCGCCGGTGCCCGGCAGGGGTATCCCTACGAACAGCAGCAGCGCCCAGTACAGTCCGCGGCCGGCTTTGGCCTGGAGCTTACGCCCGGCTTTCTCCCCTTTTTCCAGGCAAAAAGTGAAGAATTTTCCTATATACCTCTTATCTTTCCCCCATACAAGCACTTTTCGTGCAAAAAAATAAATGATGGGAACCGGCAGCATATTGCCCGCGATGGCGATCAGATACGTCAGCCACAGGGGCAGATCGAAAGCCACGCCGTAGGGGATCGCGCCCCGCAGCTCGATCAACGGCACCATGGAGACGAAAAAAACGATAGCGCAATGCTTGAGCATATTCCGCTCCTTTCCGCGATTTTGTCCGCTACGATTATACCCGCTCTCTCCCCCTTTGAC
>OQVS01002992.1_pt1 | contig 10419 bp, 9 predicted proteins | sample 1691601 | NCBI WGS metagenome assembly OQVS01 (sample SAMN03418268, study PRJEB22391) | human gut metagenome | biome: human-gut; feature: organic feature; material: feces | host: Homo sapiens | place: Tanzania | collected 2013-01 | reverse complement strand
ATGCGGCGGAAATACACGGATAAACATGCAGAGGGCGGAATTTTTTTGGAACGCGTGTTATGTTTGCGTTTAGAAATAAAGTTATCCTATGCATTTTCTCGCAATTTATCGAGAAAATGGGAAAACGACGGCGAATCATTTGGATAAAGTACATGAAAAATTCACGAAATAATTTGCGCATGTGCAAAAAACTGTCACAAAAAGTTAATGAAACAAAAATCCTGCGTTTTTTGGAATAGTGGAGAAATATCTGCAATTTGCCTTGCAAATATGTATATTTATCTGGGGAAGTCCCAAAGAAAGAATGATATTTCTCAATATGTGTTGTTGACAACTAACCAAAAATTTTCTATAATCGTACTATCAAATTTTGGAGTGAAGATTGTATCAAAAATACAGGTAATACAATCGAAAATTCAAGAAAAGTTAGTATGTACTGACAAAATCTGATTTGTTTTAGAAAGGGCGTAACATGAACAACAACGCGAAAAAGACGCTGCGTGTCCTGAGTGTGGCTACGGCAGCAACCATGATGGTGGGCGGTGCGGCATTTGCAGTCAATGCAGATGACATTCACGGTCACTGGGCAGAAAAGACCTTGCAGCAGTTCATTGACAACGGCTGGATTCAGGGCGACGAAGGCGGAATCCGTCCGGACAGCACCATCACCCGTGCAGAGATGGCAACCGTCGTAGATGCTGTCGAGGAATACACCGAGGAAGCGGACGTCTCCGGCTACAAGGACGTTGCAAAGACCGACTGGTTCTACAAGCAGGTGGCAAAGATCGTCAAGGCCAATGTTATGGTCGGCGTAGGCGACAACAAGTGGGCGCCGCAGGGCGATGTGACGCGCGAGCAGGCTGCCGTTATCATGTGCAAGCTGAACGATGTCTCGGTTGACACCAAGGCGAATGCGGCAGACATCCGCGCACAGCTGAGCAAGCTGGGCTACACGGATGCAAACGCCGTTTCCGATTGGGCTGCACCGTACATTCTGGCAGCGGTTCAGAACGGCTATATGTCCGGTTATCCGGATCACACCCTGCGCTCCGGCAACAACATCACGCGCGCAGAAGCCATCGTGATGCTGGACAAGGCAGGCGTGACAGAGCAGTTCGCTTACGTTACCATGAACGTACCGTATGACGATTTCTACAAGGCTGAGGGCGTAACCGCTGTTGACGGCGTTGACGCAGTTACCTCCGCAACCATGAGAAAGTCCCGCATGAACACGGCGGACGGACTGACTGCCGGTACCTACTACAAGACCGCAGACGATGAGAAGTCTGACGCCATTCGCGGCGTTGTTTGCACGGTTCGTGTGGCAAAATCTGATCTGGCAAAGCTGAACGCTTCTCTGACCGAGCATGATGATTACTACTACACCACGCTGGATTCCGTTCCGGAAAACTACAAGGAACTGACCATCAACAAGGACGGCTCCTACAGCTTTGGCAAGACCACGGCTGCTGTAGACACCGAGACACTGAAGGACACCACCATTACGTTCAAGACGTCCTCCAAGTACGGCGACTATCAGATGAAGTTCTCGACGAACGTTCTGGAAAAGATTGGCCGCGCATACGGCGCAACCGTAACGACCACAGACGGCACGTCTTATGCGATGCGTTCTCTGGAGAACGTGTGGAACGGCAAGAGTCTGGAACTGGCATGGTCTGTTGGCTTTACGACGACTGCACACGGCAACCCGCTGGTATCCGACGACTATGTTTCCATGATGGGCAAGACCATCAAGAGCGTGGCATTCTACACGGTAGACGGCAAGATTTACAGCCTAGACTGCGAGCAGTATGTTCCGGTGAAATTTGCAACCGAGAATTTCGCAGTAGAAAATGCGCTGGCTGACAGCGGTTCTACCTCTGTTGAGATGAAGGACTTCCCGAAGGATTATCAGGCTGAGTACAAGGTAACCGACGCACAGGGCAATGAGCTGGAAGGCGCTTCCGTCAAGGACGGCAAGATTTCTTGGAAGGGCACACCGGCAACCGGCGAGTACACGCTGACGGTTTCGGATAAGTCCGGCAAGTACGCAAGCTTCTCCACCACCTTTGAGCTCCAGACCGATGCTGTCGTTGCAGCCTATGACGCAGAAAACAGCAAGCTGGTAAAGACCAAGGACGCAACCGATGAGCAGTTTGCGAACTATCTGTCCAACATTTCCAGCGTAAAGGTCGGCGACACCACCTACAATGCAACCGGCAAGGGCGCTGCAAAAATTATCAAGGACGACGGCTCCATTGACTTCGATGCGACATACGGCAAGGAGAATACGCCGATCTTTGAAGCAGGCAAGGAGTACAATCTGGAAGTAGCTGCTACCGGCTACAAGAAGAACGTTTCCTTCAAGGCAACCGCTCCGGAAGCAAAGATTTACGTGCAGATGAACATCCCGTATGCAGATTTCTATGCAGCTGAAATCAACAACGAGGACGCTGTGGACGCTGTAACCTCCGCAACCAACAGCAAGTCCATCAAGAACAGCGACGGCGATCTGGTCGGCGGCACCTACAACGACTACAATGCAGACGCTTGGGCAGCAGGTACCCAGAAGGAAGTACACATCAAGGGTGTGAGCTATCCGGTAGCCATCACGCCGTCTGAATTGGCACAGCTGACCAAGACCGATGACAAGCAGGCAGATTACTACTACACCGAGCTGGAGTCTGCACCGGCTGCTTACAAGACGGCAACCGTAAAGGACGGCAAGATTTCCTTTGGCGAGGCACAGGGCAAGACCACCAAGCTGGAAGCAGCAACGGAACTGTCCGCTTCCACTGCTTGGGGTGACTATCTGCTCGATGTGGATACCGACGCATTCGACTCCGGTAACGTATACGGCGTTGTGATTTCCGCTGAAAAGGACGGCAAGACCACGACCTACGGTATGCGTCAGGAAGAAAACATCTGGAGAAAAACCGAAATCGCTTGGTCCTCCGGTATCAAAAAGACCGAGCCGCACGGCAATGTTCTCAACTATGAGCATTATGTTGATCTGATGGGCAGCACCATCAAGAGCGTGACCTACTACACGGCTGACGGCGAATACACCATTGACGCGGATCTGTATGTACCGGTCAAGTTCACAACCGACAATTTCACGGTTGAAAATGCACTGGCTGACAGCGGTTCCACCTCTGTTGAGATGAAGGACTTCCCGAAGGATTACGAGGCGGAGTACAAGGTGACCGACGCCAAGGGCAATGAGCTGGAAGGCGCTTCCGTCAAGGACGGAAAGCTGACTTGGACCGGTACACCGGCAACCGGCAAGTACACGCTGACGGTTTCCGACAAGTCCGGCAAGTACGCAAGCTTCTCTACTACTTTTGAGCTGCAAACCAGCGCAATGCCGGCTGTATATCAGGCAAGCAATCTGCGCGTAGTAAGCGCTGACGGCGCAAGCGCAGAGGAGCTGAGCAGCTTCCTGTCCAATGTTTCTTCCGTCAACGTCAACGGTAAGGACTACAGTGCATCCGGCCGCGGTTCTGTAGCGGTTATCAACAGCAAGGGTTTTGTAGATCTGGCTGCTTCTCCGTTTGCCGACATGAAGGCGGGCGATACCTATACGGTTTCTGTCAAGGCTACCGGCTATGCAAAGACCCTCGACTTTGAACTGACCGTTCCGGACAAGATTTACGCGTATGCAAATCTGACCTACAACGAGTACTGGGCAAACGAAGGCGTATACGCAGCTGGCAACGATTCCAGCTCCGAAGAAGCGGACGCAAAGGGCGAGCTGGATAAGGGCGGCTATGATGCGGTATCCCGTGCAACCACCAACCACGGCCTGCATCGCGGCAGCTTCCAGCAGACCGCTGTGATTACCGCAGAGACCACAGACGGCCAGATGGTAACATACGGCGTTGACCATTGGGCTGAGGACGGCTCCAAGTTCTATGAAGCAAATGGCACTGCTCATGACTACAGCAAGGGCACGATTACGACTTCTTCCCGTTGGGGCACGGTAACCGCAACGCTCAAGAGCTACAAGATTACCGGCATCAAGTACGTTCCGGTTGCTGTTGACGCAGCAGATTATCAGGACTTCTGCAAGAACTACACAGTAGTTAAGAATGGTCAGTCGGTACAGGGCGGCTTTAGCGAACAGAACCTGACGGCATATACCGGCGTTGCCGCTGTGGATGCAGCGACCAACGGTCTCAAGACGGTTTCCAAGTCCGGCGATGCTTATACCTTCAGCGCACGCCAGACGGGCACTGGCTCCGGTCTGCTGGATCAGGAACAGGCAAACGACGGCACCGGCGTTACCACGGAAGTTAAGAAGTACAGCGGCAACTACGGCGAGTTCCTGCGCGTTGACCTGAACGGCACATACGGCGCACTGGGCTCTGCTATGCAGACGGTCAAGTGGACATACTACGGCAGCGACAGCACCTACACCACACCGGTTGCAACCTACGGCACCAAATTCGCAGCGGATAACTGGATGCACAAGTCCAACGGCATTCAGCTGGGTCTGACCGATTCCGTTCGTTGCCAGCTGCCGGAAGGCACCGATGGTACCGGCTACTGGGCACTGACCGTTTACGGTCTGGGCACCTCGGATTACACCACCCAGTTCCAGGTAACCGCAGAAAACCTGCCGTCTACCGTCGCAGGCATCACGGACGAGCAGAAAACCGAACTGACCAACCTGATTGCTACGGCACAGGAGCTGTCCGCGAAGAACCCGTCCAACAAGGCTGCTCTGGATGAGCACATTGCAGAGGCACAGGCTATGCTGAACAATGCGGATGCAACCCAGCCGGAAGCTGCGGAGCTGATTGCAGACCTGCAGGGTCTCATCAAGGCGGCGCAGGATGAGCTGAATAAGCAGCCGGAATCCAAGACCGTCACCGAGACTGTCAAGGTCAATCCGGATGCAGATGGAGACTTTGATCCTTATGATCTGATTGTCGATGTCGTTGTCAAGGACGGCAAGGTTGAGGCGATTTCTCTGAACAGCGCAAACACCTATGACGGCGATAAGCACAACAAGAAGTATTCCGAACAGGCTGCCAACGGTCTGGCTCTGTCCGGCAAGACTGCCGCTGAGGTTGACGGCGTTGACACCGTTTCCGGTGCAACCTGCTCCTCCAATGCAATCAAGGAAGCTGCCAAGGCTGCTCTGAGCGAATAAGATTACATCGGAATCTTTTTCATACATTCCTTTCACAGTCCCTCCGGACAATGTCCGGAGGGACTGCTTTGCGTCTGTTGAGCAAATATGCTGAAAAACAGCGAAAGCAAATGCTAATTTTTTACACGGGAAGCATTGACGGAAGGCGGGGGATATGCTATCCTATTTATAGATTAGTTCATTCTAACAATAAAAACGAAATATAGGAATTATCCGGCGTTTGCCGCACGGCAAACGGCTTTTTCCTGCCCACGGCTCTGTTTGACAACCGAGTATCTATGCGGTATACTGAGGTAATTTGGAGCGAGGATAGCGAATTTGTGTGGGAGACATCTCCTGCGCAATTTCTTTTTCTGTTCCTATTAGTTTCTACTAACCGTATGAGAAGTTGGGAGTTGTACCATGAAGCTGAAAAAACAGGACATTCTATTGCTGGCGGCACTGCTGGCGGGCGTGCTCCTACTCGGCGCATTTCTGATGCTGACGCGAAAGAGCGGCGCAGAAGTCGTTGTGAAGGTGGCGGGCGAACAGGTGACATCAATATCTCTGGATAAAGACACGAAATATACCATTCATGGTGTCAATGGCGGCACAAATGAGCTGGTTATTGCGGACGGTCAGGTTTGGCTAGAGGAAGCGCGCTGTCCGGACAAGCTGTGTGTGCATCAGGGCAAGATTCAGTACGCCGGACAGAGCATCATCTGCCTGCCGAATCAGGTGAGCGTCACCATTGAGGACGAACAGGACAAAAACGGCGTGGACGTTGTGGCACAGTGAGGGACAAGCGATGAAACAGACAAAACGATTGGCACTGTACGGCATGCTTGCCGCACTGGCATTGGTGCTCAGCTATATCGAAGCGATGGTTCCGGCGTTTTTCGCCGTGCCGGGCATGAAGCTCGGCCTGACCAATCTGGTCGTGCTCGTGGCGCTGTACCGCATGGGCGCAAAACAGGCAGTTGTCATTAACTTTGTGCGCATCGGCCTGACGGCAATGCTGTTCGGAACGGTGGTTAGCCTGTGGTATTCTCTGGCGGGCGGACTTTTATCCGGAGCAGTGATGATTGCGCTCAAAAAAACAGGAAAATTTCAGCCGGTGACCGTCAGTGTGGCGGGCGGCGTCATGCACAATGTGGGTCAGATTCTGGTTGCCATGGCAATCATGCAGACCAGCGCCATCGCATGGTATTTGCTGGTGCTGTGGGTTTCCGGCATTGCTGCCGGTGCTGCGGTCGGTCTGCTGGGCAGCTGGATGCTCCGGCGCCTGCCGGAGCTGCGGTAAGATTGCGTTTTTGTTGTGAGAAAGGAATAGTATGAAATATAAAGTACGATTGATTCTGGCATCCGCCGTGATTGCGGGGATGCTGCTGACGGGATGCGGCACGGCATCCGATACAAAACATACAGGCAGTGCATCGGAAACACAGACGACCAACAGCACAACGGCAAGCTCGGCGGAGCCGGTCAGCCAAGAAATCTTTGCGATGGACACGTATATGACGGTGACGGCATATGGCGACAACGCGCAGAAGGGCGTGACCGATGCCGTCGCGGAAATCCAGCGCTTGGACAATCTGCTGTCCATCGGCAAGGAGGACAGCGAAATTTCCAAGCTCAACAAGAGCGGCTGTGCGGCGGTGTCCGATGACACGGCGGTTATGGTCACAAAGGCGCTGGATCTGTACAAGAGCACGGGCGGCGCGTTTGACATTACGGTTCTGCCGCTCATGGAGCTGTGGGGCTTTACGACACAGGATTATTACGTCCCGACAGAGAATGAAATTCAGTCTACGCTACAGCGCGTCGGCGCGGATAAGCTGACATGGGACGAGAGCACCAAGACGCTGACGCTGGGAGACAAGCAGGAAATTGACTTGGGCGGCATTGCCAAGGGCTTTACGTCCAGCCGCATTATGGAAATCTTCAAAAAAGACGGCGTGACCTGCGGCATGGTGTCGCTGGGCGGCAACGTGCATCTGCTGGGCACCAAGCAGGACGGCAGTGCATGGCGCGTCGGCATTCAGGACCCGAACAACACCGATGATATGCTCGGTGTACTGGAAGCGAGCGACTGCGCGGTTATCACATCCGGTGCGTATGAGCGCAACTTTGAAAAGGACGGCGTGACCTATCATCACATCATTGATCCGGCAACCGGCAAGCCGTCCAACAGCGGTCTGACCTCGGTTACCATTGTCAGCAAGGACGGCACACTGGCGGACGGCCTGTCCACCTCACTGTTCGTCATGGGCAAGGACAAGGCGATTGCGTACTGGAAGCAGCACGCGGACGAATTCGACACCATTCTGGTGGATAAAGACAGAAATGTATACATCACGGAAGGCATTGCCGGTCATTTCTCACCGGACAGCGTTTCCGCCGATCAGGTGCATACCATCGAAAAATAATATTTTATTGTAACAACCAATCGTTTCACCACGCAAGGAGGCAAAATATGCGTATCTTTTACAACCAATCTGTGGATGCCATTGCCCGCCGACTGATACCGGGCATTGCTGTCGCGGCACTGGCGGCATGGGGCGTTGCCTCCGGCGGCGCGGTGCTGGAGGACATTCCGGAGCTAACATCCAAGGCACAGGCGGCCAATCTTGGCTCCGGTTCTGCCGGTGCGGCGGCGGATGCCGGCTCTTGGCAGGACGGCACGTGGACGGGCACGGCAGCACCTTGGCGATGAGCGTTTTCGCCTTGCTCAGATATGGTTCATCGTTGCCCGGTGCGGAAACGATAAACGCATCCATCTGCGAGGAGGTATTGTCGGTTATCACCGGAACGACGGCGGCTCTGTCGTATACCAGCTCGAACTGACAGCCGATAATGCCGCTGTCGTCACCGATATTGTTGCCGAGCCGAGCAAGCCGATCCCCGGCGGTGAATATGATATTGTCGACGGAGTCGTTATCGGTGTGCACGAAAAGACCTCCGTTGCCGATTTCCTGAAAAAGTCGGCGGGGGCAAGGGTCTGCGATAAAAACGGCAGGGAGCTCACGCGCGGCTATGTCGGAACGGGCTGCACGGTTTATTATGCAAACGGGTCTGCCTGCACCGTGCTTGTAAAGGGCGATACGGACGGCAGCGGCACGGCAGATGCGACCGATTACCTTATCGCAAAGCGGACATATCTGGGCACATACGTCATAAGCGGGCTTTATTACCGCGCCGCCTGCATTATGGGCGGCGACACCCTTTCGATGGTTGATCTGCTGATGCTGAAACGCCATGTGCTCGGCAACGCGGATATTTATACGGTGGCGAAATGATAAAGAAAATGGCATTGATTCTTGCCGCGGCGCTGTGTATGGCGGCGCTTTGCGGCTGCAACAGGATAGATGCCGAGCGCGCTGATGCGCTCTGCACCGATTATGCCTCGGCGGTGCTTTCGCGGGATGAGGAAGGGATGAAAAGTCTTATCCACCCCGGATATATCGAAAAAGCACTTCCCGGCGATGCGTTTTACGAGACGGCATCAAAGGCATACCTGAATATCGGCGATGAAATGACATCGTTTACCGCCGTGGCAAAGAATTTTTCGGATGATACCGAGCTGGACGGCAGGGTCATAAGCTGTAATTACCTTGCCTTTATAGACGAGCTTTACTATGAATTTGTTTTTGTTATTCTGGATAACGACGAGGGCTACGGTATAATTGCATTCTCCGCGGCTCTTGCGGATATGACGGAGGCAGCATGAAGCATACGGAAAACGGTTTTCGCCGGCTTGCCGTGAAATATGCGATGATAACGCTCGGCAGCGCTCTTTATGCTGCGGGGATATCCATGTTTCTCGATCCGAACCGGCTTGCACCGGGCGGTGTCTCTGGTATGGCCATAATCATAAACAAGCTTATCCCCGCTGTCCCCACCGGGACATGGATTATAATCATGAACATTCCGATATTGCTTGCCGGGATGTGGAAGCTGGGAGCGAGGTTCCTTGTTTCCACCGTTTATTCGGTGGCGGTTTCATCGGTTTTCATGAACCTTTTGGATAAATGGGTCGGCGCGCTGACGTATGAACCGATCCTTGCCTGCGCCGCGGGTGCGTTCCTTGCGGCAACCGGTATCGGGATTGTGTTCCGCAACGGAGCGACAACCGGCGGCACCGACGTGATCGTCAAGCTGCTGCGGACAAAATTTCCGTATATTTCCACCGGCGGTGTATTTCTTATCACGGACGGCATCATTGTCGCCGCTTCGGGCTTTGTTTTCGGTGATATCGACAAGGCGCTTTTTGCGGGTATAGCCGTGTTTCTGCAGATGTATATACTCAACACCGTGCTTTACGGCTCGGATGAAGCGCGTATCGTATATATCATCAGCGGCAGGGATAAGGATATCGCCGCACGGCTAATGAACGAGCTTGATGCCGGAGCGACTTATCTGAGCGGCACCGGCGCTTATACCGGGGATCGGAAAAACGTGCTTATGTGCGCATTGCGTATGCGTTCGCTCCCGCAGGCGCGGGATATCGTGCGCGAGGAGGACGGGGATGCCTTTATGATCGTCACAAAGGCAACAGGCGTTTTCGGCGAGGGCTTCAAAAGCCATTATTCGGATGATCTATGAGCACGCTCGGGCTTGTTTCGGGGCTTGAACCGCTTGTCGGTTCGTTAAGGCGGGAGAACCGCCCGATAATGCTTTACGGCATGGGCAACGGAGCGGAAAAGATATACGCCTATCTCACGGCACGCGGGGTGAAGATATCCGGCGTTGTCGCTTCGGAGGGCTTTTTGCGCGGGCAGAGCTTTCTGGGCTTTCCGGTGCTCGGCATTCCGGAAGCCGCGGCGCGCTTCGGTTCGCTGTGCCTTGTTGTATGCTTCGGCACAGAGAGCGAAAGATCGCGATTTTTGTATGACCTTCGCGGGCGGCACCGCGTTGTTTCGCCGAACCTGCCGGTTTTCGGCGGCGGGGCGATGGATGCGGAGTATATCGCCGCCGAGCACGAGCGTCTGGACCGCACACGCGCGCTTCTGTGCGATGATATCTCCCGCAGGATATTCGATTCGCTCGTTGCGTATAACTATACCGGCGATGTTGATTTTATAAAGGATTCCCACTGCTTTACGCCGCCCGACGGATTTTTCCGCGGCGGAGTGCATATCGATATCGGCGCTTATGACGGCGATACCGCACTCGAATATGCGCGCAAAAGCGCAGATTATGATGAAATAATAGCCTTCGAGCCGGATAAAACCGCCTTTTCGAGGCTTGGTTGTATCCGCAAAAGCCATCCACAGTAACGC
>OQVS01002991.1_pt1 | contig 10420 bp, 10 predicted proteins | sample 1691601 | NCBI WGS metagenome assembly OQVS01 (sample SAMN03418268, study PRJEB22391) | human gut metagenome | biome: human-gut; feature: organic feature; material: feces | host: Homo sapiens | place: Tanzania | collected 2013-01 | reverse complement strand
AATATTTGTGTAGAATATTATCTTCAACTGTTCCATTTTGAGAAAATTTATTTCTTTAATGCTGCAACTTATTTTTATAATGGTTATGCTTTCCCAAAGATAGAGTTTGTCAAATTGATGCCAATACTTTATAAAAAGGCTAAGGCTGTAGGCATAGGAAATCTCACTTACATGGAAAACATGCTAAAAATGATAGAACCTATTGCTGTAGAATCTTAATCTTTAAAACATGAATCCTATAAGTATTAAACAAGCTCTACGCTTAAAAATTGATAAATGGTTACATATAGATAGAAAAGGTGAGTATGGCATGATGGCATCTACTGCCTATTTGTCACCTGACACCGTTCTTTTTAGTAAAAAGAATCTATTTATGGAAGAGAATACAAGTATCCCTGGTGGGGCAATGATCTTAAATCCTCGTTCTAAGTTTATCATGAAGAAAGGTAGCTTTTCTTCTTATAATCTATGTGTATGTCCTGGAAATCATGCTGTAGTAAAAGGAGTCTGGAAGTATGATGTTACAGATGCCATGAAGGATGAGTTATATCCAGATCATCGATATGATAAGGACATAATCGTAGAGGAGGATGTGTGGATGGGAATCAATGTTACTTTACTGAATGGGGCTCATATTGGGCGTGGTTGTATTGTGGGCGCAGGGTGTGTGGTATCTGGTAATACCCCCCCCATATTCAGTTGTTGTAGGTAATCCATGGAGAATTGTAAAATTTGTATTTACACCAGAAGAAATCGTAGGACATGAGGCTAAACTTTATTCAGAGGATAAACGTATTCCTTTGGAAACGCTTCGAAAGAACTATGATGATTGGTTGAAGACAAAAAAATAGATGTATGAAAAAGAAAATACTATTTGTAATTCCCGACTTCTATATTGGAGGTACTAATAAGTCGTTGGAGAACCTGCTGCTATTGATAGATAGTAATATATATGAAATAAGAATATTCTCTTTATACGAGGATGGTGATTTTTATTATAAAGAAAAGGTATTTAAGCCGTATCTAATAAAAAAGAGTCTTTTCTATCGCTTATTTCATGATCATTTCTGGTTTCGTAAATTTTCTACTTTAGTTTCTTTGTTGTTTAGATGCAATGCAAGTAGATTGTTGAGGTCGAAGAATGCATCTCCTGTCTTTTCGAAGCACATTAGGATTTGGTCAGAGAATACCTTTCTGTGGGCTTTGAGCTTTGGGATTCCTCCATATGGGGAGCTTCCCGCTTCCAATGTCGCACGTTGCACGCACTCTATTATGTTCGTTACGGTGTCGAACGCCGCATGGATGTCGTCAAGCAGGTCCTTTGCCTTGTCTGGGTTTTGGTTGAAGAAGCACCTGCATCCAAGGATGTTTAGGTATGCAACGTAGAATTGTTTTGGGTCTGTCATTATTGTCTCCCTCTTGTACGGCGCCTCACAGGCGTACCTTACACTGCGAATTATTGCACGTCTCTGGAATAACGCAAGGCATGGATACTTGTTTTGACAGTGTTTTGGTGGAATCTAAACTGTTTCTAAATTTTGTTTCTATCTGAAGCAAAGCGTGGTAGAATTGTCAGGAGAGGAACTTTTGAAACGCTTCATGCGTCAATTTGCACAAAGGCTGGTTTTGGAGGTTCCATAGTAATCATACTGAACGCTAGGAGGCGGAATATGAAGAAAGCTATGGTTTTTGCGCTTGTCTTGGTTTGCTGTGTTTCTGTATTTGCGCAGGCACAGGCCGAGTCGGACAGCAAGACTATTACGATGTGGGTCAGCGGAGCTGGCGCACAGGTCGATGCAATGAAGGCTGCCGTTGAGGCATTCGAGGCCCAGAGCGGCTATACTGTGGAGTTCTCCGCTCCAGGTGAGACTTATGAGGAGCTCATGAAGACCAAGATGGCTGCAAACGACCTTCCAGATGTATTCGACACCCACGGTTGGTCCGTTGACAGATACGGCGAGTACCTCATGCCGGTGAACGATTTGGATTTCTTTGCAAACGTAAGCCGTCAGATAATACCTACGATCTCCAACGACAAGGGGGAGGCATTGGTCCTTCCTTTCGACATGGACCTCACAGGTATCGTATACAACGAAGATGTCCTTGCCGAGGCAGGCGTTGACGTTGACTCGATCAAGACCTGGGCCGATTTCGAAGCTGCCTGCGAGAAGGTCAAGGCCATTGGCAAGACCCCTATCACACTTGGTGCATCGAACGGCTTCACCGTTGGTTGGCTCTATGACCGCATTGCCCCAAGCTTCTACATCACAGACGAGGCCAACAGCAAGGCAGCCGACCTCAAGAACGGCATCTTTGACGAGGCTATATGGGCCTCCATCTCCGCAATGATCGACAGATGGGTGTCCAATGGCTATTTCAATGCCGATGTCGTTACGGGTGACTTCGTTGGTGATATCACCGCCATGGCTACGAACCAGGCAGCCTTCGATTTCATCCAGAACGTCGCGATCATGATGGCCGGTGGCATCAATGCCGATGCTCATCTTGGCATGATGCCAATTCCATCCAACAGCGCTTCCGATGAGCCGACCCTCATCTCCGGCGAGAACGTTGCCCTTGGAATCTGGAAGGAAACAAAGGCGAAGAAGGGTGCTATCGAACTTTTGAACTACCTTGCACAGCCTGAAGTGGCTGCAACGATCGCCGCTGCAACCGGAAACGTTCCTGCGCTTACGAATGTGAAGCTTGACCTTGGTGCCGTCCAGAAGTACATAGACAAGCATGCCGCTGTCGAAGCCTACAACTACTTTGACAGAGACTACTGTCCAAGCGGTCTTTGGGACGTGATCTGCGCTGCAGGTCAGGAAGTCCTTGCCCAGAAGCCAAACGCTGTTCAGAACACTGCAAAGCAGGTCAAAGACAGCTTCGATGCCCTCTACGGCAATTGATCTTCCTTGCTTGATTTGATTCGGTTGGATTCGATTTGATTGGGGTCGCCTTGCCGCTGTCTATGTGGTGATGGCGACCCTTTTGCTTGCTGCTTTTCGTAGAAAATGAAAAAAAGAATAGATATCATAAACCTTTTCTATGTGCCGGCTCTTGTGCTGTTTGCACTTTTCGTAATCTATCCCTTCTTCAAAGGGGTGTACCTTTCGTTCACGAACTGGAACGGCTATTCCAGATCGTTCAAGATGATAGGTCTCAAGAACTATGTGAATCTTTTCAAGGACAAGAACGTTCACAGGGCGTTTGCGAACACATTGGTGTACGGCGTTGGAAGCACCGTCATCCAGAATGCCCTTGGCATGCTCCTTGCCGTTTTCCTCAACAAGAAATTCCGTGGGCGATCCCTCGTCCGTACTGTCATATACCTTCCCGTCATGATAGCGCCTCTAATCATGGGCTATGTCATGTACTTCTTCTTCAACTACAATCGAGGAGCCATAAACGATGTCCTGAAGCTCTTTGGCGCTGCTCCTGTGGATTGGCTTGCCAGTGGAAACCGCGCCGTATTCATCCTGACTTTGGTGAATTCGCTCCAGTTCGTTGGAATCTCCATGGTCATATACCTTGCGGGCCTTCAGAACATCCCATCCATGTACTATGAGGCGGCTGAGATAGACGGCATTGGAGTGAAGCAGAGGTTCTTCTATATAACGCTGCCGCTTCTCATGCCTGCCATAACGTCGTCTGTGACGTTGAACCTCATTGGTGGTTTGAAGCTGTTCGATGTCATCTCCGCTTTGACGGGTGGCGGACCTGGATATGATACGCATTCGTTATCGACTTTGATTCACAAATACTATTTTGGTGGTGAACGTGCAGGATATGCTTCCGCAATAGGATTGGTATTCTTTGTGTTCATAATGTTTGTTAGCAACATTGTGGTCAAGGCTCTTCAAAGAAGGCAGGTGGAGCTATGAGAGACATTCCATTGAAAAGAAGAGGCGTATTTGTTTCGTCTTTGCTTCGCATTCCTGTCGTCCTTGTCATCCTTGCGGTGTTCCTGTCTCCGTTCTGGATCCTTGCAACCATTTCGTTCAAACCTGTGTCGGACGTATCCTCCTACTGGAAGTTCCCTTCAAGTCCCACTTTTGCGAACTTTGCCACAGCAATTTCAAAGGCTGGTATCTTTGGAGCGATTGGACGCACCGCCATCATAACGGTGTCCGTGGTTGTCCTTGAGGTCGTCGTGAGTTCGTTTGCAGCCTATCCTCTGGCCCGCAAATGCTCTCGTTTCAATAGGGTTGTCCAGGCTTTCATCCTTGGTGTCATGATGGTTCCTCCTTTGAGCATCCTTGTATCCCTGTATTCCGTCATAGTCGATATGCATGGTGTGAACTCCTACTGGGCTGTCATCCTGGTTCTTTTGACATATCAGCTGCCACAGGGGATTTTCCTGTATACGAACTTCATACGGTCCATCCCCCGTGCTCTTGATGAGGCCGCCACTATAGATGGCTGCGGCCCTGCCAAGACGTTCTTCCATATAATACTGCCGCAGCTTACGCCTGTGACGGCCTCCGTTGTGATTCTGTCAAGCGTGAACTGTTGGAATGACTTCCAATTCTCCCGCTACATCCTTCAGGCCGCTCGCATGAACACTGTTACCCTTTCAATTTCGCAGTTCTTCTCGCAGACCTACATTGATCTCAACACTGCAGCTGCCTGCGCAATGCTGGCGATAGTCCCTGTGGTAGTGTGTTTTCTGTCACTCCAGAAATATTTCATCCAGGGAATGATCGATAGTTCCGTAAAATAGGGCTTTGTGTAGAAAGTGTAAAAAAAGCTCTACAAATTTGTTTTTTAATTGCTTTTCCTCTTGTCTGTACTGAATAATGTAATGGCGACCCTTCGACGGTTATGTAGTATTTCGTAATATGTCTTGTTGGTGTTTGCGATAAATAGGTATGGAGGTTTTTTGATGGCTCATCTAAGTGAAGCGGCAGTAGGGAAAATCAACGAAATCTGTTCAAGGTATGTAGATGAAAAGACTCCCTTGATGATGATTCTGAGTGATATCCAACGGGAGTACGGCTATATACCGCTTGAGGTTCAGGAACTTGTTTCAAGGAACACAGGTATAAGCGTTGCTGAGATTTTTGGAGTGGTTTCCTTCTATTCCTTCTTTTCCCTCCAGCCAAAGGGCAAGTATGTGATAGGATGCTGTCTTGGTACTGCCTGTTACGTCAAAGGCGCTCAGAAGGTTATAGACAAGTTTTCTGACTTGCTTGGCATAAAGCCGGGCGAAACCACGGAGGATGGGATGTTCACCATAGATGCCCTGCGTTGTCTTGGTGCCTGTGGAATCGCCCCTGCGGTTTCCATAAACGGCAAGGTGTATCCAAAGGTCGAAATTAACGAGGTATCCAAGATAATCGAAGAACTCAAATCCCAGGAAGGAGACAAGATATGATCAAAACCTTTGAAGAACTGTATTCCAAACAGCATGACTGCGCCGTCTGTCTTGCCTCCAAGTTCAAGGGCGAGGAAGGGAAGAGAGCCGTTGTGATCTGCGGCGGCACAGGGTGCCTTTCATCGAACTCGGCCCAGATAAAGGAGCGGTTCGAGAGCCTGGTCGAGGAAAAGGGGCTTTCAAACCACGTTACGGTGAATCAGGTTGGGTGCTTTGGCTTCTGCTCCCAAGGTCCGTTCGTTAAGATATTCCCGGAAGACACTCTATACAGAGGAGTCTCGGTCGAGGATGTGGATGAAATAGTGGAGAAGGATCTCATTGGAGACCAGATAGTCGAGCGGCTGCTCTACGTCGATCCCGCAACGCATACGAAGGTGGCGAAGCAGGACGACATAAACTTCTACAAGAAGCAGCACAGAATAGCCCTTGAGGAATGTGGAATGATCGACCCTGAGAACATAGACGAGGCTTTGGGTGCCGGTGCTTTCGCCGGCCTTGCACGGGTATTGAAGATGGATCGTCAGGCGGTCATCGACGAGATACTCGCCTCAGGACTTAGGGGCCGCGGTGGTGCGGGCTTTCCAACCGGAAGGAAATGGCAGTTCGCATATAATCAGCCCGATGGTGAGAAATATGTTGTCTGCAATGGAGACGAAGGCGACCCAGGAGCCTTCATGGATAGGTCGATTCTCGAGGGGAATCCCCTTGCCGTCATAGAAGGCATGATGATAGCTGGTTACGCCATAGGCGCGCAGAACGGGTACTTCTACATTCGTGCCGAGTATCCTGTTGCAGTCCATAGAATCCAACTTGGGATAAAGCAGGCTCAGAAGCTTGGTTTGCTGGGCGACAACATTCTGGGAACGGGTTTTTCGTTCCATGCACATATTCGTCTTGGAGCTGGTGCCTTCGTTTGTGGAGAGGAGACCGCTCTTCTCAATTCCATACAGGGCCAGAGGGGCATGCCCAGGCCAAGACCACCTTTTCCTGCCGTCAAGGGGCTTTGGGATTGTCCAACCATCGTGAACAACGTCGAGACTCTGTCGGTGATCCCCTACATAATGAGAAACGGTGCGGATAGTTTTGCAAGTTTTGGGACATCGGGCTCAAAAGGCACGAAGGTTTTCGCCCTAGGCGGCAAAATCAACAACGTGGGTCTGGTCGAGGTTCCTATGGGGACCACCCTTAGGGAGCTCATATACGACATTGGCGGTGGAATTCCCAATGGAAGGAAGTTCAAGGCCATCCAGACGGGTGGGCCTTCTGGTGGATGTCTGACGGAAAAGGACCTTGACACGGAGATCGATTTCGACACCCTGCGTGAGAGAGGTTCCATGATGGGTTCCGGTGGTGCCATCGTGATGGACGAGGACAACTGCATGGTGGATGTCGCCAAGTTCTATATGGAATTCATCTGTGACGAGTCCTGCGGAAAGTGCTCACATTGCCGAATTGGAACGAAGAGGATGCTGGAGATCCTTGAAAAGATATGTGAAGGCAAGGGTACCATGGAGGATATAGATCAGCTTGAGATCCTTGCTTCGACCATCCATGTTGGTGCGTTGTGCGCCCTTGGACAGACCGCAGCGAACCCTGTCCTATCGACGCTTAGAAGCTTTAGGGAAGAGTATATCGAACACGTCCGTGACAAGAAGTGCCATGCCCATGTATGCAAGAACCTTATGATGTACGTGATCAATCCAGAGAAGTGCAAGGGCTGTTCCGCCTGCGCCAGACACTGTCCTGTAGAGGCTATAGTCGGTGTTGTTAAATCGCCATATGCCATAGATCAGAACAAGTGCATAAAGTGCGGGATGTGCCAAAGCACCTGTAGGTTTGGTGCAATCGACAAGATTTGATGGAGGAGAGGATATGGCATTGGTGAATATAAAGATTGAGGGCAAGTCCTATAAGGTTGAATCCGGCCTCACCGTTCTTGAGGCTGCAAGATGGTGCGGATACGAGATTCCGTCTCTGTGTTCGTACAACCACGGCGAATGCAATGCGGGTTCGTGCAGGGTCTGTCTGGTTGAGGTCGTTGGATCAGAACGGCTCGTCGCTTCGTGCGTATACCCGGTCTCCGAGGGATTGGAAGTTATAATCTCTTCTCCAAGGGCGACTTCCGCAAGGAGGGCATCTGTCGAGCTTTTGCTTTCGAACCATTCCTTGAATTGCCAGCAGTGCGAGAAGAACGGTCACTGTGAGCTTTTGCATGCAGCGCAGATTACGGGTGCAAGGGAAGGCATGTACGTTGGGGAGAAGACTCCAACTACGTTCGACCATTTCAATCCATCCATCGTGAGGGATACTTCCAAATGCATTCTCTGTGGAAGATGTGTGGCCCGTTGTCACAATGCCCATGGCAATGGAGTGCTTGGCTTTGAGAACAGGGGATTCAAGACAATCGTATCCCCTGCCTACAATAGGCTCATAAAGGATTCCCCTTGTATTATGTGCGGACAATGCGTGAATGTATGTCCTACGGGGGCCTTGGTCGAGAAAAGCGAGATAGATGCGGTTGACAAGGCGTTTCACGATGGAAAATACGTCGTCGTCCAGACAGCTCCTGCGGTGCGTGCCGCATTGGGGGAGGAGTTTGGTATGAAGATTGGAACTCCTGTGACTGGCAAGATGGTGGCGGCCCTGAAGCGTTTGGGTTTCAAGAAGGTGTTCGATACCGATTATGCCGCAGACCTCACCATCATGGAGGAGGCTTCGGAACTTCTTGGAAGGATCAAGAACAAAGGTGTCCTTCCAATGATAACGTCATGCTCCCCTGGTTGGATCAACTATGCCGAGTTCTACTATGGCGACCAGCTTGACCATCTTTCAAGCTGCAAGTCCCCTCATGAGATGTTTGGTGCAATCCTCAAGCATTTCTACGCACAGAGAATTGGAGTGAAGCCGGAGGATATGTTCGTTGTGTCCATAATGCCATGTACGGCGAAGAAGTTCGAGAAGGACAGACCGCAGCTTGGCTCTGGAGGTCTCAGGGATGTCGATGCGGTTCTTACGACAAGGGAGCTGGGCAAGCTCATACGAAGAAGCGGTATCAGGTTCACGAGACTTCCAGACGAAGAGTTCGACAACGATATTGTAGGTGACTACACTGGAGCCGGCGTCATCTTTGGCGTGACTGGAGGGGTCATGGAGGCCGCCCTTAGAACCGCATATTTCTCGCTTACAGGCAAGGAGCATGAAGCAATCAGCTTCGAGGCCGTAAGGGGGTTCGATGGCATCAAAGAGGCGAGCATCGATATTGAAGGAAAGAAGATCGAAGTTGCAGTCGCCAGCGGCATGAAGAACGCAAAGATTCTCCTTGACCAAATCCGAGAAGGCAAGTCCAAGTATACCTTCATAGAAATCATGGGATGCCCCGGTGGTTGTATCAATGGAGGAGGCCAGCCGTTCGTGCATGAATGCTTCCTGCCCAATGAGAATGCCGACATAATAGACACTTACAAGGAGAAGAGAGCCGCTGCTCTTTATGGAGAGGATGAACGCCAGACCCTTAGGCAGTCTCACAACAACCCTCAGATAAAGAAGCTGTATTCCAGTTTCCTTGGAGAACCTAATTCCCATAAGGCTCATGAATTGCTTCATACGACGTATGCCGCAAGGGAGCCTTTCCCCCATGTCCACAATGAATGAAGGACCTTTGATGTTCCTCATTGATATGTGGAAGTTTCAATACCTTCCAGGCCAAGGAGACATACCTTGAGTGCTATGCCTCCTTGGTAGCCTGTGAGCCTGTCGTTTACGCCAATGACTCTGTGACAGGGAACTATGATCGATATGGGGTTGCTGCCTACGGCTCTTCCAACTGCCCGTGCTGACATCTTGGTCTTGCCGCCTTGGTTTGCAGTACCATTCGCTATTTCGGTTGCGATGTCGCCGTAAGTGATGGTAGTGCCATATGGGATTCTTTGGAGGATGCGCCAGACTGCAAGTTGGAACGGGGTTCCGCTGAGCCTCACTGTTGGCATGAACGAAGGCTCTTTGCCTGTAAAATAGATGTCCAGCCATTTGCAGGTTTGTTTGATGATTTCGCTAGCACTCTCCGTTCCTTCATTTTCCTCTGTGCCTTTTTCAGGTCGGTTGGAGAATGTCCATTCTGGGCATATGGTCGGCTGCGATTGTGTATTTGCAGCGTTTTTCGATGTATGGTGCTGTCCTTCTATCCAAAGACCTGTAAGGGCCTCTTCATCGCTTTCAATCGTTATGAGTCCTATTGGAGATTCGTAGATTACGGTATGCACCCTGTAAATCCTCCTCTGTTTTGGAGGGTAGTTTTTGAGATGTGTTTTGGCATCATCTCAAAATAGTAATTCGTATTAAAATCCCGTCAATGTGGTCTAAACATAAACCAATTTGATTTGTATGTAAACGGTTTGGCTCTTCACGTTTTTTTCGAGGATAGAAGATAGACATAGTTGATTGACATGTACCTTATGAGAGTGAAGGGATGCTCTTCGTTCCCATAGCCATAGTTTCTATCTGACATCCTTGATTTTGTTGTTGGATCCTTTAGGCCGCCTTCTTGAGCTGAAGTCGTGTCTGACATGTGAAGCCAGACAGTCAAGGCGTTCGAACCAGAAGTCTTTTGCTCCTCCATTTGTCCATAAATGACCTTTTCAAGCGCTTTAGGGACAACTTCCTGCAGCATCGCTCTTGCTTCTCTCCAATAAGGCAGAACTCCCTAATCCTCGTCCGAGGTTCATCCCCGACTTGGTCCACGTAGTACCATCTGCACCAGAACACCCTGTTCCCGTACTGTACTTCAGATTGGCGAACCGATCTAAGATCATAAGACTGCTCTTTCCCTTCAGGCCTCCAATCGCGCTCGATGCACTTGTCTTGGGCAGTATTGTAACCAACATATGTATATGGTCGGGGCAGGCTTCCGTCTCCAGTATGACTATATCCTTCCTTCCGCACAGGGTACGCAACATCTTCCATATTTCGTTCTTTATCCGCCCGTATATCACAAGCCTTCTGTACTTAGGTGCGAACACTATGTGGTATTTGCAATTCCAGCTCGTA
>OQVS01002989.1_pt1 | contig 10421 bp, 8 predicted proteins | sample 1691601 | NCBI WGS metagenome assembly OQVS01 (sample SAMN03418268, study PRJEB22391) | human gut metagenome | biome: human-gut; feature: organic feature; material: feces | host: Homo sapiens | place: Tanzania | collected 2013-01 | reverse complement strand
GACAGGAAAATCTAATACAATCAGGCTCGCTCCATAAGGGGTGAGCCTGATTTTTGTATTGTGGTCATTTTGTCATTTTTTGTCAAAGTCATTTTCATTTTATTTATTACCATAGAAAAAGCACAGAATGACTTCGGTGTCATCCGTCACGAAGGATGTTTATTTCTTCACTATGCCACGAACCACAAACCAGACATGAACAAAGAGCGTAGTGAGCAGCCCGTAATGGGTGCGCATCACATGGAAACGCTCGCGAAGAGAAGCACGATGGTTCTGCACCGACATACCTCCATCAAGATAATGGGTGATGACAGCACCTACATTGCGCAAAGGCAGATGGCGACTCGCTGCCTCCTTCATGATACGGATGCACCAGTCGACATCGGCTGAATAACGATAGCTGAGGTTGTAATGGATGGCTTTCGCCAAGTCGGTACGGGCATAGAATGACTGATGACACACCAGCATGCCCCAACGGAAGGAGCGCCAGGAAAGACGGGCTGGCGGCTGAAGACGGCGATGACGAAGGAAATGGCCTGAGGCGTCCACGATGTCGGTGTCGCCATAAAGCACTCCCGGCAATGTCTCACCCTCGCCCACACAGCCTGCCACATGCTCTAAAGTCTCGCCTGAAGGAAACACGTCGCCTGCATTGAGAAACACTAAATAGTCGCCCGTGGCACGGTCTATCGACTTGTTCATCGCATCGTAGAGTCCTCGGTCGGGCTCCGACACGACAACGATGTCGTGGGCATTCTCGCCCTTGCTTATCTTATGCTGGTAGGCTCTTACCATGGACAGGGTCTTGTCGGAAGAGCCTCCGTCCATGATGATGTGCTCGATGTTGCAATAGGTTTGTTTCTTCACGCTGTCAAGGGTTCGCTGCAGCACCCGTTCTGCGTTATAGGTACAGGTAATGATGGTGAATTTGATCATATATGGTAGTTTTTATAGGCCATCGCCTGATTGTAGACTTCGATGTACTTGAGTGCCACGACGTGCTGCGAATAGCTGGACGACACCTTGTGCAGACAGTTGCTGCGCACCTCGTCGGCATCGGCTTCGAAGAGCACCCAGTGGATTCCTTCCGCCAGATCGGCTGCATCACGATAGTTGGCCACATAACCGTTCTTGCGATGATCTATCATCTCGGGAATGCCGCCTACCTTGAAACCTACGCTGGGCACGCCGCAAGCCATCGCCTCCATGATGGTATTGGGGAGATTCTCGGAAAGCGAGGGAAGCACAAAGACATCTGCCGAACGATAAATATCGGCGATGCGACGGTCGTCGCTCACGTATCCCAACGAGATGGACGGGAAGGGCAACTTGCCCTCCAGTTCCTCGCTATGGCCGCCAAGGATGGCGACACAGGTGTTGTCGCGCATCTCGGGATATTTGTCTGCCAGCTGCTGGCAGGCTTCCATAAGATAATTCATGCCCTTGTAGGGATTGGTGGCTCGCTGGGCTATGAAGAGGATGATGCGCTTGTCGGCTGGCAGGATGGCACGGGTGCGGGCTTCCTGACGATCGGCTGGACAATATACTCGGGAGTCGATGGGATTGGGGATGCTTACCACTTTCTGCCCGGAGAGAAGCAGACTCGACTTCGCCTCGCCTGCCAGCCACTTGCTGCAAGCCACAAAGAGAATGTTGTTCTGCCTGTAGAGATTCTGCTTGCGGCGCCACACCTTGGCTGCCAAATCGCCCCAAAAGCTTCCCGAAGGCAGATACTTGCACTTGGTGCAACCGCTGCGGAACTTGTTGCACCCCATGGTGAGATGGCACAGCGAGGTGGCTGGCCACATGTCGTGCATGGTCCACACCACGGGCTTTCCGCTCTTGAGTATCTTGCGGATAGAACCCAATGAGAGCATGCCCTGATTGATCCAGTGCAGATGGATGATGTCGGCCTCCCTGAACTCAGGCAAGCCCGTTATGTCGTAACCCGAATTGGCGATGTCGATGTCGAAGAGATGAAGCTTGGAGAAGCGCATGTGCCAGAAGATACACCAACGCTCCCACAGGAAATGCCACTGTCCGAAGATGGAACGGGGCATTTGAGCCACTGTGATCGACTCTGTCTCCTTATCGCGCACCAACATCTTGGCCTTAACTCCATTGTTGTTAAGAGCATCCATCAGACGGTTGGCTGCTACTGCGGCGCCACCGGTCTGCTCGCTTGTATTTACTATGAGTACTCGCATCGTTTGCTTGTTTTAATATTCGACTGCATGCTTGCCCGGCTCGACACGGCAGGACGTACGCAATCTTACACATGTGCAAAGATAATGCTATTTGGGGAAAACACAAAACAAAAGAGACTACAAAATGATAAGTGTCACTAAAAAAAAACACGCTGCAACTCTCAACGAGCTGCAGCGTATCATTATGTTTAACTTTAATTTTTCTAATCCAAAGGCAATCTCACGATCCCCTTTGTTATCTGTTAAACAATCTACCTTAAAACCTAATAACTAAAAACCTAAATCTATTACTACTAACCTAAACAATCTATTAACCTTTTGACGATGCAAAGATACAACATTTTTTGCTATATCACCAAACATTTTGAAAGGAAAATGATAGATTTTAGTGTTTATTTGATGTAAATCAATCAGATGTGCCCGAACACAACACATTTTAAGCATCCATTAACGGTCGTTAAGCTTTCACTATGAGAATCGTGGCATAAGCCGATATTCCTTCCATTCTGCCCGTGAAACCCAGCTTTTCGGTAGTGGTTGCCTTGATGGAGATGTTGTCCTCGTCGGTATTCATCACTTCTGCCAGGCAGGCTTTCATGGCTGGCACATGAGGATTGAGTTTAGGGCGCTCTGCACACACCGTAGCATCGATGTTGCCCACCTGATAACCCTTGGTGGCTATCAGTTCGATGGTCTTGCGAAGCAATATCTTGGAATCGACATTCAGCGTCTCGGCCGAAGTGTCAGGGAAATGATAGCCGATATCGCGCATATTGGCTGCTCCCAAGAGTGCGTCACAAATGGCATGTATCAGCACATCAGCATCGCTGTGCCCCAACAAGCCCAACTCGTAATTTAGTTTAATGCCGCCAAGCCAAAGCTCGCGCCCTGCCACCAACTTGTGGACATCATAGCCGAATCCTACTCGAATATTCATCTTTTTGGGGGTTTATCTTCTCTTGAACAGGTCCTTGATGCCGTCCATATCAAAGGTGAGCGAAAAGCGCAACGTCTGGTCGAGCGGATTGCTCTTGGCGGTGGCTACTACATAACCGGCATCGAGCTGGAACACACTCATCTTGAAACCGGCACCGACGGTAAAGTACTTGCGGTTGCCCTTATTCTCGGCTTCGTGATGATAGCCTGCACGGAGCGAGAACTTGTCATTATAGGTGTACTCTGCTCCTACGCCATAGTAAATCTCCTGCAGCTCTTCCTTGAATCCGCCTGGCGCATCGCCGAAACTCTTGAAGATGCCTCGGATGGCTGAAATGTCATTGTACTCTCGGTGCACGCGGTCTTCGTATTCTGAATTGTCCTCGCCCTCTTCCTGCTTGGGAACGGTAGGTACCAACAGTTTGTTGGCATCGGCTGCAATGGTGAGGCGGTTGTACTCGTCGATAGGTATCATCAGCGAGGCACCCAATCGGAGGTTGGCTGGCAAGAACTCGCTGTACTCATTGCCGCTAAACTTGATCTTACTACCGATGTTGGAGATGTTGAGACCGATACCCAACTGGCACTCACGCTGGCCGATGTTGATATAGTTCTGATAATAGGCTGCAATATCGGCAGCGAAGGCGGAAGCGGGAGAATTGTCCTCGCGCTCATCAAAACGCATGTCGGAATAAATCCAGCGCAAAGCGGCAGAGAGTGAGAATGTCTCGCTCAGCATCAGCGAGTAGGCTACGTCGAGCGACATCTCGTAAGGATTGATAGTGGTTCCTTCTCCCGACTCGGCTCCCTCGTAAGAGGTGTAGACTTTACCCAGATTGAAATAGCGCAACGAACTCGACACGGCGCTGTGGTCGCCAATGCGGTAATAGCCTGCCAAATAGGCAAGGTTCATATCGTTGACCAACGAGCGAAGCCAAGGTGTGAAGTTGAGCGCCACTCCTGCACGCGAGATACAGAAAGGATATTTGGCGGGGTTCCAGTACTGAGAGTTGACATCAGGGTCGGTTGCCGCACCCACGTCTCCCAGACCGCCGCCACGGGCATCAGGAGCTATGGTCTGCGAAACGACCGCATAGTTGACAGGATTGAAAAGATCCTTCTTTTCCTGAGCACTCGCCTGCAGAGAGAGCTGCACCAGGAGCACCGCCAGTAATATTCTGAATGCTTTGTTCATATCTTCTTTGTGGTTTATTATTCTGTTGCCTAAAATAAAACGCAGAAGCAGCCTTTTTATTTTGCCGTGCGCCTTATTTGTTGTTAATATCCTCTCTTTTTTCTCAACTTTCGCTGGGTGCGGAAGTTATAGAAGTTCTGTTATTGTTTTATCGCCTGTCTTATCTGTTGCTGATGACAATGAGCTTCTTCGTCTTCGACACATAGTTGCTGCCTTCCGACGACACTTTGACACGATAGAGATAGACGCCCGTCTGCAGGGGGCGGCCGCCGTCTACCGACAAATCCCAGTCGACCGTGTAATTGCCCGTAGCCGACACTCCGCTCTCGGCATGACGCCACATCTGTCTGCCTGCCGCATCGAAGAGTTCGATGACTACATCCATGTTGCTCTCCATACGGTCATGACTGATGATGAACGTGGTGGAAGTACGGGCTGGATTGTTGGTCACGCCGATGTTGAAGAGCTGCGGACGCAAACCTTTCACCACGTTGAAGTGAAGCACGGCTGTAGAGCTGTTGTTCTGAATGTCCCATGCGCGGAACTGCAGTCTGTGAGGTCCTTCCTCCAACTCGGGAATACTATAAAAGGTGGAGCCACTGGTATAGGTTCCGAAATCGTAGCTGAAGTTGTTGTTGAGCGTATAGGTCTTCGCCATGTCGCCATCGATGACGAGCTGAAGGTCGTGACCTATTCCGCTGCCGGCTGCATTGATGCCGTCCTTGTCCTTGATCTCTGCCACAAAATAAGGCGTGCTGTTCACATTTTCACCATCGACAAACGAGGGCGAGTTGAGATAGCAATAGATGGAAGGGCCTACCGAATCGTTCTTTGCCTCGGCACTTCCTCCCACAATAAACTGGTCGCAGGAGCCATTGGCTCTGATGGTCTTATCGGTATTCAGGGCATAGAGATTGATCATTCCCTGACCATCGGCATAGTTGATGTCCTTGGGCACGGCAAACGTCAGCTCGAAACTGCTGTTGCGAATGCTGTCGGAACCATGATAGAGCGTCTTGGTGCGGTCTAAATACTTGAACGCCTCCTCTGCGCCGTCATTGCTGGTGTTGTTCAGCTTACAGGTTATCTCTTCCTGAGTGTCGCGCACCGTTGCTGTCACCACACCATTGAATCCTTCTACTCCTGCCACATGTCCTTTCATCTTGATCACAGATCCTGCCTTGACCGTAGGCATCGTTCCTGAACCGACAGCCACGCCGTCGATCTCGTCGACCACAACCTGGGCCGTGGGAAGATTGAGCGACAGGGCAGGATCGCCCAACAGCGAATACTGCAGGTGGTTCTCGGTATTGTCCTGTTCGGGACTCGTCTTGTTGGGGTCTTCCCGGGTAGGGGTCGGATAACGGTTGGTTCCCAACATCACATCGTTCTGCGCCAGTCGGTGAGCCTCGCCTAAAGCAATGGGCTTGCCGTCCTGCAGGGAGAGCACACGCTTCATGAAAGCATGGTTGATGTATTTGTTGGCGGATGTGAAAACGGTACGGGCCGTTCCATAGAAAGCTACGGCTCCGCCCTTCTCGTTGAGCACGGCTGCCTCGCCTATTGTTTCCGTTACGCCGTCGAAAGCCATAATGTCGCAGGCTGCTGTCACCCACAATGGCAGATTGGAGGTGCGCGACTCGCTAAAATCGCTCAGTCCAAGTACTGACTCGTGCGAGATGAGGGTGGCGTTGCCATGCCCTCCATAGTCCATGACCAAGGCTCCGTTGGCCTGTTGCTGGCGGATGATCTTGCTCACCTCTGGATATGTATTGCCAGTGGCTGAGCTCTCACGGGTATAGGCGTCCCACATCACTTTCTTGATCAGGAAATTGGGATAATCCCTGCCCACGCTATTGGCCACAGAGTCGACATCCTTCATGTGGATATTGTCATTTCCATCGTCACCCATGAACATGATGGTGTTCTGCCAGGCTCCGCCATTCTGATTCTTGCTGTAATTGATGGTCTTGTCGACCATGATCTTCGCCTCGGCTACTGTGGTTACCGGGAATCGGCCCACGCCAACGTCCTGCAGCTCACGTCGTGCGTCGGAACCTGCACCTTCTGCCAGGATGCCCATCCAGCTGTCACCTGCATAGCAGGTTGTCTCGCTAAACGAGTTCTCGCTCTCATATACGAGAAGGTAATCGTCTGGATCAAACCGCTTGCAGTCGGCTGTGAGCATGCGGTTGTCCCAAACGCAGTCGCCAAAGAGCAACAGATACTTAGGCATGTCGGCCTCTGTCGCAGCTCTGTCCTGCAACATTCTGAGATAGCGACGATAGGCATTGGCATCGGGTGTGCCACTCGAGAACTCATTGTACAGTTGGTCGGCGGCAACTATATTCACCCGCATACCGTCATGACTCTCATGGAACTCCTTAAGGCGCTGTGCCTGCTTCAACAGTGCGCCTGAGGAGGGAACGATGATGACCAGGTCGGCCTGACCGTCAGCATGAAGATCCTGATTGGTAATGTTCTTCACATAAGTGGCTGTAGGATGCTTTCCCGACAGGGGCGACAGCGGAATCGCCTTCTCCCAAGCCATCGACACATAGTCAAGACGGGCTGTCTCACCGCTCACATTCTGAATGGTGATCGTATCTTTGCCACCATCGACTTTCAGATTGTCGAGCAGATAAGTGCCTGAGTCCTGCCCTGCCTTGCAATAATCCAGAATACGAACATTCAAGGTACCTATGTCCTTGCCGTTGAGCAGAATGCGTATTTGATTGTCTCCTCCTGCAGAGACATTGACGGTAAGGCGTCCTTTCTGACTGCCAGTGGTGTTGGTGATCACTACCTGCTGACTGCCGCCCACGCTGATGGGCGTTGGGTCGAAGAGATTTCGTCCGCCATTATACCAGCTGTAGCCATCGACCTCGTAAAGCGAATGATAGTCATCGGGCGACGGATAGAAAGAGGAAACAAAGGCTGCCGAGTCGACCGTGGCAGGCTCCTCGTCGCTCTGGGTAATAAAATAATAACCGTAATCGGAATAAGGATTGCGTCGGCGGACAGTCGATGAGTTGGACGTCCAGCTGACAGGACCCTTGGCATAAAAGAGATGTTTTCCGCCTACGACACACTGGGGCACTTCCTTCAAATCATCGGTGCGGGCCAGGTCGTTGGCATAAAGAGCCTCGTTCTGCAGATTGCCGCCATAGCCATAAATCTTCACCTTATTGATATTGGAGAAGCCTGCCTGACGAACCGTGGCATCGGTAAGCTGGTAAACACCTGAAGAGCTGACTCTTATCTTTGCCCACTTGCCCGAGGCAAGTAAAGAATGTTCGGCATAGATGTCGGCTGCCGAGGCATAAGCCTTGTCATTCTTGCGTTGGCGCAGCACGCTGTTCTTCACGGCCTTTGCCTTGACATCAAGCATGAAACTCACCAGCATCTGATATTTATTGTTGCGGAAAACCAATGGGCAGAAGGAAGCCACAAGATATCCTTTCCTTCTGCTCACGGAGATATTCTGACTAAGAGGCACCTGCGAAGGCAGGGCTGCACCGGATATGCGATTGTAGTTGGCCACATCGCTCACGGTCATATCCATATATTCTGGATATTTCACCGAGACGGTGTAGACGGAGTCCTGATAGTTTTCGGGCAAAGGAATGGAATAGAGAAAATGTGGCAACACAGAGTCGACCTTGACCTCGTCGGCTGTCAAGTTGAAGAACCGCTGCTGTGCCTTTGCCGGCAGAGCAAGAACCAGCAAAGCCATCCACACGAAAAATATCCTAACTCTTTTATTCGTCATATCTTGGAATAACAAACTTGTTTTTTATGAGGCGGAAGATAAATTCCACCGCCCTGTTCTGTAAACCCGTACTGTCCTTTCGAGTGGCTTGTTAAAAGCACTTACTCTGAAAACCTTACGAACAGCTTTCATTGGGTTGTTTGCAAATGTAACTACTTGCAATTGAAGTCGAGCACCTTCCAGTCTTCAAGATAACCTTCGAGATGGTCGTCAATGCTGACAGGTCCGCAACCGGTAGGACAGCCTGTATAAAGCAAGTCGCCCGTCTTCAGCGTGAAGTACTGACTGATGTAAGAGATGATTTCGTCCACCTTGTAGAACATATCGCTGGAGCAACCTTCCTGTACAGTCTTGCCATTGATGTCGAGATGGAAATGAATGGCCTGTATGTCGCGAAACTTCTGCACATCCATCCATGTACCTATCGCTGCCGAACCATCGAAGCCCTTGGCAAGTTCCCATGGCTGGCCAGCCTCACGCAGCCTCTTCTGCATCTCACGGGCTGTGAAGTCGATTCCTACCGTCACCGCATCATAATATCTGTGGGCGAAGCGCTGCGGGATGGTCTTTCCCAACCTACAGATGCGAACCACCAACTCTGTCTCGTACTCTATACGTCCCAGATGATCAGGGATGAAGAAGGGTTTTCCATCCTTCAGCAACGCCGAGTCGGCTTTGGTGAAAATGACAGGTCTCTCTGGTTTAGATAACGTGTCATGTAGCGATTTATTGTGTTCGGCATAGTTCATGCCTATGGCAAATATCTTCATAATCCCAAAAATATATATAAAAAAGAAATGGGAGTTAGAAGCAAAGCGTAAGCCTTGACTCCATAACTCCCTGATATTCTAATTTAACTATAAGTCAAATTAATCTTGCCATGCCAAGCATTTCGTCCGCAACAGCAGATTACTCAGCAGCAAGAGTGAAGCGCTTGTAAGCAACGATCTTGAGATCCTTGCTCTGAGAAGCGAGGTACTGAGCAACAGTCTGCTTGTCGCCATCACCGAACTGGAACTCCTGATCAACGAGGCAGTTCTCCTTGAAGAACTTAGCCAGACGACCATTAGCAATGTTCTGGATCATAGTAGGGTTCAAAGAAGCAGCCTTCTCCTCACCTACAGTCTTCTTGATGTTGCGAGCCTCTTCAGCCTGCTCAGGTGTCAACCAACCCTTCTTGGTGTTGCTCTCGATGTGATCCTCAGAGTCAACGTGAGCTGGGTTGATGCCAGCCTTCTTCAATGCTGCGTTAACAGCCTTCTCTACGAGCTCTTCCTTGGTCTTAGCCACAGCTACCTCGAGCTCTGTCTTCTTAGTCTCCTCAGAAACAGAAGACTCGTCGAGAGCTACAGGACGCATAGCAGCTACCTGCATGGCAACCTTGTGACCAGCCTCCTCGTTGTTCTCGTTGAGCTGAACCATAGTACACAAAGTGTGCTTGTTCATGTGGTCGTAAACCTCGATGTTCTCACCCTCGAGAACACAGTAGCCATCGAGCTCCATCTTCTCGCCAGTGATACCAGAGCGCTGTGTAACAGCAGCCTGAGCATCAGACTCGCCAACCTTCAAAGCCTTCACCTCGTCGAGAGTGTGAGCCTTTGCAGCGATAGCAGCGTCGAGGATGTCAGATGTCAACTTGATGAAGTCAGCACCGTTAGCTACGAAGTCAGTCTCACACTTGAGAGCGATGATAGCAGCGAAATCGTTAACCTTCTTAACGAGAACGCAACCATTAGATGTCTCGCGGTCAGAACGCTTTGCAGCGATAGCGAGTCCACGCTCACGGAGCAACTCCTTTGCCTTATCGAAATCACCTTCAGCCTCTGTCAGAGCCTTCTTTACGTCAGCAAGACCAGCACCTGTCATAGCGCGAAGTTTCTTGATATCTTCAATTGAAACAGCCATAATATTTTTCTTTTATTAAAATAGTTAATGTTCTATTTGTTGCTATAGCACTGAGCCACCCCTTTCCTGGATGATGGCTCAGAGCTTATTAAGCCTTTGCCTGATTACTCAGCAGCCTCAGCAGCCTCTTCCTTGCGGGCAGCCTTCTTCTTAGGCTGATCCTTCTGCTCGGCAGCAGCCTTCTCATCAGCCTTCTCTGCCTTGCGCTCCTCAAGACCCTCAGCGATAGCACCGCAAACAGCAGAGAGAATTACCTCTACTGAATCCTTTGCATCGTCGTTGGCAGGGATGATGTAATCGATATTCTTAGGATCAGAGTTGGTATCAACGATACCGAACACTGGAATACCCAGACGGTTAGCCTCCTTAACAGCGATGTGCTCCTTCATTACGTCGATAACGAAGA
>OQVS01002988.1_pt1 | contig 10422 bp, 10 predicted proteins | sample 1691601 | NCBI WGS metagenome assembly OQVS01 (sample SAMN03418268, study PRJEB22391) | human gut metagenome | biome: human-gut; feature: organic feature; material: feces | host: Homo sapiens | place: Tanzania | collected 2013-01 | reverse complement strand
TATTTGATATCCACGAATTGCTCTGCCGTAAAACAGCTCCCGCAATTCTAAAATCATATAAATTGCAATATTGATTGCAGCTAAAAATAATGGCATAACGGTAGTGCTGCGTTTAGCGGAAAATGAGGATTTAGATGGACAGCCTGATGGGAAATAGGAAGAGAATATACCTTCTCGATATAATAAGGGGAATTTTGATAATATATGTGGTCTGCTATCATTTCATGTACGATCTGAACGTATTTGTTCATTGTGGTCTGAATGTCTGCATGTCCCAACCGTTCCTGCACATCCTTGATTGGTGCGCCTGCCTGAATAAGCATTGTAGCATGGGTATGACGCAAAGAATGATAGTTGAACTCAATCTTCAGATCGTGCCGGACTACGGGCAGCTGCAGCTGTCCGTCTTTTTTATTTTCCCCCTCTGTTAACTGCCGCTTTATCGTCGAAACCGCCCTGTTATGATACTCTATCCTCATAAATCACGGGAAATTTTGTCAAATTTCAAGAACTGCTTCATTCAGTTTTATCCCATTCAAACCGCTCAAGGAGGAAGGAAACATGAAAAATAATGCTCAGCCCCGTATCAACCGCGTCGCGGCCCTTGCCAGCGTGGCGGTTGGCATCATCGCGTGTTTTGCCAGCCAGTACCTCTATACGGCCTATCGCGGCACGGTCCCCACTCCGGTCCTGATCGGACTTCTGTGCTTGCTTTTATTTGTCCTGTTGTTTGTGGCCGTGTGGGTCAGTTCTGCCGTAACCGGTTCGTTTGACCAAAACAGCATTCTGTACCACGGTCGAAAACGAATGATCGGTTATTTTCTGTTGGGCACGCTGGCGGTTCTTTTCTTGTCAACGTCCTTGGAGTTTCTCTATGAGCTGACGCCGAAGCGTCAGGAAATTGCGGCCACCAGTTACATTTTCATTCTCGACGAGTCCGGTTCCATGCGTTCGAATGACCCCTCCGGCCTTCGCTATGAGGCGATCCAGGAGATCATGAAAGCGGAAGAGCCTGACTTTCCCTATATGGTCTACACCTTTTCTGATACTGCGCGGATGGTCCGCGAGATGGGACCGTTTGATCCCAGTGATGATGCCATTTCTATCACCAGCGACGGCGGAACTGCGATCTTCGGAACGATCCTTCAAGTTCTGAACGACTACAAGAACGGCGTGTGGGGCGGCGGCCCCCATCCCAAAGTCATCTTTCTGACCGACGGTTCCGCCACCGACCTGAGCCGCGGCTTCCTGTTTTTCAGGGGCAACATGCCGGAGTTCAACGCGGCCTTGGAAGAGTACAGCCGTCTGGGCATCAACATCAGCACCGTCGGCCTCGGCTCGGCAGACCGTGCCATTATGACCCAAATGGCGGAGACCACCGGCGGCGTCTTTGTGAACATTCAGGACGCCGCAGACCTTGCTGTGGCCATGAAAGCCGCCGCCACCTCTTACTCGGACCGCGACCTGCTTTCCATCCGCTATATGAGCCATCTAAACGCCCTTTACGGCGTCCTTCGGGTGCTGTTTTTGACGATCATTGGTTCTACCATCGGCAGTCTGCTTTTGTTTGCCTACATGGAGGATTCGAGCATTCCCCTTCTGGTCTCCAGCAGCATTTTGTCTGCTTTCGTGGGAAGCTTTCTGCTCGAGATCGGCTTGAAAGCGGGCATCCCGCAAAGCGCACTTTGGTTCATTTTGTGGGCGCTGTTTTCCCTGACGCTTGGACTGATCTTCCCGGGCAGCGTGTTCCGTCTGCTCCCTGTTGAGATGAAAGACTGTGAGCTGGCCCCGGGTGTATACAAGTTTTAACAGCAAAACGCCATCCATGTTACTCTAGGTTTATGGTCGAAAAAACACCTTGTATGGTATAAATAGATCACAGCTTCTACAGCACGTCACACACAAACGAAAGGAGAAACTCCTATGAGCAAAACTGCAACTGTTCTTCCGATGAAAGGCCTTCACACTCCCCGTTTTCTGATCTGGTGCAAGGGATTTCTTCACGGTAAGATCCTTCACACCGGCGGTCTTGACCCTGAGACCAACACCCTATCTTCCGGCTACATCACCGGCCAGACCAAGCGCTTCCGCCACGCCTGTGTGCTTCGCCGCGAAGAGGCCGAAACCAAGCTCACCAAGGCTTGGACGGAAGCCGACCAGCTTCTGATCGAGTACTCCACCCTTTCCGCCGCCCTCGCGGACTCCGGCGGACAGAACGCCCGCAGCGAAACGAGCGCACAGGCCCGTGCTCGCGAGAGAGCCGCCGGCAAGCGGGCTTCCCGCAAGGCCGACCGCCAGACCATCCTCAAGAACATGGCCGGTCTCGTCAACACCATTCGTGGTGAATACGACACCGCCCACGACCAGATGGAGGCCACCGCCGAGTCTCTTTTGAGCGTCTACGCCACCTACGGCCACGGCCTTCTGATGAAGCCCATCTATCAAAACGTACTGCCTGACCTCGTTTACGAGGACTCCGTCCAGCAGATTTTAAGTGCTCATGCGAACACTTGGAACGCGCTCGTGACAATCGTTGAAGAAGCACAGAAGCAGGAGGGTTAAACTATGAACATCATGAACATTTTCAAGAAAAAGAAAGCTTCCGGCAACTATCAGGTCCTTCAGGACAACTACGCTCCGGCCAACCTGCCGACCGAAGGCATGGGCCTTGAAAACTACGTCACTTCGGGGTATCCCATGAACGACCCGGCGGTCATCGCGGGGTATTACGCGGATGCCGAGGCCCACCTCAAGGGCGTCCTCGAAACTTGCGACCACAACAATGCGGGCTCCGAGTGCGACCACTACATCGATGCTCAGATCGAACACGCTTATGCCAGCCACGAAGCTGAAGTGGCCAACCACGAGAACCAGCTCACCCGCATTTTTTCCGCACGGGAGATGCGCAAGACTGCGCTTCAGCGGCGCATCGAACCGCTTGAGGAAAAAGCCGACACTCTGAAAGCCGACATCGAACCCCTCGAAGGTCTGGAGCCGCAGTTCCCGCTCCGTATTGGCCACAAGGTCATTTCGATCGGCGGTCCTGTCACCATCGCTGCAATGCTGGTGGATGCACTCGTGAATTACTCCTTCCTCTCCGGCATCCTGCTGACCAACGGTGCTCTGCTCATCATCACGGTTCTCTGCATGTCCGTCGCTTCGGACGGATGCATGTGGGGATTGGCTGAGATGCTCAACCGCAAGGACGAGAAATTCACCACCAAGCCCCTCTTCTGGACGATCTGCGGCTTTCTGGGCGGACTCTTCCTTCTGTCGGTCGTCGCTTCCGTCATGATCCGCTTCGGTTCGATGGATGTGACCTATGGCACGATCAACGCCGATGGCGAGTTTGTCGGCAAAGCGAGTTACTCTCTTGCGGAGTACGGCATCACCCTGATCTCGGCCTTCGTGACCACCGCAACGGGCGTGCTTTCCTTCGCTTTCTCGCTCGACAAAAACGCCTTCAAAATTTCCATCCGCGACCGCAAAAAGGGCGAGCTGGCAGCCTGTGTTACTGAGCTGGCCCCTCTGGAAAACGAGCTGGCTCTGCTGGAAAACGCCCCGGACGTCCGTGAGTGGGACGATGAGAAGCGTGCCGCTGCAGAGCATCAGATCGAGGCCCTGCGTGTCGGACTGAAGCTCCATTGCCGGAAGCTGCTCACCGAACAGGTGAACGATGCCGACTTTACTGAGGAGATGGCCGAGTCTGGCAAAGCTGTTTTGCCCCAAGAAGCCACCGAATCCGCTGACGACATCACCCCTGCCGCCGTCCATCTGGATAAAGTTTCCTGAGTTGAAAGGAGAATTGCTATGAATAAAACGATTGCTATGATCACCCTCGTGTTCGCCCTGCTGATGAACCTCGCCGGCTGCTCCAAGGTCCAGTCCGAAGAGCCTGTCAATATGGCACTGGTCGCCGCCATCGCGGATGGTGAGACCGTCCTCAACGACAGCATCGAGGAGCTGTCCTCCCTGCCCAGCCGCCCGGGCAGCACCTACGCTTTCATTTCTGCCGAGGGCAGCACCGCCCTGATCGGTGAACCTTCCACGGTCAAGGACCTCAGTGATCGCGGCTATAACGCCACCATGATGGAGCGGGTCCGTTCCAGCATTCAGGCTGACATTGCTTCCCGTCTGGACAACTACCATCCTGTTTCCGGCGAGATCGACCTTGCCGCGGCCACGACCGCAGCGGTCCGCACCCTGAACGCCAACGCGGTCGAAGGCCGTCAGAACATCCTCGTCTACTACGCCAGCGGCCGGTCTACCACTGGGTTGATCAACATGATCCAGACCCCCGTCTATCAGCTGGATATCGAGGCTTCCGCTGCCGCCGTGGCTGCGGAAATGCACCTCGATATGTCCTCGGTCGATGAAGTCATCTGGTACTCCTGCGGCGACCTCGGGGACGACCAGCCCGCCCTGAACGCGGAAGAAAAGGACAAGCTCAAGTCCTTCTACCGCCAGCTGTTCACGGCACTGGGCGCAAAGAAGGTCACTTTCAAGGATGACCTGCCCTCTTCCGACTCCTACGACTTTGATGACGCTCCCGTTTCCACCATGCCTGTCGCTGGCACTGGCAGCGGCCTTCAGCCGCTGAGCGCCGAGCTTTTGAACAACAACAAGGCTTTTGAAAGCCCCCTCGCCATCACGGAAGAGCAGGTCCGCTTCCAGCCGGACAGTGCCGAATATCTGGATGGACAAACCGCCCGCGCCGCCATCCAGCCCATCGCGGACTACATGCTGAACCACCCGGACCTGTCCATCGTGCTCTACGGCACTTGTGCGGGCGACATGCCCTCTGAGCTGGGCCGGACCCGCGCGGAAACGGTCAAGGCTTCTCTGGTCAGCTTTGGCGTCGATGCAAACCGCATCACGGCCATCACCATCGACCCCGCAGACGACCCCTATTACCAGTACGGATTGGGCACTAGTTCGGAAGCTTCTTTGAACCGCAAGGTCGTGCTGGTGGATGCAAACTCTGCACTCGCCCAGCAGATCGTTTCGAATGCACTTTGATTGGAGGTGTTTTCTTTGAAATTTGCATTTCTTCTGCTGCTTCTCGCGATCCTCTTCCCCAAATTCGGCGTGTTCCTCATCCAGCGCCTGACGGCCTTTCTCCCTCTGCTGAATGCACTGATGCCCTGCGTCATCATCGTGGCGGGCATTTATCTGCTCATCAAGAGTGTTTTGAAGTAATGTAAACTAAAGTTTATGTAGAAGATCCGCTTTTTGTGATACAACTAGGTCGGAGCTTCTACGGCTTAAAAAAGGAGTATTTCTTATGAGATCAAACAGCTACAGTTCCACCAACCCCGAAAACGGCAATGTGACTTGGGAGGGTCCGCTGTCCCTTGAGAAGGGCAACCATAACCACATGCCCAGCCGCACCGACGCTTACCTTCCCGGCGACGAGAGAGGCCATGTCAACGCTTCTTCTCTGGGCGGAAACAACACCACGGATAACATCGTTCCGCAGAATGCCGACGTAAACCACGGCGGTTACTACTCTATGGAGCAGGGGGAACGCACCGCCCTCAAAAACGGTGCAACCATCGATTCCAGCAAGACCGCCATCGTGGACAGCCGCCCCGGCGACCGCCCGAACACCTTCTTGGTGAACGATCAGGTGACCTACAGCGACGGCCACACTGAAATCGTCAGCAATTCCTTCACCAACGAATCTTATGCAGATCAACAGGCATGGAACGACCTGTCGGCTTCCCTGCCCGACACCTTTGACGCCCCCAACCCCGGAGACGGCCTGAGAGATTCCATGTCCACCGAAGAGTACGCCGACCTCATGGAGAGCACCGACGCTTATCTGCCCGATATCGCCGACGATTATGCCCCCTCTGACTCCAGCGGCCTTCCGGGCAGCGACGACGTCTCTGCGGATGACGATGCAGATGCATCCACCGACACCGGCGCTTCCAGCAGCGATGACGACTAAGGAGCGTTCCTCTATGCTTTATGAACTTCCCTCTGCGATGCAGAAAACCGCCCCGCCGAGCTGGCCCAAAGGCATCGGCGGCATCCCTGCCACCCTTTCCAACGGGACCGCCGTGGAGCTTCCCGTTCTGAAGGGAGTCAACTGCCTGACCTTCGGCACGGTGGGCACGGGCAAGACCTCCTCTTTCACCGAGCCGGCCGCCGCGCTGCTGTTAAAGGCAAACCCCTCCATGAAAGGCGTTTTCTTTGAGATCAAGCGGTCCTTCCTCCACCGCTTTCTCAAACCGAACGACAAAGTCATCACCCACGACCCTGCGGTTGTTTCGAAGGCCAACCTGTTCGTCCCCAACATCATCAAAGAGATCCGTCAAGCGGTCGACCACGAAGCCGAGATGCGGGAGTTCGCCGACTTTCTCTTCGCGGAACTGTTGGCGGGCGCAAACCAGAACCGTGCTTGGGTCGAAGCGGCACGCAACACCTTCATCGGCGTTCTGCGGACCATCGTGGACTGTTTCCCTGACGCAGACACCGGCAGCTGGACGCTCGTGAACGCCCTGCGCCGGATGCCCACCGAGGACCTTTTGGCCTACATTGCCAAGCACCCGCGAAACCACTCCATGCTTCGCAAGGACTGGGGGTATGACCCCAGCTCTGCGAAGCCCTACATCCCCACCCGCCGAGCCACCGATATCCAGTTCTTTCTGAACCAAGTGCTGGAAGCCTTCAGCGGCAGCTTTGAATTGGACGGCGACGACACTCTTCACGACTGGCTGAACGGGCGGTACGGCCAGAACCTCTTTTTCCTCTATGATCTTCGGAGCGCCGAGATCAGCCGCCCCTTCTTCCTCTACTATCTCAAGAAGATCAAGGACCACCAGATGAGCAGCGCGGGCAAACGTTCTGCGCCCATCCTGATGGTCCTCGATGAGATCGACAAGATGGCAGACGGCGGAAAGGCCGCTGATTTCGGCATCTTTCAGGCCGCCAACCTTGGCCGGGAGTACGGTCTGCAGATCCTGCTCACCACCCAGAGCATCGAGAACCTCTACGGCCTTGCCCCCGATTTCAACGAGCATATCACGACCGGCGGATTGGCCGGCTTCCCTTACCTCATCAGCTTTCGTCCGGGCGACCCGTCCACGATCACCACCCTGCAGACCCTCTACGGTTCGGAATACAAGGAACACCTTGTCCTTCCGGCTTCCCGTTACGCAGAACCGGTGGTCAAGTGCGAAAAGGAACCCCTCGTCAGCGACAAAGAGCTTGCTTCGCTGAACACGGGCGAATGCTTCGTCAAAATCCTGTCCACCCCTCCCCAGAAGGTCCACATCAAGCACCCCTGAAAGGAGAGTTCCTCATGAACTATCTGCAGTATCTCAACACGGTCAACCGCAATCATTTCTCGGCCGCAGGAGCCAATTTTCTGGTCAGCGGCGCGGACCCGATGATCCGTCAGGTCATCGGCCAGCACCTCACCGAGACCGCATACGCCGAAGGCCGGACCCTTTTTCTGCTGGACAACACCCCCAGCAGCTCTGGCTTTTCCGCATTCGGCCCGTACCGCGTGGTCGATGCCCTGAGCGGCGACATTAATTTTTGCGGCGATCTGTTCAACGTTTCGACCCTTCAAAGTATCAGCCGTCTGCGGAGTCTGCTCAGTGATTTCGGCTTTTCCAGTGCAAAGGCCATGCAGGTCGTCACCTTCCTGTCCTTTGTCAAGGAGACCGAGGCCCGTCTCGGCAGCACCCGTCCCCTCGACCTTGAGACCATCGAATCCTACGGCGGCCCCGCCTTGGTCCAGTGGAAGCTCCATCAGCTGGTGGAGCGCGGAACGCTCACGGCCGAAAACTATGAATTCCTGCTGTCCCGCTATGCCGAGGTCAGCGCCGCCTCTGCGGACTTCGAGATGCTTCTCGGCCTTCTGGCTCCCTTTCTCAGCGGTCAGTCCCCCACCGGCAAGATGGCGGTCCATCTGCCCCTCGGCGAGTTCGACGCAGACAAATCGATGCAGGAAGTCCTCTGCAAAATGCTTCTTTCCTACGTCAAACAGACCCCTGAGACCTGCTCCATCCTGATCCTCGACAGCGGCAAGGGCGAGCGCAGCTGCATTCTCGAGCTGCTGAAGAAGCTGCCGCCCAAGGCTTCCGTTCATCTGCTCAGCACCGATGTGTTCTCCCTTGAGGAATCGGACCTGAGCATCCTCATGAACACCTTCCCGGTCCGCATTTACTCCCGCCACGAGAGCATGAGTTCCTGCGCCAAGATCGAATCCATCTGCGGGCAGATCGACGTAGTCAAACGCTCCTACACCACGACCGTGGACAAGCACATCCGCGCCAGCAGCGCCTTTGATATGCTTCTGGGGACCAACCGCACCGAGTCGGTGGCCCGCAACGCCCCTGTGCGGGAAGCCCGTTTTCGCAAGGAAATGCTGAACTCGCTCAGCAGCGGTTCCGCCGTCATCGACTGCGGCGGCACACAGGCACTGTTCCAGTTTTGATCTGAAGGAGGTCATGCTATGATCCGTATTCCCGGGCTGTTGGAGGTCCCGGCGGTCCTTGCGCTCGATTTTCTTGCGGTATCGTCGCTGTTCAACGACCCTTCCATTGCGGCTCTGGTCACCGGCGCGATCGCTCTGTATGTGTTCTTCGGCGGCTATCTGGCCCTCTTCCAAGAGGGAGCCACCCGCTGGGACCAGCTTCCCGCTTACGAGGTCGCCCGTCTGTCTGACGCCAAGCGCCAGCTCACCGAGGACGTCTCGCACGCAAGCGCTGTTGATATCTCCCGCCTGAAGGTCTACTTGATTTCCGCCGACGACTCCATGCAGGCGACAGCTTACGGCGCAAACTGCATCTCCGTCTCCCGCGGGACCCTCGACAACGCCGACCCCATGACCCTGAACGCCGTCCTCGCTCACGAAATTTCGCACATCCTGAACTTCGACCCGGAGTTCAACCGGGCCGTTCTGGCCACCATTTTCGTTCTCTGCGGAGTCATCAGCGTCCTTTCCTTTGCGTTTGTGGCGGTGATCTTCCTCTTCTTTTTGGTCTGCGGATGGCTCGGCTCGTGGCTGGGCGTCATGGCGTTCAAGGGGACGAGCAAGGTCACCCATGGAATTTTCAGTTTACTTCAGAAAGGAATCGTGGTACTCTATCAGACAGTGATGAGCGTTCTGAGCCGCTCGGCAGAATACCGCTGTGACCTGTACTCGGCCAGCCTTGACCGCTCCTATGGCCTTCAGCTGGCGCATTTTCTTACTTACGCCGCACCGGAGACCAACCGCCAGCTCACCCTGACCGAGGCGCTGTACCGCACCCATCCGCCCACGCCCAAACGGGTCGCGCGGCTGGAAGCTTATGTGAACAGCGCAAATCGTTGACCATCCACGACAGCCCGCAGCCAAAGGAGATATTTATGCGTGACCATTCGTCTATGACCTTGCTTGAATTTTTGTTCAGCGTAGGCTTCAAGTTCACCATCGGCACGGTCTGGTACAAAAACATCCTCTTCCGGCTGCTCCCCCACCACAGCATCACCCAGTCGTTTCATGTGCTGCTCGCGCTGGCGGTGGTGTCCATCCTGTTTTTCACAGTGGTCCTGCGGCACTGGAAAAACGGCTGGACCTCCACCGCGTGCTTCGTGCTCCCCTTTGGCGTTTATACCATCATGAATTACTCTGCCACCTTCCTTCTGCCCATTCAGGCGCTGGCGGTGGCGGCTGGGGCCGTTTCCGTCGTCTATGCGGCGGCGCTGTTTGCCCAAAAGGTCAAGTTCACCGAGAAGCGCGCCCGGAAAAAAGTCTACAAAAACCGGCTTTCCCGCTGTGTCTACGCCGTTTCCTGCATTACTGCCGCCGCCATGCTCACGCTCATGGTGGGCATTGGCTGGAACAAATACTTCGGCACATCGATCCTTTCTTCCAGCGTCGAGACAGCGGGTTTTGACGTTGAAAGCAAGGTCGAAGATACCCTTGCTTCGAACATGGACACGGTCCTGAAGCTTCAGCCCGCTGTCTGGGACGAGCTGTCCACGAAGCAGCGCTTGAACGTCCTTCAGACCGTGGCCAACATCGAGAGCCACTACCTCGGCTTGCACGACGGCGTTACGGTGCAAGCCGACATCCTCCCCGAGCACACCTTGGGCATCTACTCCGACAAGTATAGGCTGGTCCGGATCAACCTTACACATCTTGAGAGCGATCCCGTTGAAGAGGTCCTCGATACCCTGCTTCATGAAGTCCATCACAGCTACGAGGACCGCTTAGCCGATGTCTATGATGCAGTCCCTTCCGAATATCAGGACCTGCGCCTTCTGCGGGACGCTTCCCATTATTCGGAGGAGTCCAGCAACTATGTGGACCCCCGCGAGGACTATTATGGATACATCAGCCAGCATGTCGAAATGGACAGCGAAACCTATGCCGCCTATGGGGTACAGGAGTATTATGCCCACATCTCCGAATGGCTTGAC
>OQVS01002983.1_pt1 | contig 10430 bp, 23 predicted proteins | sample 1691601 | NCBI WGS metagenome assembly OQVS01 (sample SAMN03418268, study PRJEB22391) | human gut metagenome | biome: human-gut; feature: organic feature; material: feces | host: Homo sapiens | place: Tanzania | collected 2013-01 | reverse complement strand
CAGGCGTCCTATCACCTTTTTCGCCCAGCTTTATCATGTAAAACGTAGCGTTGTACGGATCGAAGCAGTCCTCTTCAGGCTTTTTGCCTATCCACAACGCCTGCGTATCAACATAATCGGCCACAACATCATAATCAACAACAGCGCCCGACGTCTCTGTAACCCATTGATTGTTAATCCACGAACGATAGGGCACATTGTCCTTTTTCTCGTGAAATCGGACAGATTCTTCAGGGATAAAGCCATGCGCCCAGACAGCAATGCGCCCATCCGCAAGCTGGCAGCATCCAGCGCAGGCCGTCAAGTCGATTTTCTTCGACAAATCGTAACCAACAAGATAATCTCTGCCGGCTACCAGCTGCTTAAACTGCTCGCGAGGTACTGCAAGGCTATCCCAGGTGCGCAGCTGCTCGCTGCTTAAATATTTTTCCTCGCTGTCCTGTTGCCACAGATTGCAGCGTTTCGTTAAAAATTCGCGCACCTTGTCCGGATCGCCACTGCCATACGCCCTAGTGTAGTCTTCCTTTATCTCATTCAGCAGATTGACACTGTACGCGTTTTCGTGCTGGAGAATAGGATTAGCTTTTACCCAACAGCCAGGGTTCGCCGGATCGTCGCCTTCTTCCAATTCACGGATAGCAGCAAAGTAATTTTCGTTGATTATTTCGCCATTCATGACTTTCATGGCGTAATCATATTCCTTTTTGCAAGGATTGTTTTCCGCATCCTTGCCGGCAGTCGAGATAATGACCATGAGTGATTGAAAGCGCTTGCCGAAGCCTGACTTCAACACATCTACAATTTCGCTGCTGGTGTGTGCATGATATTCGTCGACAATGACCAAGCAAGGGGCACCGGAGTCCTTGTTTTTCGTATCCTTCGAGAGCGGTCGCAGCCAGCCGCCCGTTTTTTTGTTTCTGATAAGAGTTTTCTTTATGTCCAGGCAATCAGATATTTTTTCTGACTTTTCGCCCATAGCCTTAGCATCGCCCCAAACGCGTTTTGCCTGTTCGCGGTCAACGGCAGCGCATTCAACCTCCGGCATGCTTTCAAATCTGCGCAGCTCCGGCTTGTATGGCGGATAAATCGCATCAGCGCACATGCCATATAAGGCGACTCCTGACATTTCTGTAGACTTTACATTGCCACGAGCACGAAATTCGAACGCTGTTTTAAAGCGACGTGCGCCTGTATCTTTTTCCACCCAACCAAAAATGCAGCCTAAATCGAAATATTGGAATGGCTGCAGCTGGATAAGCTGACCACTAAACGGTCCGCGCACATGGTAGCAGTATTTTTCGAACCAGTCGAAAATCCTGTCAGCACGTGTTTCATCAAAAACATACGGAAATTCTTCCGTCCCCTGACGTTCCAGATCATCAAGATGGCGCTTGCAGGCTAAAAATTCGGCCTTGCATACCAGGCGAAGGCCATCGACAACCTCTTGCGCATAACGGTGCGTAACATACATGTCTTCATAACTCATGCTATCATCGCATCCAGTTCATTTTTTATCTCATCGCTTTGGTCGGCGCGTTTTACGGCCAGACGCGCACGCGCTGTCGGTGTCAGGCCTAGCTTTTCAGCATAGCTAAGAGCCAGCTTGCCCAAGCGGTCGATTTTCTTCCCATCCGGGAAGCTTCTCTCCAGCTCTTCTTCAAGCAGCGCCTGATAGCGGCAAAAATCCGCCAGGACGCGACTATCAACATTGTCAAAAAGATTGATTTCCATACCTTCTTTGACAAGCTCTTTCCAAATCTTTAACGCCGGAGCACAGGCGCGAGTTTTTAGAAACGCTGGTATTTTCAACTTCACTTCTTTACGTGTCATTTTCTTAGCAGCATCTTCACGAGCTTTGATTTCAGCTGCTGTACGATGCTTTCCAATACCGTTTTGACGATTGAATGAGATAACTTTTGCAGAAAACGCAGGTGTCGGCATATTATCACCTCCTTCGTGAAATCTAAATAAAAATTAATATAGTTAGTATGGCCATTTATAAAAAACTTTGCGATGGGGGAAATTTTTAAACAAACGAGACCGACGCCGGTTTATAGATTTTTTCCGTCAGAGATTTGCACCCCCTACCCCTTTTTACCGAAGCCGCCGTCTTCGCGAACAGTCTTGACGTCATGGCAGTGCTTGCAGAGCGCCTGATGATTATTTATATCCCAGAACAGTTCCTTGTCGCCCTTATGTGGAACGATGTGGTCCACGACCGTTGCCGGGGCACCGCAGATATTACAAAGCGGGTGCCGTTCCAAGAACCAGCGGCGATACTTTCGCCACTTTGCATCGTATCCACGCTTGCAGCTGTTCAGACGTTTTTCATCGTAGCGATAAAGTTCGCCTTGATGTTCATCACAATAACCATTAGCATTGCTGGTAAGAGTATGGCAGCTATTCTTGCGGCACTCCCTTTTGAAGCGTGCAGGCATATGTTTTCACTCCCTTGCGTAAAAATAAAGAAGCAAAAGAAAAGCACCAGGTTTCGCCTGATGCTTTGTGTGTGTTCTTTCGCTTCTTTACCTGTTAGCATTATATCACTTTGAAAATCAAAAAATGTCTACGATTTGTCCAGTTTTAATATGTATCTGATATAAATTGTGAAAAATTTGTGACTGACTTACTTAGCAGCGAATAAACAGATTGCCTGGAAGCGTACCCGTAATATTCCGCTATAGCATTAACATGCCATCTGTCTACATATTTCATAATTAAAACCAAACGCTCTTCCTCTGGCAGCAGCGCCAGTATTCTTTCAGTATGACGCAACGATTCTTCCAGTTCCGCTATGCGCTGCTGCTTGTTGTTTATCATGGCTAGTGTCTTCATCGCATCAGGACGTGCTGGAGGAATATATCCGCCCTTGTTATCGTCGAACCGGGCAGTAAGATTATTGTGTGGAGCAGACTGTCCGGTAAGAAGCTTAATATCGTTACGCAGCTTCACTATCTGCAACGCGTAAGCTCTGTATTGTTTTATACGTCCAACAGCCAGCTCATTATCCATTTTTACATCCTCCCGCAGTGTCCGTTCTTGTAAGCAATGCAGCTCTTGCAGGCGCTGCCGTCGCCGTTCTCATCGTAATACATATCAACGTCCAGGTCATCTACTATGCGAAGCTTACGCTTGCCAGCCCAGCTATCCAGGAAGCTTTGCGCAACCTCTTTAACAGCAATCGCATTCTGCAAGATGCCCAGATTCTTGATAATATAATACCCTGCCGGGCAGCGTATTACGCTTAACGTTTCTACCCCGTCGCTATATTTTTTCATTAGTCATCACCTTCATACATTCCATCCCTTGAACAACAATGTTACCGTATTTATCCAGCGTACCAAAGTAAGTTATTCCTTTGCTTGCGCAACGACGATATCCAAAACAATGTGCACAGCGTTCGTCTTCTCTCATGAGGCTTTCCAATTCCCAACGGTTCTTCTCAATCCAGGCTAGAGTAGCTTTTGTCGGGAAATGTTTTTTTGCAAAAGCTTCCAACTTGTCTTCCGTGGGTTCTGCTTTGGTGCAGGCGGCAGCTTCCTTCCAACGACCTTCCTTTGCCAGTGCGAACATGCGCTGCATGCGTTCGTCAGGTCCTTTGCTTTTGGCAGCCTTTTTTTCAGGAGCTGCAATAACAGCAGGAGGTTCTTCCGGAATATCGGCAGCAGCCTCTTTATCAGCCGTAGCACGGCCAATGTATTCGTAAAGCTGTTCTACGCTGGGATATTGTTTGCATTCTGCCAAAACAATGCGCATAACGTCATTCCAAATCTCTTCGTCCAAATCCTGCAAAGCGTCCAACCAAACCTCACACAGCGCTGCGCGGGCCTTAATGCTCTTGATGTCATCTGTTTCAACGCCATCGACAGGTCTGAAAGCAATTCCTTTTTTGTCCAGGAAGTAAAAAGCCCTGTAAATGCTTTGTTTGTTGATGCAGCTCATATAATCCCTTCTTCCCTGTAAAAGTCCTGCAATTCCTGCTCTTTGCCTTTGCTATCGTTTGGCATACCATTTAGCAGCCAATTCTGCAGAATGCCCAAGAGATATTTGCGTGGATTCTTGATAAACTTCTCCGTGTTTGCTGCCTTCAGCTCGTACACTGCACGATATACCCAGTTTGCTCCCAAAAGTGCAGCAATAACCTTCAGGGTGTACACGTCTTCTATGCGTAATTCATTTCCCTTGTCAGGAAACATTGCTGCGTATTTGGCTAGCGCCTGCCGATATTCAGGGTGCAGCTCAGCCTGGTCCAGCAGCTTGTTGTTTAGGTCTGTCTTGTTATATTTATTTTTTATTAATATATATATCTTGTTATGTGTTTCCAAACCTGTACCCTTTTGCGTTTCCATTGGTGTTTCCACTGGAGCGGTATTCAGTGGTGAATCGCTTACAGGCACTGGCTTTGCAGGTGTTTCCATTGGCGTTTCCGGAGCTGTATCCAGATGTGTTTCCGCCTGTTGATAATAGGCCCAATTACATACGGTAATGATTGTGCCTTCACGTCCCTTCTTCGTGCTGATGAAGCCTAAGCTTTCCAGACGTTGAAGCTCTGTAGTGATTTTTTTGGTTGAGACACCGCACTTTGCGGCAAAAGTACGGTAGGTTATAAATAATTGACCTGGATTCAAAGATGCAGTTTTAGATGCGGTAATCCTCCACTGCGTAGCAGCATGGCTGGCGCGTAAGAGCAATGTAATCAGTATCACCTTGCCTTCAGCATCAGCTGTGTTCCATACACGGCTGCTTAAAAGCTTACGATGCAGCTTAATCCATCCGTCCATTTGTTACCTCATTCCGGCCAACAGATAGCCATTCATGCTGCCAGGCGCACAGATCATCAACGGCTGCAGTAAGCCATGAGTGGTAATGGATATATTTTCTGAGGCACAGGCAGATATTATTTTGCTGAAGCTCAGGGCTGACACAGCGTATGCTTTGTCGTCTGAGCCGTCAAACGCTTCTACCGGTATGCTGTCGAGTCCATTGCCAGCTACACTTCCAGACTCCACGTACAGCGCCTGGGTGTCGCTAGCAAGCTTGATGCGGTTATCGCTATTCGTATCTGAGATAATGCTAGCACGATTAATAGCATTCAGAAGCTTTCTTCTGTCTACAGTGATGCTCATAAGCGGCTTGTGCCGTTTGAACACTCCCTCGCAGTCAGGAAAATTTCCGGAAATCGCATAGCAGAACCAGTCGAAGCGCGGGGTGTTTGCGTAAACATAGCGCTCAGTAGGAATAATGGTTATTTCGTTCTGATCGCACATGTCTATGATATGCTGCAAGGAGGCAGGCGTCATCATAAGTGTTACATTGGCTTTGCTGCCGGTGTTGTTGGCCGTATACCGCGCCAGTCGATGCGTATCGGTTGCGTAGCAGTAGGCGCTTCCATCCGCATGCAATTGAAGCTGTATGCATTTCAGCCACTCGCGCACATCATCTTTGGGAACAGCCGGAGAGCAGTGTTTGACAGCACTTTGCAAAAAATCTACAGACAATGTCAAGGCGTTTTTCCCGTCCGGAACTTCCAGACGTGGCAGCTCTATCGATATTGTAGCGATTTTATACGTGCTGGTTCCGCAGATAACGCCCAGACAGCGCTCTTCGAAACGCAGCGTGATATCCCCGCTAAATGTCTTGGCCAACGCAGCCAGACGCCAGCATTCAACCTGTGTAACTGCAGATTCTGCACTGTTATAGCTTTTGCCTTCCATACGATAAAGAAGCTGCTCCGAGAGTCCCAGGCACTCGAAGCAGAGCATGTACTTTTTGTCTTTACGCGGCGATATGGCAGTTATTTTCAAAACCCCAGAGAGCTGCTTAGCGTCTTTTTCTTTGCCTTTGCTTTTATTGTTGCCGGCGCCGCTGATGAGCGATACATATTCCAAGGTTTGATTCAATTCTTCAGCTGATACACATATTTCAGTAATCATTTTTGTCACCTGTATAATAAAAGGGCTGCCAACTTCTTCACAGTTAAAACTGCGCCATTTGCTTGCATATACTATAGGCAGCCCTTTTATGGCTTATTATTTTTTCTCCGAGAACATATTAGCTTGCTGGCATTGTACAAGCGTACCGCCATCAGAAATCTTTGCACTCGTATTTTCACCCAATTTTTGCTTAGGATATTTGGTTGCGACACTGCTTTCCAGAAGGACCACATCATCACCGCTTGAATCTGCAGATATTTCTACTTTTACAGCAATGTTGACATTGCCGCTCCCGCCACGCAGCAGCAATTCCTTTGTAAGCTTCTCCAGCTCAGCGCAGAACAGGTCATTCAAAGCGCCGCCATTTATGTTATTCAGGCTGAGCTCTTCAGCTTTGAAGACTTCTCCGGTATTTTTATTAACATATTCCATTATTTGTCTTCCTTATTTCTTTCCTCAGACATGCGTCTGCACCATTGTTGGTGGCTTTTCTGGCGACGGCTTTCGATTTCGCGCAGCATTTGCACAACCATATCCGCTTCAATTGACATAATGGCCGGCATAGGCTTGCCGGTAATCGGATCCACTACAGGCTTCTCCTCACGTTCGGCGATGACAGTTGCAGCGACGGCCGCAATAGTTTTTAATTCATGGCGTTTCAAAAAACGATTCATTGTTTACCTCCATCTTCAGGCTTTATTCCGCCCATCTTTTCTTCAGGTCAAGCAATTGTTTTTGTTTACGCGTAGGCTGCCTTTGATGACACAAACGGTCATCCACACATATATAGCCATGCTTATTGTCAGATGTTATGACATAATGCCAGCGATGCAGCAGGCGGCCGCAGCGTATGCAGCGATGTGTTTCGCTTTTCATAATGCAGCAAGCTGCTTCAACAGATCTGTTATGACAGCTTCTCTTTGGTCGTATTCACGAAGAAGTGCTTTTGCTTCCGGATGGGCTTGCCTTAAAGTTTCTTTACGCAGCTGCATTGATTCAGCTGCTTCGACCAATGCTTCAGTAAGGACAACATTAACAAACTCTGATCTGATATTAATCGTTTCCGTTTGGTTCACTTTAGTTCACCTCCTTTCGGTCTGTCTTCTATCAGAAGCTTTTCTTGCAGCTTTCTGGAAGTTTCCTTGCAATAGTTATATGTAGCCACACTTGCACAGCCAATACCTTTAACAGCAACCAAGGCCTCTATACGTTTGGTATTGGGGTTGTAGCCTATAAAGAATCTTGTTTTACGGTGATTCACTCTTTTAGTGCAATTGTAGGCGGTCAGTAATTGCTTTATTCTCAGTTTTTTCGGATTCATTTGCGCACCTCGATGGGAATAAGCACAATGTCCCCCGGCTGCAAGTCGCCGGTAAGATTGCTGATTTTGCGCGTCCAGAAGATTACTTCCCGGACGTCGCGACGGTCGCCTTCATCGTCCATCACGCTGCCTACCAGGTGCCACAGCGTATCGCCTTCACCGGCAACAGTCTTGACTACGTATTTTTCTACCGGACGGCTATAATCCCACGCCGCCAAAATGCAGCAGGCTGCCAACAGAATGAATAGTACTTTTTTCATGCTTATCACCCTTTCACGCTGTCTTTTCTTGTTTTTCTTCTTTATTGTCCGACAATTTAATGGTTCCTTTTTCTACTCCGTACCGGAGCAGGTATTCTGCCAGACGTTTGAAAGCAATATCGTCCATTGTCCCACCCCTTTTCTTAGGTTTATTGCGGTTCCAGCTGTTCGCTAAGTCTTTTAAAGCGCAAGCGAGCAGCTATAGCAAAGCGGTCGCCCATGGCCTCTTCCATAAGCCATGTTTTCAACATGGCTTTCTCTGCGGAACTGAGGTCACGTTCTTCCCGCAGCTTGTCAGAGATAAGCTGCCATGGTTCCTCATTATCGAAAAGTGAATTGTCGAGCGCAATATCAACCGCATCTAAAATGCAATAACGATCGTATTTTGTCAGGCTCATTCTTTGGTTCCTTCCTCCATGGTTCCATCTGCTTGAGAAGCTTCTATAAATCTTTCGCTAATGAAAACCTGCTCTTCTGGAACTCCCAGGCAGTCACAAATTTTTTCCGCCAACCGGAACGCTTCCATCCGCGTTGCGAAGCTGCCTATATTTATATAGTGCTGTTTTACAATGCAGGCTTTCTTGCCCTTGTCAGGGTTTCCGAATAAGTATTTAAGCATCGTCTTCCTCCTTTCTTTCCTCGTATCTCCTATTCCATGCTATAATTAAGCTACAGGCAGGAGGTGATATAATGTGAATATACATAATGACGCAATGGATTTATTAAAGTACATTTATGACGGCCTTTCAGAAGGATACGATTCCTACAATGTCAGCGAAGACAAGCTGGAAGCTATGAGCCCTAATGACAGAACATCATTTCTTGCTTCTGTAAACTATTTGAAACAAGAAAATTTTGTTAAGCCATACGCCGAATATAAAGGCGTTCCTGTTAGTGTTAAAATCACCTCTAAAGGTATAAAGGCTATTGAGAAAATTTCCACTGTGCAGCCGACCACAAATATCATTGTCAACAGCAATGTTTCCGGTATCGTCGGTCAGAACATTGCAGGAAATACTATTAATCAAGGTTTGTCTATCGCTGATTTTCAAGCTATACTACAAGCCAACATCAGTGACAAGCAAGACCTGCAAAAAATTCAAGAAGAGCTTGCACCTCTTTTTAAGCGGATGGAAATAGGTTCTCCATTAGAAAAAGGTCTGCTTTCGTCCGCTAAAGAACATCTGGAAAACTATCAAACCATATACGGTTCACTTTTGCAGGTCATCGGTACCTATCTGCTCGCAAAGTAGCGGTAAAATATTTTCATTTAAAAATTTAAATTCTTCAGCCTTGATTGCACCAACAGCAGCCAAGGCTTTTTTTACTTCTTCCCGGATTTTCGAACTTTCAATTACGTATAGCGAGTTATCAAGATTACCTAAAGATGTTTTTTCCCAAAGTTTGTTGATTCTAAATTCGGCTTCTTTAATTTTCTTTAAGCTTCTTTCAAGGGTTTGCAAATTTTTCGTGATCTCCATCATCCCACCTCCCTTCTTCTCCCCCTCCTTCACGCCATCCATGCTATAATTAAGCTACAGGAAGGAGGTAATAATATGTGTCAACTAGGTATGTCCAACGAAGAATTGATGAAATTCCTCACGCAAGAAACCAATAAGCCAGAATTTACAAACAAGCTAACCGATTACTACACTAAGGTTAAAAGTGCAATTCCAGATAAAGCTTTAGCTGTTTTACCGGTATGCACCTTATTGGCAGCTACATTGGCTAGTAAGGCCATAGCTGAAAACAATAAAATTATTTCTCAACAGGTTGCTGCTCTTCTGAATGAGAAGCAGCATATTCAACCATAGCTTTTACCAGGTTTTGAAGCATTTGCATTTCTTGATCGTTGCTGCTTGTGTTTTCAGTTTCCAGCTGGACTTCTGCTTGCGTTAAATTAGGCAGGAGTTCGGCTATTTCTTTTGCTGTGCCTTCAATGATAACTCTCACGTCCCTTACCTCCCTTCTTCCATCTTTGCTACCTCAGCATCTGCCTGCTCGCATTCCTTGCAAGCCTGTCCAAATTGAGCCGCTACCACCTTATAGACCTTTTTGTAGATTTCAACTCTTTCTTGCCAAAACTCAACATCTTTATCCATGCCATCCAACTTTGCACATTTCAGCGCATTGCTCTCTGCGGTCGTAGCCTTAGCCAGCAGAGCAGCGACAATGGTCGAGACTTCATCATAAGTAAGCTCAAGTTTCATCTTTCCACCCTCTTTCTTCTAATTCTCTCCATTTCGGTCACATTGATTAACGCAAGAAGCAAAGCCACGCGAAAGTAATGCAGCAAAAAACGTTTAACACTATAGCGAAAAAAAGAAAATGATAAACTACTTTCGCTTTGATTTCGATATCGTAAAGCAAGCCGTAAAGCTGTTGCAGCAGTTTTACGGTTTCTTTATTTTCCATCTCTCCACCCTCTTTCTGTTCTCCCTATCCGTGCTATAATATAAGCTACAGACAGGAGGTGAGTCATATGACAATAAACGAACTTGATAAAAAGCTCACAGATTCGCTGACCGAGTATTCCGAGACCGTCCGTTCTATGTATGAGGAAGCCGACCGCACATCGGCTTCTAAAGACGATATCCATGCTCTTGCGAGAGAAACTTTCTATCTTATGAACAATTTCAAGCATGAAATTATCAATTACTTAAAACAGACTCATTGACTTTTAGAGCAGCTATCGTCGTAGCTGCTCTTTTTGATTTCTGCTTCCAGCATCAGGCATTCGCGCAGCTCGTAGCACAAGCTGTCAATTTCGTGTCTTTTTTCGGCGATGGCCTGCAAAATTTCATCAGCTCTTTTGGAATTGCGAATTTTAAAATCTACCAACATCTCCCCACCTCCCTTCTTCCTCCCTACCGCCAGCGCCACGCCGGCGGTTTTGTTTACATTTCGTGTACCTAA
>OQVS01002981.1_pt1 | contig 10431 bp, 7 predicted proteins | sample 1691601 | NCBI WGS metagenome assembly OQVS01 (sample SAMN03418268, study PRJEB22391) | human gut metagenome | biome: human-gut; feature: organic feature; material: feces | host: Homo sapiens | place: Tanzania | collected 2013-01 | reverse complement strand
AACTTGAGCGATATTTTTTTGATGTATATATACTAGCATCGCGGATACGCTTACCATTTCGTTTACATATTATGACAGATAAATGACAGATATTGTAAATATTTATAAATCTGTCAGCATGTTATTTTGTTTATTATCAGAGTGTTACATGATAAAATGACAGAATGACAAATAAAAAACAAAAAATATTTTTCATGCGAGGATTATTCATAGTATTAATCTCCCGCAGATTACGCTGATGAACACTGATGATTTTCTCTGAGAACATGGAGATAAGTATTCTGCACACGGATGTTATTTTTCCTGACTTCGTCATTGCGTCACCCAATAAAAACAAATCATCCAATATACCTCAAGGAGAATGCGATATTTGAATGATCTCTCGTATAGGGGTACGAATCCGCTATTTTACCCACATTTTCCCGTGTCACCCAAAGTAAAAATCCAAGTATTGATTATCAGGTACTTACAAGCTTACTCCCAAAAAGTGACGAAGTCAGGAGGAAAGTCACCCATAACTTGACTACTAACACATGGTGGCTAACGGGCATCGGCATCATCATCTTTTTTCTTATTTTCTTCTTGACAGTCCAAATCTACGACCAGTCAAAGGAGATTGACCGTCTTGAATTAAGCGACTGGAAGTATCGTGCTTTACGTGCTACCCTGCCGTCGAACAACGTCAATGTCGTTTGGCTGGAGCGCAATGTCTGGCGAGGCAACGACAAGGGCATCCGCCAGTGCCAGCAGTTCGTCATCAACTACGAGGACTCCATCCGTCGCCGTTATGAGATGATGCAGGATGCCGCCATGCGCGATAGCATTGGACGTCTGATGATACGACAGTCGCAGGACATTAAGAAGAAATTGAAGTAAATTCTATAGACATTTACAATCCTATCTTCCATATCCTGTAGAAGTTCCACAGGATTTTGGAAGATAGAATTTATATTTTGAGAGTCTATATTATAGAAAAGGCTATTTCACTTCCCTCTCTTGTATGGCCTTACCGCTTCCCCTGGCCTGACCAACCTTCTCGCCAACTACGCGATAGGTGTTGTTCGACGAGTCGAAAATGACGGGCTGAAGTTTGCCAAGGTCGATATTTCCCTCTTCATCAAGGATGCTCTCATCGGCACTCATGTTGACGATTTCACCTACTACGCGAGTCTCGTTCAGACTTTTCTCTTGATAATTATCGTTTGCAAGACTTAAACCAATAACGTCATATAGCTATGGTATACTGCGAGTATACCTATGCTGCACTCTTGGTGCAAGGGTGCTGCACTCTTTTGGTATGACGTTTTTTCATGACCAAAATATGGCTAATCTCCTCGTCTTGTCAACCCGATACTTGCAAAACTCAAGTTCGTAGCAAAAAATATGGCTTTTTTGTTTGCAAAATATTGGAGGCTATTATGAAAAAAATTATCTTTGCAAAAGATAGACTGTATCTCGGCATAACAATCAAGCAAGCTTAATATTCTGCATTCGGTTTGCACTATCTTTGCAAAAGATAACAATATCAACCCGTTGGCTGAATCAAGTGAGTGCTGACCAACCACCCAGCATCCCAAACGTGTTACAGATATGAATCTTTCCGCTCAAACTAAATTATAAACCAATTAAAACTTTAGCCTTATGAAGAAAAACGACTTTTTACTTTCCGCTCCCCGAGCCGTCAGACTAATGTTGATGGTACTGATGTGCTTGCCAATGTGGGGGGGGTAGTGTGCTTATGGCACAGACTTCTGAACCCTATGCAGTATTTGATGAAGCCAGTGGCGTACTGACGTTTAAGTATGACAACAAAAAACCGGGCGGAGCTTATTCGCTGAACAATCAGGAAAGCACTACGCCATGGAAGGATGTAAAGGGTAAAATCAAAAAGGTTGTATTCAACTCTTCTTTTGCAAATGCAAGACCTACAAAATGTACCAGTTGGTTCTCCTATTGTTCTAATCTGACCGGAATAGAAGGTCTTGAATATCTGAATACTTCTGAAGTGACGAACATGTCAGGCATGTTCATAAGATGTTATAAACTCACGACTCTCGACCTTTCTACCTTTAATACCTCAAAGGTGACGGACATGAGTTATATGTTTGATCAGTGTTTGAATCTGACCACTCTTGATGTGTCTAAATTCAATACCTCAAAGGTGACAAGGATGGACGGAATGTTTCAGTTATGTCAAAGTCTCAGCAGTCTCGACGTATCGAATTTCAACACCGCAAATGTGGAAAATATGAATTGCATGTTCAATGAATGTAGTAACCTCATAGCGCTTGACGTCTCCGGTTTCAACACTGCGAAGGTGAAGGATATGGGGGCTATGTTCAACTCCTGTAGATACGTCAGCACTCTTGATGTCTCTAAATTCAATACTGCGAAAGTGGAGAATATGGCAGATATGTTTGCAAATATGCAATCGGTAACCAAACTTGATGTCTCTAATTTCAATACTGCAAATGTGATTAACATGGGTCGTATGTTCAGAGCATGTGAAGCTATCACCAGTCTCGATGTATCAGGCTTTAATACTTCAAAGGTGACGATCATGTTTGAAATGTTCTGCGGGTCTTCGCGCCTCACCGCTCTTGATTGTTCTAATTTTGACACGGGAAATGTGACAAACATGGAAAGCATGTTCAGCTATTGTTCTGCTCTCACCACCCTCGACCTCTCCTCATTCGATAACAAGAATGTGGAAACCATGGGGAATATGTTCAGTTATTGTAAAAGCCTCACCTCACTCAACCTCACCGATTTCAACACTTCGAATGTGACGAATATGGAGCAAATGTTTTTCCAATGCAACAAGCTCGCATCATTAGACCTCTCATGCTTTAATACGGCTAATGTGAAAAACATGGCAAGAATGTTCCTTGCCTGCTCGGAACTCGTTTCGCTTGACCTCTCGAATTTCAATACTGCAAACGTGAGGGACATGACAGCTATGTTCTTTGGTTGTTCAAAGCTCGTTTCGCTTGACATCTCGAGCTTCAACACTATGAACCTGACGAATATGAGTAATATGTTTAAAGGTTGTAGCTCCATTGTTTCGCTCGACCTCTCGAGCTTCAATACCTTAAAGGTGAATAATATGGAAAAATTATTCTTTGAATGTTCAAAGCTCGCCACTATCTATGCCAGCGACAAGTTCGTGACAACGTCAGTGACGAATGACAGTCAGATGTTCACCAGCTGCACCTCTCTCAAAGGTGCCATCCCATTCTATCACGGTCAGAACAGCAGCGCCTATGCCAACTTCGACGGGTATTTCACTCCTGCCATGTTTGCCGTGCTGGATAAGACCAATAAGGTGATAACATTCAAGCGTAATAAGGAGAAACCGGCTGGAGCGTATTCCGTAAACGACTGTCTGACCTTCCCGAAGTGGTTGCCGGAGCGCGATAATATCAAGAAAGTGGTGTTTGATGAGTCCTTTGCCGCAGCAAGTCCCAGAAGATGCCACGGATGGTTCTCCACATGCCAGAACCTTACGGAAATCGAAGGTCTTGATAGGCTGAATACTACTGAGGTGACGGACATGAGCTATATGTTCCAGGGATGTAAGGGCTTCACGACGCTCGACCTGTCGGGTTTCAATACCGCGAAGGTGGAGACTATGGACAATATGTTCAATGGCTGTTCCAACCTTGCCACCATCTATGCCGAAGATACGTTTGTTACGACGGCAGTGACCGACGGCGCAGACATGTTCCTCGACTGCACGTCACTGAAGGGTGCCATCGCGTATGATGCGAGCAAGACCGACCATCGTTATGCCAACTATATCAACGGATATTTCAAGAGCAAGAATCCTTCCGGCATCAGTGGCATGACAGTCTCCGGCAATGAAAAGACAGAGTGTTTCGACTTGCTTGGCCGTCGCACCGGCAAGCTTCAGAAGGGCATCAATATCGTAAGACGGGGCAACAAGACCGTCAAGGTATTGGACAATGTCAAATAACAGGAGGTACTGATAATATATATTCGAAGCAAAAATCTCATATTTACCCTCACACCCTCACACTTGTCCTCACCACTGAACCCCCGATAAACAGGGCGTTTCAAGAGGAAAGTGAGGGTGTGAGGGCAAAAAAAGAAAAAAGTCTGTAACGAAAGACGGATTTCTATCTTCCATATCCTGTAGAAGTTCCACAGGATTTTGGAAGATAGAATTTATATTTTGAGAGTCTATATTATAGAAAAGGCTATTTCACTTCCCTCTCTTGTATGGCCTTACCGACACTGCGCCCCTGCAGGTCGTGGGCGGCAGGCGTCTGACGGTTGTCACGGGCGGTACTGCGTATGCCAGAAGGTGTACCGTTACGGACGTATTCGGCGGTGACGTTTAAGAACATGTCGCGGTTGGTCTGTTCGTCCGACGAGTTCTGCTGGGTGAGTGCCACCTGTGCCGACTCTCCTCCCAAGGCGAATGTTCCTTGATAGAGCACATGGCTCGACCGTAGAGCGTACCCTCGATGCAGACGCGGTAAGTGCCGCTGGCCACCACGTTTCCGTTGTCGTCCTTGCCGTCCCAAACATACTGCTGCCGCCCGTTCTGCGGAGTAGCTCCCGTGTAGCCGTCCACCTCGTCGCTATTATGACTCTGTGGATCGGCTTTGCTCACCCACGTGGGGCAGCAGTCCGGGCGGTTGTTGAAGCCACCTCGCCCAGTGAAGCGTGTTACGAAAACTGTTCTCACCAACTGTCCTGTGGCATTCTCAATCCAGATGGCATACTATCCTGTGGCCAGCGTCGGATAATGCGTGTAGTCGAACTTCACCGTCAGTGTCCCTGCAGTTGCCGTCGTTTCCTGAGGCAGGGGCGTATTGGCCAGCGTTGTGTCGTCCTTGCTACAGGCATTGGGTGTCAGCAATGCGGCGGTCAGCATTCCAGCGAAGAAGAGTCTGTGGGTCTTCATATCCAACACGTTTTTACTTATAACTCTGCTCGTAGATGGCCAGATAGTCCTCGTCCGAGAGTGGCAGCGGGTCGGCGGTGATGTCGCCACCCAGCACCTCGTGGATGTGCTGCGGCCACTTCTGCAGTTCGTCGCGGGTGATGCCGTAGTCGCTCATCCTCAGCGAGTCGCAACCCACGGCGGCAATCAGCTGGTCCAGAGCCAGGATGAAGTCCTTGCCGCTCTTTGGGTTCTCCACACCAATTGCACGGGCCATCTTCATCATCGGCTCCTCAGCGGCACGGCGCTCGGCAAAGAAGTCGAAGTAGGCGTGCGAAATCATAATCAGACCTGCACCGTGAGGCAGCGAGTCGTGATAGGAGCCCATCACGTGCTCCATCGTGTGCTGCGACGTGCAGAGCATGTAGTAGCCTGCCAGCGAGTTGGCCAGTGCCATGTTTGAGCGGGCCTCGCGATCCTGTCCGTCGGCGTAGGCTTTTGGCAGGTTGGCGGCAATCAGTTCGATAGCCTTCAGTGCGAACATCTCGCCCATCGGGTGTTCGTTCTTGTTAATCACGCTCTCGGCAGCATGGAAGAAAGCATCCATGCCCTGATAGGCCGTGAACTTCGGGGGAACACTCATCATCAGGTCGCTGTCAACCACCGAGATTGTTGGGAACATCGAGATGTGGAACACGCCCGTCTTTTCCTCCAACTCGTCGTTGGAGATGACGGAGAACATATCCACCTCCGAACCCGTGCCAGCCGATGTGGTGATGGCGATGAGCGGAGCGCTGGGGTTCACGAAGTCCTTGTGGCCGCCCTTCTGCGAGAAGGCGTAGTCCCAGATGTCACCGTCGTTCACCATCATCAGGGCTATGCACTTGGCGCAGTCCATCACCGAGCCGCCGCCCAGCGCCACCACGAAGTCGCAGTCGTTCTCACGAGCCTTGGAGGCACCGTCCATCACGTTGTGGTTCGTCGGGTTGGGCCTGATCTCGTCAAACAGCACATGCTCCACGCCTGCGGCGTCGAGTTCCTTCTCCACGGACTCCAAATAGCCATACTTTTTTGTTGAACTGCCGTTGCTCGTGGCAATCAGCGCCTTTCTGCCTGGCATCCGCTCCAGATGCAAGTTCTTCAACTGTCCTGCGCCGAACAATACCTTTGTCGACATAAAAAACTGAAAATTGTACATACCTTTTTTATTTTTATACGTTATACATGATGTTTGTCTTGATTCGATGGTGCAAAATTACACAGAAAACCGCCTCCGCTGGTTTTCCCAAACGTCATTTTTACTTTGCTGAGAAGCCATTAACGCAGTTTTAGCATAATATAGCCGCAGAGAAAAGCAGAAATAGCCGCAGAGAAAAGTGAAATATTGCGGAATATTCGTAACTTTACACCCAGTAAAAAACAAAACGAAAAGATTATGGCATTAGACGCAGGAGTACAACTGTACAATTTCATGGAGACCTTCTACTGCTGCACGGTGACGCAGGCAAAGGAGTTCGAGTCGGTGGTGTCGGAGCACATGCTGGTGTATGTGATCAGTGGCGAACTGGATGTGCTGAGCAGCAGCCGTCGCCGGCACTTGCAGCGCGGACAGGCATACCTCATCCGCAAAAACTACAGGGCGCACAAGATTGAATATCCGTCGAAGGACGGCAAGCCGTTCAAGGGGCTGTTTCTGCAACTGAAGGCACCTATGCTGAAGAAGACGATGCACGAGTATGCACTGGGCCGCAATGACGTGAAGCCCTACAGTTCGAAGTCGCCCTACGTAATGCTGCCCGACAACCCCGTGATAACGGGGATGTTCCGCTCGCTGGAGGGATTCTTCGACGCGGGCCACTGTCCGTCGGAGCGGCTCATGGAGGCGAAGATCAAGGAGGTGATACTGACGCTCATCGAGATGATGCCGGAACTGAAGAGCGTGCTCTTCGACTTCGTGGAACCGTGGAAGGTGGACCTGCGAGAGTATATGAACAACAACTTCACGAGCGACCTCGACCTGGAGGGGTTTGCCCACTACACGGGGCGCTCACTGTCGGCATTCAAGAAGGACTTCGTGGAGGCGTTCCACGAGTCGCCAATGAAGTGGATTGTGAGCCGGCGGCTGCAGGAGGCCAGGCAACTGATGGAGCAGCGGGGCGAGCGGGCCAACGACGTGTATCTACGCGTGGGCTTCAAGAACCTGAGCCACTTCTCCACCGCCTTCAAGCGCCAGTTCGGCTTTCCCCCCTCGGCCATCTTCCTGTGATAGACGATACTTGTCTTGTTCCGCTTGTCGTTATGGAATACCACAATAGTACGATATATCCATACGGCAAACTCATAGATGAAGTCCTTCTCAGGCTGAGTTAAAGGATTGTGAGCGTCGAGATTTATTATTTCTTCTGGAGCGTATTTGCCAAAGACAAGCTCCTTGCCATCAACATCCTCCAATAGCACCTTTGGAAGGATAAACACACAATCACGAACATCTTTGTCGGTATTATAGAAATAGCCGACATAGTTCACACTGACATAGCCTTCGACATTTTCAAGGGCATCAATGCCTTTAAGAACGTCCTTTACGTCAGCTACTGCATATTTATGTTCTTCTATGATGATTCTCATAATTTATTTGTCAATCAAAAGCAAATATCAATAAATTGGATTTACTTTGCAAAGAAAAAGCGGCTGTAAATCAATATGTTATGCAAATATTGGATTTACTCTGCAAAGAAACACTATCCATAGAACGGAATATATGATACATATTTCGTCGATGTGTTTTGCTCATCAGAAACCTTTAGAAGTCCTCGCTCTACTGTATCTGCAATTATACGTGATGCTACGCTACTCTTGTTCTTGTCAAGCCCGAAGCGTTCTCTTACAGCTTGATTCGTTAAGTTGAGATTGTTTTCATATAAGAGACACGCATGTTGATAACATGCTATAACCTTTTCTTCTTTGGTCATATCTTTCAATGCCTTCATTGGGAACATACATACCCGAGTGTAGTCATCTCCGCTCTGAACCTTATAGGCAGGTAACAGCATTTCCTCAATTGCTGCTACAGCTCTATCATATCCACTTCCTCGACGTTCGCACATGTCAAGTTGAAGCATCAACTGAGCCATACTTTCGTTACGAGAATGAGGAGGTAAGTCAATAAGGCGGTTTACATCATTCAAGCACGCTCCCGGGTTTGTCATGACAAGACGGTTGGAAAACACCTCTATGGTGATTGGCATACCTGTTATTGCAAAGTCTTGATGCACCATGAGATTTGCAGCAAATTCTCTTACAGCAACACGAGGATAGGTTGGAACGGCTTCTCGTCGTACCTCAATCTTCTCCTTGCTAGTAAATCGCATGACAGTATCAACCATATCCTCAAAACCGATAGCATAGCCTACGGACATTTTGTACTCTAGTTCCATAACAAGGTTGTTCGTCCCAGAATATTTACGAACAATGACCTCTTTGTTCTCAAGTCCAAAATCCTTAAGCTTTCTTGCAAACAATATTGCTCCTAGATTGAGAATGTCGTATCGGTCATCCTTGCGTTCTATCATGCCAAACTCACACATCTGATCCATAATACGACTTCTGTCTTGCGGAATGCGCTTGTCTATCAGTTCATAGAGTCTTTCGTAATCGAGAAGTTCCAATACGGTTTCTTCCATGACTGCACTACGAGCAACCCTTTTTTCAAACGTAAGACCATGTGATAAGGCAAGCATTTCGTGTACTTGCTCACGTGACATCTTAACTGTATGACCAGCTGAGCGTATGTATGCCTCATAAATATCTCGTCCTCGCAGACACACAGGTTTGTTCTGCTGTTCTGGAATACGGACGAAAAGAAGTGCATGACCCTCATAGTCAATAACAGCATGTTCCAACTGTATAGACCACGCTAAATTGTTTTTGGCTATATTGCCAAGCTTCTTCATGGTTTCCTCAATAGTGGCTTTATCAAGTTCCTCAAATTCGGCATCATCACTAATTCCAAAAACGAGGAAACCACCTCCACTTAGATTGGCAAAAGCGCAGATATGCTGAGCTAGGCGGTCTGTCTTGTTCGACAGTCCTCCTTTCCAATCAATTTCATTGAGCTCTTGCGGTATGGGTTGAATGCTTCTATGCAATGCATCAAGAGCCGCTTCTTTCCAATTATTCATATTCCAATGTGATTACTTCTAAACATTTTTTTGTATGGTAATACCCCAATCCTTTTGATTGACTGCATCCATTAAAGCAAGTACCTTTCCATTGCTCCCATATCCATTATGAGCAACATAGATGACTGCTCCACCACATGCAATCTCGTGAGAGCGTTTGCTGTTGTCGGTTCTTGCATCATATTCTTCCTTTGACTCAATGAAGTGAGGTACGATATTACCAAGGCTTCGCCAATCATTTAACACCTCTTCTGCTGTTTTTGTCGGGTTAAGCTCAATATACTTCTTCACGCATTCTGCAGCAAGGTTGTTTTTGGCATAATTACCTACACCCATTTATTGAGAACTTTGTATAGTCACGTCCCGTTGAAGGGGAAGACGTTTGATTTCCGTCCTCATTTTCTTCAGGTTCCTCTGATGGTATATTCCCATCCATAAATTCTTCAACCCCAAGGTTGTTCAAGAAGAGTTCTACTTTATCTTTCTGTACGATAGCATTGCCCTTCATATCAGACTTGTAGAATTTGGCAAATGACAATTCCGTTCCGTCAACGTCTTTGAAGATTGGACCTTCAAAACCATTGTTCTTGAATACGTCATTCCAAAGGTAGAAGATTACCTTGCCAACAAACTTTTCTGCCGTAATTACTCTATCCGTAGCCTTGCAGAAGAAGAAACCGAGTTTCTTGTCCTCCGACTGTGTCGCCTCACCAATCTCCGCATTTATTTTTTCAAGGAATGACCACCAATCATATTGCTTTGTCAATCCTTCAATCAACCACTTAATTTCGGCACCGTTCTCATAAAAAACCTTGCCAATAGGCATATATCTCCAGTCCCAGCGACGCTTGAAAGCAGAGTCAATAGGGAAAAGGCTCTGGTCTGAGGTGTTCATCGTTGCCCAGATGTAAAGGTTGTCAGGAAGAAGCGGTACGTTTCTTCTGAACCAATACGAGTTTTAGCCTATTTAAATCCTTAACTTCCATGTTTAACATTTTAAATTGCAAGACAAAGATAATAATTTATTTTCTTTTTCGAATCACCAAACCTTAATATAATTAATAAATAATGAGATTATTGTGATTATTAACAAAATCTCCATTCACCATAACTATTCAGCGATAGGGCATGAAATATCCACAAGAGAGTGACATTTAAATGTGTTTAGCCAATTCTATTGACTTTGTACAAGTGTTTTCCGTAGACTTTTTCGCAAGCAAGCAAACTGCATCTACCATTCATGGAGACGGGAGAGGGGTAAGATAATGTTACGTTTTTAGTTACCGCCCCCTCTATCTCCCCCTAAAAATCCGATTAAGCGAGAGAAGAAGAAGCTTGTTT
>OQVS01002975.1_pt1 | contig 10439 bp, 6 predicted proteins | sample 1691601 | NCBI WGS metagenome assembly OQVS01 (sample SAMN03418268, study PRJEB22391) | human gut metagenome | biome: human-gut; feature: organic feature; material: feces | host: Homo sapiens | place: Tanzania | collected 2013-01 | reverse complement strand
AGCCAGATAGGTATTGGCGAAGAGTTTTACGGCTTCTGCCTCGGTTAGTCCCATAAAGAGGGTTTCGATATTTTCCTTGATGGCACCTTCTTGTAAAAGGGCTGCAAAGGTATGGGCAGCCTTGTCTAGTCGTTCATCGTCTTTTGGTCTACCAACGATGATGCGGCTAGGGTAGAGGTTGTCGTAAAGCGCCTTGCTTTCACGTAGGAACTCTGGTGCAAAGATGATGTTGTCGCTACCCATCTTTTTGCGAATATTTTCTGTGTATCCTACTGGAATAGTACTCTTGATAACCATAATGGCTTCAGGGTTTACCTCTTTTACTAACTGGATTACTTCTTCTACATGTGATGTGTCGAAGTAGTTTTTGACAGGGTCGTAGTTAGTAGGGGTGGCAATAACTACGAAATCTGCATCCTTGTAAGCTGCAGCTCCATCGGTGGTAGCTCTGAGATTTAGCTCTTTTTCAGATAAGTATTTCTCTATATACTCATCCTGAATAGGAGAGTGGCGGTTGTTGATGAGATCTACCTTTTCCTGAATCACGTCTACAGCCACTACTTCGTGGTGCTGGCTAAGAAGTGTGGCGATACTCAAACCTACATATCCAGTACCGGCTACAGCGATTTTTTTATTATTTTCGTTTGCCATGTTGCTTGATGAATTATATGTTTTAGGCACCTCAAATGATGTTGGGCGTCTGTACATTTTAACTATATTTTTTGCAAAGATAGTATAAAAGAGGGAGACTACAAAAAGAAATGGGATTTTTTATCATAAAATAACCCTCTCAAAATTTGCGAATTTTAGAAAGGCTGATTAATTGGCCGTAAATTCGCAAATTTTGAAAGGAGATAATATGTGGCTAAAGTGTCAATAAATCCGAATAGTTAGGGATATCTTCAAGAAATAAATATTTTTTACCGTCATAATCCATCTTGCAAATGTAATGTTCCAACCCGTTACTTACAACCAGAAAGTCGACATGGAGTAGGAGGTTGTATGTTGAAACTTGGTCGAAAACTTTTTGAGTGATGGGAATGTGCGGAGCCTTGTATTCGATAATCATTCTAGGTTGAAGTTCACGGGAGTAGAGAACGCTGTCGGCACGCAAAACTTTGTCGCCGCATTGCAGCTGGATTTCATTGGCGAGTAGTGCTGCTGGATAGCCCTTATGCTCGATGAGAAAGTGGATGAAGTGTTGGCGCACCCATTCTTCTGGAGTGAGTGCGATATATTTTCTTCGTAGAATATCGAGGATTTTTGGTTGCTGTTTGGTGCCAGAAATCTTCATTTCGAAAGGTGGTAAATTTAAGCGAATCATATTTTCTATACCTTATTATATTTCTAGTTCGAATTATTTTTGTATCTTTGCATGCAGAAATGCAGGCTGTAATAACTGGCAAAAAGCGAGAATGGAAAGCCTGCATGATTGCAGCAAGATTGCTTGTGCAAAAGTACAAAAAATAATTCAATGGCAGAAAAGAAAAGTGGAATAAGTTACGAGCAAATCATAAAAGATTTGAAAGTTCGGAAGTTTGCGCCTGTCTATGTTTTGATGGGTGATGAATCTTTTTATATAGATAAGATCTGTGATTTTATCAGTGAAAATGTGCTTAAACCGGAAGAGCAGGACTTCAATCAAACCGTGGTTTTTGGCGCTGATGTCAATGCTATGCAGGTGGTTGATATGTGCAAAGGTTATCCGATGATGGCAGAATTTAGAGTAGTCGTGGTTAAGGAAGCTCAAAATTTACGAAATTTGGAACCGCTGGAAAAGTATCTCCAGAATCCCGTAAAAACTACGATTCTTGTTTTGTTCAAAAAACCGGAACCATACGTTCGTGTAATTGAGTTATTGGCCAAGAAAAAGATGGGCATGACTCGAAAAGACTTGTTGACGGCAGGCAGATTCGAAGACAACGGGGCATTCTCTGACATTCTGAAAGATTTGGAATGGTGTGGCTTTATTCGTAGTTACACCATGATGGGGTATCGGACAAAATCTGATATTTTCCAGCTGATAGACCACTATACATTATTCTACTACGAATTCATAGATGGAACGCGTCAAGGATCAAACTATTGGAAATCAATGTTGGGAACTCCAAAGTATAATACATGGTGCGGCTTGGCATTTGAACGCACTTGCCTGTGGCATGTTGACCAAATTAAGAAGAAACTTGGTATTAGTGGAATCCTGACAAATGAATATGCATGGCGCTGCTTGCCGGATGAGAGCATCAGCAGACCTGGAGTTCAGATAGACTTACTTATAGACCGTAGCGATGGGATAATTGATGTGTGCGAAATGAAATACTCGAAGAATTCATACACCATCACTTCGGATTATTCAGATGAACTTGCTCGTAAACGTAATGTGTTCCAGGCTGTAACTGGCACGAAAAAAGCAATACATTCCATTATGGTTACTACCGATGGCTTAACTCGGAATGAATACTGGGATGACATTCAAGCAGAAGTTCAATTAGACGATTTGTACGAACTGTAAATCACTCTGAGTGCTCTGAGTGCTCAGACTCAAGCTCGCTTATCGCTAACCGCTGGGTGGTGATTTTGGTGGTGATTTTGGGAGGGGTGGGTGTGTTTTAACTTTTGGTTTTTGGGGATATTAGGAAAATTATCATTAACTTTGCATATTGTGCTAACGACATTACTAATTAACTTTTATACAAGATGAAAAAAACTCTACTTACTTTGGTAGGTGGTCTTGCTCTGGTGGCAAGCGCACAGCAGGTGACCGTGACTTCTAACACACGGTTGCTCAATGGCGTGGAAGGACCTGCCTACTATCCAGTGCTCAACAGCACTGGCTCTCAACTGCTTTTTGCGAGCGGAGAATCGTATGGCTTGAAGATGTATGATTTTGCCGACAATGTGGTGAGCCGCATTAGCGATGAAATGGGCGCAGGTATCGACGCGACGTTCAGCGCGAATGGCGATGTTTACTATGTGACTCAAAAGATGGGCGACAATCGCTTGATTTACCGCACAGGTATGCGTTACGACAACGCCACAGCCAAGAGCGAAGTGGTGCTTGAGGCTCAGCACGGTTATGTTCGCCCTGAATTGGGCACTCGTGCCAATGGCTTCAAGGGCGCAAAGAAATCGTTTGCTCCAGCAAAGGGTTTGGGCACCGCTGTGTGTGTGCAAGGTTCAGTGCTTTACATCACCAAAAATGGCGTGACTAAGGAATACACCCCAGTGCCTTCTTACGCTGGCTATCTGTGGGCTTCACTCTCTCCCGATGGCAAGAAGGTGGCATTCTTCGCTGCTGGCAAGGGCATCGTGGTCACCGACCTCAACGGCAAGGTGCTTTCTATGCTCGGTAAATATGAAATGCCATGCTGGTACAACAACGACTACATCGTGGCTCAAAATGCCAAGGACGACGGTCACCAGTTCACCTCTTCACAAATCATGCTGATTAAGGCTGATGGCACTTTCAAGACCAACTTGACCCCTGAAACATCAATGTCGATGCAGCCAACTGCCGCTGCCGGCAAGATTGTTTACACCACAATCGATGGTCTGCTTTATCAAATGACAATTAATATCAACGAATAATTAAACAGCGAGCAACGATGAAAAAATCTATCTTAATTTCAGTAATGCTGCTGTTTGTTGCAGCGTTAGGTTTTAATCTTGCCAATGCAAGTACCGACCAACCTCATGTGTATATCAACCCCGGTCACGGTGGCCACTCCAGCGACGACCGTAACGTGCCCATATATCCCTACGCGCAAGGCGACACTATGGGCTTCTGGGAATCAAATTCCAATATGTATAAGTGCTTTGCACTTCGTGAAATTTTGTGGAAAAAGGGCTATAAGGTGACCGTTTCGCGCGAAACCAACACCGAGGACGACGACTTGGCGCTCTCAACCATCGTTCGTCTGTGTAACAACAGCGGTGCCGATGTGTTCTACTCAATCCACAGCAACGCTACCGGTCAGGGCGAGGGCGCACGCGTGAATTTCCCTATGGGCTTCTTCCGTGGCTACACCGACCAGCCAGAGAATCCTCAAAGCAAAGTGCTCACCGAAAAATTGGCGCCATTCATCATCGGCAACGAATGTACAGTGTGGAGCAGCCCAAAATACCAAGTGTGGGGCGACTGGAACTTCCAACCATCATGGGGCACTCAAGGCTACGGCGTGCTTCGTGGCAACAAGACCAACGCCATGCTCGATGAAGGCTCGTTCCACGACTATTATCCCGAAACTTACCGCCTTATAAACAAGGATTATTGCTGGGTGGAAGGTTTCAACTTCTCTCGTGGTGCCGACAGTTTCTTCGGCATTAGCGGAAAATTGACCACTGGTGTGGTGATGGGTAACGTGCGCGACGACCGCCGTCCACGCGAGGGCATCCTCGTGATGTATGGCGCCGACAAGCGTCAGCCAGTAAACGGTGCTCTCGTGAAACTGATCGATGGCGAAGGCACAGTGGTGCAAACCTACACCACCGACAACAATTTCAACGGTATCTTCGTGTTCAAATATGTGAATCCAGGCACTTACAATGTGGAAATCTCCAACCCAGAATATGAGACCAAGACTGTGCAAATTGAGGTGAAAGCCGACGATGCCACTTACATGAATGTGGATATGAAGCGTGTGCGCAACACACCTCCTGCTGTGGTTTCTTACTCTCCAGTATGGAAAGAGGGCGACGCTCCTGTGAAGTGTAACGAACCTCTCGTGTTCCAATTCAACTGGGATATGGACATTGATGCCACTGCGGCTGCTCTCACCATCACTCCAAATGTGGAAGGCACTGTGAAGTGGGAAGACACCAACTACCGCATGATTTTCACTCCTACCGATGCTTATGCAGTGAACACAGAATACACCGTTACGCTCAAGAAGAGCGCTAAGCACGGTGGCGGCGTGGAAATGCCTGAAGATTTCACTTTCAAGTTCAAGACTGCCGACCGCAACCACATCTATCCATTGGCAGTGTTCCCTGCCGATGGCGACCAAGTTCACTTCAAGGCTGGTGCCTTCATGGAATTTAGAACCGCTCACTTGCTCAACGCCTACAACTTGTCGAGCTATTTCCATGTGTATGACAAAGAAGGCAATCAACTCGACTTCAGCAAGCGCGCCATCAAGAACAACAAGGCAGGCGATGCTTACGGCTATTGCAAACTCCCATTGCTGAAAGCCCTCGTTCCTGGCGAAGAATACCGCTTCGTGGTAGATAAAACCCTTTGCGACACCATCGGTTTGCAACTGGAGGCAGGCAAGGAATATAAGTTTACCGCTGTTGATGCCGGCGAGGCTAAAGACGGCACAGTGGTGGCTGATTTCGAGGCTGTGGCTGACTATCAATTAATTGAAAGAGATTGTGCGAATCCTTCAACTGCTAAACTGACTGCCGTAACTGATAAGTTGTTTGGCAACAAGGCTATTCAGGTGGCATACACCTTCGCCAACTACGATCCAAGTGGTGTGGTTGAATTCCGCATGAATAAGCCAAACGCAGAGAAATTCAACGTAGGCGACCAACTCGGTGCGCACGTTTGGGGTGATATGGGTTACAACACCCTCTGTGCCGTTTTCAGTGACGAAAATGGAGCAGAAGTGGTTGAACCTCTCGGCGCAGTCAACTTCCACGGTTGGAAATACATCACTAAGAAGCTTTCTGCTCTTGAGGCAGGCAAGGCTTACCAGTTTGTGGGCTACATCTTGCGCAAGGGTTCTGATACCGAGGCCCCATTCGGTTTGAGTGGATCCATAAAGTTCGACAATGTGCTCAAGGCTTCTACAAGCGGTATCAACGATATGAGCCAAGTGAGCCATGTGACTGTTGGTCCAAATCCAGCATCCGACTACATCGTGGCTGCTGCCGATGCCCTCATCGAGAAGGTGGAACTCTTCAACACCAAGGGTCAGCTCGTGGCTGCAAATGGTGCCAACTTCGTGAATGTGGCAGATATGGCTTCAGGCATGTATGTGCTCAAAGTATATGTTTCTGGTCAAGTGTCAACTCATAAAGTGATGGTGAAGCACTAATTCAGGAACAACCCAACAAAACCTAACGGGTGTGTAAAGATGTTAAAATTGTTCTTTACACACCCGTCTCGTTTTGGTCTTTGAGTTAATAGATGTTTTTGGGTGTTAAATTCGTGTGAAAATCTTGTGTTTCTTTGTGTAGCTATGATAATAGGACTAATTTTGCGCTATAAAACTAAAATTCTTCTAAATAAGATTGATATAGGAAATCAATTTGAAAAATCTGTCTTCAGTTATTGAAGTCTAAATTATCTTATGGCAAGCGAAAATATCAAAGTGATTGCAGAGAGCAGTTCCACTCGCACAGAGTGGGCACTGGTGCAAGGCGACACCATCATAGGTCATGCCTATACCGAAGGTTTGAACCCCTTCTTCCAAACGCGAAGGGAAATCAGCCACATCATTCGCCTCGGTCTCCCTGCTGAATTTTTCAAGCGCCGCTGGAGCCATGTTTACTATTATGGCGCAGGTTGCTCCAGCCCCGAAAAAAACAAAATTGTTGAATCTTCACTTGTTGCCCAGTTCAAGACGCCAGTCAGTGTTGACTCCGACTTGGTGGGTGCCACTCGCGGTTTGTTGGTGCATGAACCAGGACTTGCGTGCATTCTCGGCACCGGTTCCAACTCCTGCCTCTACGATGGTAAGGAAATTGTGCAGCGTGTGCGTTCTGGCGGCTATATCCTCGGCGATGAGGGCAGTGGTGCAGCCATGGGCCGCCTTTTTGTGGGCGACATTCTGAAAGGCCTTGTGCCAGTGGATTTGAGAGACAAATTTGTGGAAGAGTTTGGCGTGACTGCCGACATGGTGATGGACGAGGTGTATAACAACCCCCACGCTAACCGAAATTTGCGCAACTACAGTTTCTTCTTGGCTGACCATTTGGATGATGAATACGTTTACAATTTAGTGTATAACGAGTTTGTTCGATTCTTCGAGCGCACCATCTTGCAGTACGACTATAAGAACTATCCACTGTGCTTTGTGGGTTCGGTGGCATGTAAGTATAGCGAGGTGCTGCTTTCGGTGGCAGGTCGCTATGGCGCAAACATCAAGAAAATAGTGCGTGCCTCAATGCCCGGTCTGGTGGCATTCCACGCCAACGATTAATAAACTCAGAAGCTGTTTTTATTTCCGAGATAAAAACAGCTTCTCAAATTTTATATCCCATACATTAAAGTTAGAATATGAAAAAGTTGGTACTGGCGTTGGCTCTATCAGCGAGTTGCGCCATGGCTTATGCCCAAACCATGGGCGAAGCCGAGACTGAGCGCGTGCTTTCGGTACTGCGTCCGATGATGGGACCGAACATGCGCATCGGCAATGTGAAGGTGAATTCGCTCACGCAGTCGGGCGACAGCCTCAAGGTTGACTTCACCGATAATTTCTCGCGCATTTATCTCACTCCCGAATTTGTGGGCAAACTGAAGGTTGGCATCAAAGCCCAGTTTGCCGACAATGCCAAAGTGAAGCAGGTGTATATCACCGTGAATGGCGATGATGTGGAAAAGTATTTTTATAGTTTTCCGAAGAAGTTTGTGCGCAAGCACGAGCCATTTGTCACCGAAGTGAGTCCGTCGCGCCGCTATTCCAAGGCTCTTGATGGCAATTTGATAGCCATGTGGCACAGCCACGGCTTGTACTACGAACCAAAAATCAACTGCTGGGAATGGCAGCGCCCTCGCTTGTTCCAAACTATCGAGGACCTTTACCCTATGAGTTATGTGCTTCCCTATGTGATGCCGATGCTCGAAAATGCAGGTGCCTACGTGTTCAATCCTCGTGAACGTGATGTGCACACGGTGGAAATGATTGTTGACAATGATGGCTACCTCGCTCAAAACACCTACACCGAAAAGAGTGGCAAGAAGGCATGGACTGATGCCGGCGTGGGTTTTGCTCACAAGCAAGCCACTTATAAGGATTTTGAGAATCCGTTTACCGATGGTTCCGCCCGAATGGTGGAGGCGGTGAAGAAAGGCGAACTCTCCAAAGCCACCTACGATGTGGAAATGCCTGAAGATGGCGATTTCGCCCTCTATGTTTCTTACAAGACGCTCCCCAACAGCGTGAACGATGCCCAATACATTGTGAACGCCAGCGGCATCACTCGCACCTTCACCGTGAATCAACGCATGTCGGGCGGTGTGTGGGTGTATCTCGGCACATTTCCTCTCAAGAAAGGCGTGAACAAGGATGTGCTCACCGTCACCAACGCCAGCAAGTGCAAAAATGGGGTGGTGACCACCGATGCCATTAAAGTGGGTGGCGGTATGGGCAACATTGCACGATGCGCACTGCCTGCCACCGAGGAAAATATTGCTCGTGCTGGTGGCTACAACTGGAGTTCGGGTCTTCAGCAGGAAGGCGTTGAATACAAGTACATCACCAGTGGCGCGCCTCGCTTTGTGGAAGGATCGCGCTCATATTTGCAGTGGTGCGGCTTCCCCGATAGCGTTTACACCGTGTCGCACGGACTTACCGACTACGCAGACGATTTCCGTAGCCGTAGCGAGTGGGTGAACTACTTGGCTGGCGGTTCGCAAGCTATCCCAAATCAGGAAAATGGTTTGCGTGTGCCACTCGATTTGTCGTTTGCCTTCCATACCGATGCTGGTGTCACCACCGATGATGCCACCATCGGCACACTTAGCCTCTATCGCGCCAACAATTTCGGCAACTATGCCGACGGCACGCCTCGCATCGTGTCGCGCTACCTTGCCGACATGGTGGGCCGCCAGTTGGTGGACGATGCGCGCGCAAAGTTCGACCCACATTGGACCAACCGTGGTCTTAGTCAGCAAAACTTGTATGAAACTCGTGTGCCACAAGTGCCCGGTATGCTACTCGAATACTTGTCGCACCAGAATTTCGCCGATATGCGTCTCGGTCTCGACCCCGATTTCCTGTTCTCGTCGAGCCGCGCCATCTATAAAGGTATTTTGAAATTTATCGGCAAGCGCGACCATCGCGATGTGGTGGTGCAACCGCTGCCTGTCAATTCGTTTGCCATCACTCCTAAAGATGGTGGATATTTGCTCACTTGGGCACCAACCGTTGACAGTCTTGAAGCCACAGCCATGCCTTCGAAATATGTGGTGAGTGAGCGTGTGGGTGCGCATGGTGGTGCATTCAAGGAAATTGCCGTGGTTGAGCGCGCAGAGTATTTGGCAAAAGTGACTGATAACGAAATTCACTCTTACCGTATTCAGGCGATGAACGAGGGCGGCCGCAGTTTCCCAAGTGAAGTGCTTTCGCTCGGCGTGGCACCAAACTCTAAAGGCACAGCCATGGTGGTGAATGCCTTTACTCGTGTGAGCGCACCCGACTGGATTGATCAAGGCGATTTCGCCACCTTCACCGACGAAACCGACCACGGTGTGCCATACATTCAGGGCATCAACTACATCGGTAGCCAATATGAGAAACGCCGTAGCGCAGGCTGGAGCGATGCTCGTGGTGGCTTCGGAAGTTCGCACAGCGACTACGAGGGCGCAGTGATAGCCGGCAACACATTCGATTTCCCTGCCGTGCATGGCGAATCGCTCATGGCGGCTGGCTACTCGTTCGTTTCCACCAGCGTGAAAGCTGTGGAACAAGGCGTGGCAAAATTGGAAGGCTACAAGGTGCTCGACATTATTGCCGGCAAGCAGAAAGAAACCAAAGTGGGCTACGGCGCTTATCCGAGCAAATACAAATTGCTATCACCGGCATTGATGCAGGCTGTGGAAAATGCCACAAAAACCGGGGCAAATGTGCTGCTTACAGGCGCGTATGTGGCAAGCGATGTTTTCGACCATCAGTCGCCAAATGCCGAGGAGGTGGCGTTTGCAAAAAATGTGATGGGCTACGCTTGGGGCGGCAGTCAAGCTTCGTGCAAAGGCGAGGTTTACACCATTCCCACAGCCGTGAAGCAAATTCCTGGTTATACCGACATTAAGTATAATAACGAGCTGAGCAACAAGGTGTATTGCGTGGAATCGCCCAACTCCATTTTCGCTTCCGACAAGCTTGGAATGGCATTTATGCGCTATACCGAAAACAACCGTAATGCCGGCATCGTCAGCCGCCGCGCAGGCTATTCCACTGCAGTGCTCGGTTTCCCATTTGAAACCATTGTTAGCCGTGAAGTGCGCGATTTGCTGATGAAGCAGATTCTCGACTTCTTCGCAAGCGAAAACTAAAATCCTAACGACACATCATATTCCCCAAATCGGTCTGAATGTCTGATTTGGGGAATTTTTTTTAAAGCATTAAGCGTGAAGTATAGGCGAATTTTTCTCTGAAATAATTGATGGATAGGCTTTGGTTGGAAGTGTTGAAAATGGGTGTTTGAAAGTGTAATAAAACTAAAAATTTGTATTTAACTATTAAAAAATATAAAACAGAGTAAAAAGCGGT
>OQVS01002973.1_pt1 | contig 10442 bp, 8 predicted proteins | sample 1691601 | NCBI WGS metagenome assembly OQVS01 (sample SAMN03418268, study PRJEB22391) | human gut metagenome | biome: human-gut; feature: organic feature; material: feces | host: Homo sapiens | place: Tanzania | collected 2013-01 | reverse complement strand
AATTTTAAAGTATGGCTTAATTTCAATTTTTGATTTTTACAATAGTTCTTTAGATAATAATTATTTGATTGGAATAGAAGATCTTTTTATAAAACATTCAAACTATAAAAGCTTTATCAATTTTACAGATGATGACTTATACATAAATGCCGGCGTTTTGTTAATGAATTTAAGTAAAATTCGACAAGACAATTTATCTGAAAAATTAATTAACGCAAATATAGAACTGCAAAACAAAATTAAATATCAAGATCAGGATATTCTCAATATTGTATGCAAAGGAAAAATTAAATCTGCAGACAGCATCTTCAACTTTGCCAATGAAAATATCAGTTATGAAACAGAAAAATGGAATGAAGCTCGCATTATTCATTACACCGGTCCGCAAAAACCATGGCAAAAACAAAAATTGAAATTAAGCCATACTTTAAAATTTTGGAAACATAAAAAATATGATAGACTGACATCTATTTGGCTTAAATATGCTGGCATCTATAACAAAATTAAAAATAAAAAATATAAAGTAGCGCTGATAATTGATGAATTTTTCGGCGGAGCCGGAACAGCTTTCGGCGGATATGGATTTTTAGCCCGAAAGTACATTGCTCAATATATTCCTGATGAAAACATAAAAATTGACGTGCTCTTAGGGCGCGGACATGAAAAATTTACAGCCCAAAAATTTCATGTTGATGACGTTGATTTATATCAACTGCCCAAAAAACATTTTGCTAGTAAACTATGGTTAAAAAAACAAAATTATGATATATATCTAAGCATTGAACTAACGTCTGATTGGGTGCTTAAACATGAAACAAATCCTCATAAAAAACTAATATTATGGATACAAGACCCACGACCAAAATATGAATGGGAAGAAATAGAAACTGTTAAGTTATTTAAAGAATATAATTACTATAACCAAGAAATTTATGACTTAGTTCATCTTTGGGCAAAACAAAATAGAGTTAAATTCATCTCTCAAGGTTATTTTTTAAATCAAAAAGCAAAAGATTTATACAAATTAGATAATCATATATCTATCCAATATCTACCTAACCCCATAAAAATAGATCAACAATTTGATGTAACTCATAGCACAAAAAAGAATAACATCCTATTTTTAGGAAGGATTGAGTCTGTTAAAAGAGGATGGTTATTTTGTGAAATTGCCAAACGTCTGCCGGAATATAATTTCTATGTGCTTGGTCAAAGTTTTCGAGAAAAAGATAAAAATGATTCAATTATGGCTAAATATAAAAACATTTCTAATTTGCACTTTGTCGGACATGTTGAAGGTAAAGAAAAAGAACAATATTTGAAAGATGCCAAAATTTTAGTTAACACATCCATTCACGAAGCTTTACCAATTTCATTTTTAGAGGCTTTATCTTATGGTGTGTGCTTGGTTAGCGACAGAAATCCTGAAGATTTAACTTCTAAATTTGGAATATGGACAGGACAAATTAATGGAGACGGATTTGATAAATTAGATCTATACGTCAATGCAATTAAAAAATTAATGACTGACGAATCATTAAGAAGAAAACAAGCCATTTCTGGTCGAAAATATATTGAACAAATTCATAATATTGATAAATTTCAGAATGATTTAAAAAGCGTTATTTATCAAGAATTTTAATGTATCGTTGCGACTTGACTAGAATTTCCTATATGCTATAATTACATAATTAAAAGGAATAGAAGTTCGTCTTCTATTCCTTTTCTTTATACTCAAAACAAGGGTATGTTTGAAGAAACTTTCTACTCCATTTCTTCAGAATTTTCTTCTTCAGCAGCTTTTGCTAAATCTGCCATAACTTTTGGATCATGCATCAATTTATTAATTCTATCCGCTTCTTCAAAAGTATCATCAACCCTAAAGTTAATATCTGGTGTAAACCGTAGTTTTAACTTGGAAGCAACCAACTTTTTAAACACCCATTTTTCAGCGTTCAATTGCTCTAAAATCACCCCCAAGTTTTTACCATTTAACGTCATTAAATAAACTGTGGCGTATTTTAAATCAGGTGACATAATCACTTGGGTAATTGTAATAAACGCCTCAGCAATTTCAGGACTGCGCACGTCACCTTTTTCTAAAGCCGTGGCAATTACCTTGCGGATTTCCTGTCCAACGCGCAATTGTCTTTGTGACAACTCATGAGCCATTTTTCACTCCTTTCTTTAGAGGGTTTTCGCAATTTCTTCGACTTCGTAACACTCAATCGAATCATTGACTTGAATATCGTTGTAGTTTTCAAAACTCATACCGCATTCATAACCTTCTTTAACTTCTTTTACATCATCTTTATAACGCTTCAATTGACCAAGATTACCATCATGGATAACAACATTATCGCGTAACAATCTAATTTTAGCACCGCGTTTAACCATACCTTCGGTAATCATACAGCCGGCAACTTTGCCCACACCGGTAATATTAAACACACTGCGAATTTGCGCATAACCTAGAATTTTTTCGCGCAATTCCGGCGTCAACATACCTTCAAGAGCTTTCTTCACATCATCTACCACTGTATAAATAATCGAGTAATAACGAATATCAATACCATCGCGATGAGCCATATCACGCGCTTGAGCATTGGCACGCACATTAAAACCGATTACAAACGCATCGGAAGCCTTAGCCAGTGTAATATCCGATTCCGAAATCGGGCCAACAGCCGAATGCAAAATTTGCACCGAAACTTCATCATTGGAGAGTTTCTTTAAGGTACCTTCCAAAGCTTCAATAGAACCTTGAACGTCAGCTTTAATAATAACCGACAAATGCTTAGATTCACCCGATTTGATTTTATCCATCATTTGTTCCATAGCCGACTTGGCACTCTTAACCAGTTTGGCGTCACGTTCCTTGCGAATACGATAACCGGTTACTTCTTTAGCTTGGTTTTCATCCTTTACAACCACAAAAGTATCACCGGCCATCGGTGTACCCTGCAAGCCTAAAACTTCTACCGGAGTTGCCGGCTCGGCTTCGCTGACTTTGCGTCCGTGTTCATTAAACATCGCGCGCACCCGTCCCCATTCTTTACCGGCAATCAAAATATCACCAACATGCAAAGTTCCGCGTTGAACCAAAACCGTGGCCACGCTACCGCGGCCTTTTTCCATTTTGGCTTCAATAACCGCACCTTCTGCCGCGTGATTAGGATTAGCTTTCAAATCCAACATTTCCGCCTGCAACAAAATAGCCTCAACCAATTTATCAATATTGATACGTTTTTTAGCAGAAACTTCGGCACACAAACATTCACCGCCCATTTCTTCAACACCGATGCCATATTGCAAAAGTTCGGTTTTAACCCGCAGTGGGTCAGCCCCCGGCAAATCTATTTTGTTAATGGCCACCACAATAGGCACTTCCGCCGCTTGAGCGTGACGAATAGCCTCTACGGTTTGTGGCATAATACCATCATTGGCCGCCACAACCAAAACCACAATATCCGTAACCTTGGCACCGCGAGCGCGCATTTCTGAAAATGCTTCGTGTCCCGGAGTGTCAATAAAGGTAATTTTTTGACCATTGGCAACTTTAATTTGATAAGCACCGATGTGTTGCGTAATACCACCGGCTTCTTTTGCCGCCACGTTTGTTTCACGCAAAGCATCCAGCAATGAGGTTTTACCATGGTCAACGTGTCCCATAACCGTTACAATTGGCGCACGCGGTTGCAAATCCGCTTCCGTGTCTGCCGGTCCGCTCAAACCTTCTTCCACATCGCTATCAGCCACACGCTTAAACTTGTGCCCCATATCTTCAACCACAATTTGCGCCGTATCTGCGTCAATCGCCTGATTGATAGTCGCCATAACGCCCAAAGACATCAAGCGTTTAATCACATCGGCACTCTTTTCGGCCATACGATTAGCCAGTTCTTGTACTGTAATTGTCTCAGGAATAATCACTTCCTTAACAATTTTTTCTTGCGGAGCCTGCACCTGCACCGGCTTAGGCTGTTTTTTCTTAAAGTGACGACGTGGCGCGCCATAGCCATAATCATCATCGTCATCACTATTCATATACGCATTAACATTAATTTTATTATTACGACGTTGAGGCTCAAAACTACGCTTCTGAATTTTTTTGCGTTCTTGTTCAAAAGTTTCTTCTCGTGTCATAACGTGTTTTTCAACCACAGACGATTTTTTGCCTTTTTTATGATAACTTTCCTCTTCATCCTCATCATCATAATCATCTTTAGCCTTTTTCTGACGATGTTCGGTAGCTTCATTTTTAACAGAGTTTTTCTCTATGGATGCCTGCTTTTTACTATCTTCATTATCTTTTTTCACCTTTTCAGCCATTGCTTTTGAATCAGCTTCGGCCTGAGCTTTCGCTTTTTCGGCATCTTCTTTTTCTTGCTGAGCTTTAGCGCGTTCTTCTTGCAATTTCAAACGTTGAGCGTTGCGGGCTTCTTCTTCCTGTTTTCGTTTAGCATCGTGTTCTTTAGCCTCAGCCAACAACTTTAATTTTTGCGCGGTAGCTTCATCAATTTCCACTTTTGGCGCGGCTTGAGACGTTTGGTTAATCACTCTTTTTTTGCGAACTTCAACCTGCACCACTTTTTTACCATCAGCAGCCGTCGATTTATTAAGATTTTTCAAAGTGAGGGTCGATTTTCCAGACAATGTTAATTTGCCCTTTGCACTTTCTTCTGTCATCTAGTCAATACTCCAATTATCTTTCTAAAAATGTTTGATACCGTTTCAAAGCCAATCTGACCATATCGCTCATTTTGCCTTTTTTCACAGCCAGATAGACCGTATTTTCCCTATCAAACGCCAAACTCAAAGCTGCGGTATCATATAATATAAACTTTTCTAAATTTGCGGACAATTCTGCAATTTTCTGCTTGCCGTCAGCACCGGCATCGGTTGCTTCAACCACAAAGGCTGCCCTACCTTTTATAATCAATTCTTTTACTTTTTCAAATCCTAAAACCAAATCTCCGGCTTTCCGCGCCAAATTAAGCGCCTCCAACCCTTTTTTGGTTAAAATATCTTCCACCAATTCCGGCATATTTGGTGCGTATTCCACTTTTTTATGCAGAATTTTGTTAAATGGATGTTTTTCTACCAAACTTTGCAACAGCTTTTTAGAATTGGAAACATAAAATCCGCGACCGTCTATTTTTTTGTTAAAATCCGGCAACATTGTTCCATTTTTCAAGGTTACAAAGCGCAAAAGTTCTTCTTTATTCAAAACCTCTCCGCTTATCACGCATTTTCTTGTTTCCAACTCTTTAGCCATTGTTTTTTCCTATCAGCAAATTACTTTTCGTTTTCGCTGTTTTCATCTTTGAACCAGTGTTCGCGGGCAGACATAATCACGTCGTTAGCTTCAACTTCTGACAAAGTATTTTCGCCAAGCATATCCCTTAATTCATCAGCCGCCAAATCGGCCAAATCATCAATATTTTTAACACCTTTTTCAGCCAAAGTGATAATCATATCCTGATCCAACCCTTTAACCTGCTTCAAACTTTCATCAATTTTCAAAGATTTACTCTTTTCGGCAAATTCAGCGTTGCGTTTAGCAATATATTCTTTAGCACGATTTTGCAATTCAGCCGCAACATCTTCATCAAAACCTTCAATATCTGCCAACTCTTTAACATCAACCATAGCGATTTCATCAATGGTAGAAAAGCCTTCGGCAACCAGCAAATGAGCAATCATGTCATCCACGTCTAAAGCTTCCATAAAGCGTTGCAAACGAACTTTGTTTTCATTAGCGCGGCGTTCATGTTCCTGTTCTTCAGTCAGCACATCAATATCCGCACCAAGCAATTGTGACGCCAATTTAACATTTTGACCTCTGCGACCGATAGCCAATGAAAATTGCTCTTCAGGAACCACGGCTTCAATGCGGTTGTTTTCCTCATCAAGAACCACTTTTGTAACTTCGGCCGGAGCCAATGCGCTCACAATATATTGCGCCTTGTCTTCAGAGTAAGGAACAATATCAATTTTTTCGCCTTGTAATTCAGTTACCACTGCCTGCACGCGGATACCGCGCAAACCAACGCAAGCTCCAACCGGATCAATTGTTTTATCGGTGGCGCGAACGGCGATTTTAGCTTTTGAGCCAGGGTCGCGAGCCACGCCCATAATTTGCACAATACCATCATAAATTTCCGGCACTTCTTGCGTAAACAATTTAGCCATAAATTCAGGACAAGTGCGTGACAAGAAAATTTGCGGTCCTTTAACCTCACGACGCACATCCAACACATAAGCGCGCACACGATCACCGTTTTTAAATTTTTCTCTCGGAATAATTTCATCGTGACGTAAAACGGCTTCGGTTTTGCCAATATCCAAAATAACATTGCCAAATTCAATTCTTTTAACCGTACCATTAATAATCGTACCGATTTTTTCTTTATATTCTTCAAATTGTTTATTACGCTCTGCTTCACGCACTTTTTGCATAATCACCTGTTTAGCTGTTTGCGCGGCAATACGTCCAAAGTCAATCGGCGGCAAAGAGTCAATAATAAAATCACCGACTTTCAAATTACGATCATAGCATTTGGCGTCTTTTAAAGTGATTTGTGCGGCTTCGTTTTCAATAATAGCGTCATCAGGCACAACTTCACGATAGCGAGCCAAAGAAATAGCGCTGGTTTTACGGTCGATAGTCGCGCGAATATCATGCTCAAAGCCATATTTTGTACGTCCGGCTTTTTGAATAGCAACTTCCATCGCCACAAAAACATCTTCTCTGTCAATATTTTTTTCTCTGGCAACCGTGTCAGCCACTAACACGATTTCAGGTCTCGGCATATTTTCAAAATTTTCCATTTTTTCCTCATCAAAAAAATTAAAGTTCAACAGCTTCGTGGGCTGCCTGATATTCTTCCCAAAGTTCATCAGTTAGAACCAGTTTGGCTTTAGTCATGGCATCATACGGAATGGTATATTCCACACCATCCATATCCATAACAATTTCTCTGTCATCGGCACGCAACAGCATACCTTTGAAACGTTTGCGGTTTTCCACCTTATCAGCGGTTTCAACCTTAATCACATAGTTGCAAAAACGCTGAAAGTGTTCAGGCTTGGTCAATGGTCTATCCAGCCCCGGAGAACTAACCTCCAGTGAATATTTTTCTTTTATCGGATCTTTCTCGTCCAAAACATCCGAAAGTTTGCGGCTGACTTCCGCACAGTCATCAACCGTCAAATCACGCGAATGATCAGCCACATCTATCATCACCTGCAATGTGGGATTCGCCTGACCAATAGTCATCACGCGCACCAACTCAAATCCGGCCTTTTCCACCACCGGTTCAATCAAATCCTGTAAATAGTGTTTTTGCATTTAATTTCCTTTAACAAAAAAGCGGGGCTTTTCAGCTCCACTCTTATAATTCTTTATTGTTGTCAATTCTTATAACACACTTTTTCTAAATGTAAAGCACTTTTTTAATTATGTGAATTATAATTTTAGTATAATTATAATTTATTTCTTATTTTAAACTTGACTTTAAAAGATATTTATGATAACAATACCACATTAAAATAATTTATCTTGTTTTATGATTGCGGCTTATTAAGGCTTTGCTGTTTAATTTTGTGCGCGTATATAATAAGAAATAAATTATTTAATAAGCTAAAAACAATAAACTTTGGAGAAAAATATGTACAGAAATTTTAAATCTCAATTAGGCTATGAAAATGGTGAAAACAAAATAGATTCTTACGGCGTTGACCACAGAAATTTTTCATTACGCGATGAAATATCTTATCAAATGGCGAGAACTAATCGGGAAAATGAACTGATAAAAAACTACAATAATCAAGGCATAACGCAAGACTATCCGCAGTACAGCAACAACTTTTGGGGCGGCAATCCGGCTAATAACTATGGTTTCGGCTCCTCCAACATCAGTGATAATATTGAAAACGTCACCAATTCGCTTAAAAATCAGAGCTATGGTTTTGATACTAATACCAACAACATAAAATCAAATAACATTTACAATACTGTTGGTAATAATGGAACATTTAATACGGCTAATATTCAAACGCCGCCTCAAACTTTAAATCAATTACCAGCTAATAGTTTGAATAATGCAAATTCAATGGAATTATTTAATAATCCACCATCCTTGCAAATGGATTTAAGTCTAAAGCCTTTAAATAAATCAAACAGCTACACCACCGAAAGTGCTTGGGGTTTCCCGAATACTAAATCGGCAAATGTAGAACAAAACTTAGCTAATAATCCCTCAAATAATAAAAACTTTATGACCGATGATGATTTATATAAGGCTATGTGGCAAAATATTCAACAATATGAAAATGTTCTTCAACATCCTTATCTTGATACTAAAGGATTAATAACTGTCGGAGGCGGAGCAAATGTAAATAACTGGGATGATTTCAAAAAAGTTAATTTTACCATAAATGGTGTTCCTGCAACTGAAGCTGAAAAATTGGCAGCATATAACATTATGCGAAATTTAAGTAATGAAAAAGATGAAAATGGAAATCCAAAAAATTGGAATACCAAAGCTAAAAATTTTGAAAGTTATACAAATATTCGTATATCTGATAATGAAGCTCGCAGTCTTGCACAAAATCATATGACAAATGATTTAGCTCATATACGCCATGAATTTGCAGATTTTGATACTTTTCCTCAACCGTTAAAAGAAGTATTGCTAGACATACAATATAATGTAAAAGGCGGGTTAAATGAAGCAAAGTGGCCTAATTTATACAAAGCTATCCGTGAACGAAACACCAACGGCTATAATGGTATTTACTACAACATAAACCGCCCTGATGTCCAGCAAGAACGCAATGATTGGGCTAGAAGAATGATAAATTCCATCAATCAGTGGTAGCCATATCTTTAGGAGGGGTAACACAATAATAACTTTTTGAAGCATATTCTTGTTGCCCCTTTTTATAACTTATTTCTTCTATATCTAAACACCCCTCAAAAAACAAGCCTACAACTTTATATATGTAATATTCTTCTACTGTATATTTTCCTGAATAAATTTTTGCTGTTATCTTAGCATTCCTCTTACTAATTTCATCCGAACTATTTTTTAAAATATTTTGAGCGTATTTTAACCTACTCTCATCTTTAGGATATCTTACTTTACAAAACATCTTAATATGGTCTTCTGTATTTTCTAGTAACTCACAGCTTCCCTTACTATTAATAATATCCTTATCCAAAGGCGTTCTAAAATCAACTGATGTCGGGGTTAGATATACATAACCAGAATGCATTGACATTGGTTCTAACGGCTGGTAAAAAACCGGATTTACAAACTTAGTTTTCTCTATTTCTTCCGCTAACGCCACTTTATTAACATACAAAAATGACAATAAAATTAACAACACCTTTTTCATATCTGATATTCCCCTTTTAATTGTTTTTATAATAATTTTAATATAAATAAAGTCAAGAGGCTTTTAGAATTTTATTTGATACTTTTGTTGCTTCTTTGAGATATGCTGAAAATTAACTATTTAGCTGACAAAACTAAAAATATGTTTTATACTAAAGATGATAATGAAAAGTAGAATACAATAAAGGAATAAATATGGAAAAAAAGATACTGATTGCGCTGCGATGAGAAATACTGCTGTAAAAATTGCAGATAATTTTTTCAAATAAAATCCCCGTTTTACAGATTTGAATTTCTAAATTCTCTCTGTAAATCTCTGTTTACGTCGCGCTCTTTGATTGAAGCCCGCTTGTCAAACTGCTTTTTACCTTTGCAAACTCCGAGCGTAAGTTTTACGCGTCCATTTTTTAAGTAAAAATCCAATGGAATCAAAGTAAAACCTTTTTCATCAACTTTGCGCTGAATCCTCTTTAACTCTTCCTTGTGGACGAGCAGTTTTTTTGCTCTGTCTGGATTGTGGTTAAAAATGGACGAATATTTGTATTCTGAAATATGAAAATTCCGCATCCATAATTCACCATTTTGAATTTCGGCAAAAGAATCGTTGAATGAAACATTTCCTTCTTTTACAGACTTGACTTCTGTTCCTTCGAGGACAATTCCACATTCGTATTTTTCTTCGACAAAATAGTCAAAACGGGCTTTTTTATTTTGTGCAATAATTTTTACGTTTTCAGACATAGAAGTAATTATATTCTTAATGGGTTTACCTTGCAACCTGCCATAAAAAGATGTATGTTTTATTTATGTTTCGAGATATTTATTCAGTTTCCTACAGAATGAAAAGGGAGCTTTATCACCGTGTTTTTTCAATCCTGCTTTCGGTTTTTGTCTGCTTTGTAAGCATAAATTTAATCCGGCTTGCGCTTTTTTATCCTGTTCTTTCAAAATCTGATTCTATGTCGCCCGACATTTCTTCTGATTGCGTTGTTCAAGGCTGATTTCGAGGAAGTGAGCAAAAAGAGAAATATGAAGAAT
>OQVS01002972.1_pt1 | contig 10444 bp, 1 predicted proteins | sample 1691601 | NCBI WGS metagenome assembly OQVS01 (sample SAMN03418268, study PRJEB22391) | human gut metagenome | biome: human-gut; feature: organic feature; material: feces | host: Homo sapiens | place: Tanzania | collected 2013-01 | reverse complement strand
TCCTTACCAACCTTGATTTTTATGGAATTTTGAACACCCTACGTCTGTCCCCCAATTTTTTCATTGTCCCCTAAAAACAAAAGCGCCGGAGCATCCTCCGGCGCTTTTGTCATTATAGCTTTTCTCATTATATATACATCAGAGCACATTATATACCCATAAATCAGAGCGACACCTTAGCGACACTCTCACCCTCATCCGTTCTGGCCTCCACCACATAAACGCCAGTGGGGAGTTTCAGGGAGAGGCGTGAGACATACGGCGTGAGTTTGTACACCGTGCGACCATCTGCCGCCACGATACGCACATACGTCAGCACATGCGCTGCAGAAGAAGAGATCGTCACACTGCCGTTGTCGGCCTGTATGAGCGGTTGCGTGAAATCCTTTTCATCCTCCAGGGCAGGACGCTCTGAAGAGAGGATGAAATAGCGGCCCGTCGTCACTCCCGGCACCTCCACCTTCACGCAGTCGGCATTGCCATTGCCCCGCAGCGGTGTCACGGCCCCCGTCTGACTGTCGAGCAGTGAGAGCGTCTCGCCAAACGAGCGCATGCCCGAGAACGTGAGCTGCACGGGTTCTTCGCTGTTGCTCAACACACCCAAGGGGACGCGCCAGAGCGAGCGGCGTCGGTTGATGGTGCTCGTGCGATTGCCGGCCAACGTATATACCATTGGGATTTCCTGCAACGAGTTGTCGAGCAAGAGTTGCATATCCTCCGCAGCCTCGTAGCCGTTGACCGCTGTGGTGTCTTTCACCACCAATGCCTCACTCCCCTGCCCGCTTCGCGAAGCGCGGATGCGGAGCATAGGAGCCTCAGCACGTCCGATGGCTGGAGCACGCAGCAGCGTTCCGCTGGTGTGGAGCGATGTCTGCATGTCGGCGGTGAACTTCAAGTTGATGGTGTTCGTGCCTTCTTTGCCTTCCACGAAGAAGCCCTGTCCCGATGGCAGACTCGCGAGGGCGGCCTCCGTCGTGCCGTTCACGGAAATCCATTCTCCGGCATTGGGCTGGCGCATCGCCCCTTCCTGTCCGCCGGCCGTCAGCACCCAATATTTCGCCCCATTGAGCTGGGCCTCATTTTCTTTGAAGAACTCGTTGAGGTCGAGGGCGCAGGCAAACGGGTTGCCCACGAGGAAAAACCTGTTGTTGGCATTCTCGTTCCTGAGCGTCACGGTCATTTCGGTACCAGACTTTGCCAGTTGGTCGGTCGCCAATTTATGATGATGCGTGCGATCCACAGGATAAGTCTTCCCGTCCGTCTCGTTCAATTCCGTGTAATAGCCATAGTCCGTGTCTTCCTTCGGCAAACGGAAGAGCGACTTCGTGTACTTCTGCGCCCCGATACCGATGCCGTTGACTTTGACAGAGAAGCCACCCTGCGAATAAGCCTCCCGCACGTCGTTGTAGACAGCGCTCCAGTTGGCGGCCTGGTAGATATTCTCCGTCGTCGTGTCCACCCTGGCTTCCTGCGGCTTGTTGGCCGAATAAGGCTCGAGGTAGTAAAGCGTAGACTTAGCCTTGTCCCAGCTGCGCTGATAAACGGCTGGCGCGAAGCGATGGTAGTCTGTCGTGTTGTAAGTCACGTTCTTAAAATAAGGCGTGGCCTGGCAAGCATCGTTGTTAGGCGCATACCATTCTCCCGCGTAGCTCTGGCGCAGCGGCGAACCGAGGGTGTACCATCGGTCGGGAGTCAGCGCATATTCCACCCACGCCTTCTTATAGTCGAGGCGTTCGGCATGCAGCAATTCGCCACCGCTCTGCACCACGAGGTCCTTACTTTGATAGGGCGTGTAGATGTCGCAACGGTTGACGCCCTTTTCGGCTTTCGGCGCTGCCAGAAGCGCATATTCGATGTCGGGCGTTGCCGTGCGCTTGCCTTCATTACCGACGAAGTTGAGGAACTGGTCGTCGGCGCCAGGATCGTTGGTCTCATAGAGCTGCGGTCCTGCCTTTTTGGGCGTCACGATGACACTGGTGTGAAGCATCGGCACATAGCCCTGCGCCGTACCGTTGTCGGCATTGGCGGCATAGCCCGGCTCCGTATCAGCGTTGAAATGCAGGTCCTCGAGGTCGGCGCGTTGCCAGTTGGCATCGTTCGTCCAGTCGGTGTTTCCGGCTGCTCCCGTCCATTTCTGGTATTTCGGAACGATGATGAGGTCAACGAGCACATTGCCGTCACACACCGTTGACTGCGTGGCATTGCCTGCATTAAAGAGTTCCCGATAGTTGAAGCGGAGCGTATAGACATATCCCTCGCGCGGCTGGAAATCGCTGTTGAAGACGATGTCGGCATAAGCATGTTCGCGGTCTGCCGTGTCGGCCACGAGCGTTTTGAGTTGGCCCACGATGCGGAAGTTCTGCACACTGATGCCAGCGCGTTCTTCAGCAGCCATCGTTTCATACGCCTTCATATTGGGGTCGTTGGTGCCCGCGAGGAAGACTTCCGGACTGACGCTGGTCAGACCGATGGCGTCTTTCGTCACCGTCGTGATGCCGCGCAAAGGCACGCGCAAGACATTGACGGCACTGCCGTCGGCCCCGGCCGTCACTTCTGCCACAGCGGCCAAACTGCTGCGCACTGGCACGTTGGTGAGTTTATCGGGATATTTATATTTGTCGCCATGCAGACCGTCGAAGAGCTGCGGCGCCTGTCCGCTCACTTTGATGCCCACCTGCTCCGGATCGTAGCAATATTGCGTGCCGCTGGTGTCTTCGTGGTCAATGGGCACCACCGTCACCTTCAGAATTGTGCCCTGCTTTGTGGCGGCAGGCACATAGATGTTACACGTGTTGTTGAGCAACACGAGCGATGCCACCTTGTCGGCACTGTTAAGTGTGAACTGATGGAGCACGTCGATGACGCTCTGCTCGAGGGTATATCCCTCGTCGTTCTTCGGCGCAGCGCCTGCCACGGTGGTGGCTTTGGGATAGAAATGGCGGAAAGCCAAGAGCGCCTCGCGGAGCGAAATCTCGTTGGAGAGGCGGCTTTCGTTCTTTCCCAAGACGCGCCAGGTGGCGTTGTCGACATTGATGCACACGTCGGTGAATGCGCCGCCCACATAATCGCGCCACCAGTCATACTGCACAATGCGTTCGCCGATAACGCCATCCACATTCTCTCCCACCTGCTTGACGCTGAGCGAGACGCTCTTGCCAGCGCAGGTCTGGGTTTCGTGTTCAACGGCGGCCTCGTCGTCGGCATCCGTCACCACGCGGATGGGCGACAGCGTGCGGAACTTGCAGCGGACGCTGCATCGCGTGTTGATCTCAAACGAGTGGAAGGCATTGGCCAGCGTGACGGGGTCGTCGGAGAAGCGCGGCACGAAGAGGAAGTAATAGTCGTGGTTGGGCTTGATTCTCGGCTCTTTCACTTTGTCGCTGATGACGAAGTGACGCACACCAGCACTGGTGACTTCGCGAGATGCCATGCCGACAGTGGCCGCCACAGCGTCTCTGTATTTGAAGAGCGGGAGGTCTTCGAATTTGGTTTTAAACTCCACAGAGCGGAAGATGCCTTCTCCAGATGCCTGACTGTTGGGGTCGCCCAAGAGGGCCTTGACGAAGGCGGGCTTCACCTCGACGTCGGACATACGGTAGAGGCGTTCCTGTCCTTCTGACGTTCCAGTGTCGAAGCCCAATTCGGCGTCAAACATCTCCTTGTCGAGGAGGCAATACCACACCTTTGGATTGTCCGTCAGCACTTCGCCAGTGTTGAGGCCCAACTGGGCACGCACCTGGTCGTAGTCGACGGTCATCTTACACAAGGTCAGCTGGTCGCCACAGACTGGAATGGTGCGCTCAATCTGAACTTCTGGCTTCACGCTGAACACCTCGACATCATCAATCAAGATGTCGCCGCCCTGAGTATTGGTGCAGGCGTTGTCGATGGTAAGGCGGAAGCTGTCGAAGTCATCAGCATTCTTATTGACGAAACTGAAATACACCTGCTGCCAGATGCCTTTGCCACCATTATCCTTAGGGTTCAACGTCTTGTTAAGGGAATCACGAGCTTCGCCCAAGATACTTCCAGGACAGTAAGAATAGAGCGTCGTGGCCTTGCCGTTTTTAAATCCCTGAATGGAGAACACCACGTTGGCCGGACTTTCATTGCCACGGTCTGGACTGCTCATCCATGCCGAAACGAAGAGACGCGAGGCTTTGCAAGGCATACCAGCAAAGTCGATAGACGCAATCTGTCCAGGAAGGTCGGAAGCGTCGATATAGAGGAAGCCGCTCTGGCTGGCATCATAGTTTTGAGAGCCATACTCATTCTCGTAATACTTCTTAACTGCGAAGAAATTACCACGATTATCTCCCATATTAAAACGATGGGCAACAGTGTAGTTACCCCACGTACACTCGGGAGTTTTACCATCAGTACTGTTGAAATCTCCGCCGATGGGCGCGAAGCAATATGAGGTGTTATCGTAGTTGAAGGGATAGCGGTATGTCAAAGAGTTTTTTTGATTGGCGTTCTCACCTTTTCCAGAACCAGAAAATCCCGTATAGGTTCCCACAGGTGGCGAGACAAAGGAGTCAAACTCATCGGGGTCGAAGGTGATGGTGGCCACAGGGTCGCCAGTGGTCTTCTGCAGGGCTTCTGGCGAACGCTCCGATTTGAAACTGCCGTCTTTTTTCCCGATGATTTCGGAATAAATGATGGGCTCAAAATCATCTTCAAACGTCAGATTGAATTTGGCAATCTGATAGCGCGTGCCATCGCTGGCCACTCCATATACCTTCAAGGTGCAGCTGCCAGCATTGGCCTTACCGGTGCCCTTGCCGTCGGCGGTATCGCCTGGATAATTAAAGGCGATGGCGCGGTCGGTAGCGGCACCGCCAGCGCCACTACTGAGGAATTTGGCGAAGGTGATGCCGCTGCCTAATGGGTCTTCCACTTTAACCTCGATCCTCCCACCATTGACGGCATTCTGAAGATTGTCTTCTGAGGCACTACCGTTGTTATAAAACCAATAGTCCTGCTTCTGCATGTTGAGAGCAACCGAACTGTAATTGAGCGTCACCTTCTTCTTCGGGAAAGCAATGGTGTGCTCTTCATACCACTTGTCATTGCCTTCACTTACCTTACACTGGAGCAATTCGTTGGCAATGGCGCGGGCATTGCGAATGACATAGAGGTTGCGGCCGGTGATGGTCGGCTCCACAATGCTTTGCTTCGAGGGCAGGATGATGTCGCTGGTGACATTCCCATTATATATGGGGTTACCATTGTCGCCGAAATAATCAACGAAATCGCTGTAGGGAGTGAGGTCGGCACCAAGGATGTATTCCCAATCGTCGGGGATGACCTCTGGCATTTGGAAGGTGACATTGTGGGTAACGTAATAACCAGAGTTCTGACCGTTCAATTTCAACTGGTCGCCCACAACAATTCCGTTTTTATAGCGTCGGCTGCTACTGATGTCGAGGTTGAGCACCGAGTCGCTCACGGCCTCGTCGGTCTTGTAGTTATACCAACGCTGGAAGGCCCGCGAACGGGTAGCAGCAGACCCGACCATACAGGTAGGCACATAAAGATCGCGCGTACTCTCCGCCTTGAGATAGTGGGTGACGGTGTAAGTACTCGTCTTCTGCATCATCTTCCCAGTATAGGGATTCTTGGTCCAGCCGCTTTCATCGCGCTGGATAAAACCAGTCATCGGGTCGGCGGTAGCCTCGTACGCCTGCTTGACAAACCAAGAGCGCTTTGGGAGTACTTCGTAATCGGAATAGTCTTCCGGAACGGGGATGGAAATGAAGTTGAGGTAGTAACGATTATCTGTACTGGTGTTTTTTTGACCGACCGTAACGTTTGTATAATTGTTGCTGAGAAGCACCTGCCATCCGTTATATTGATTGTCGCCCCCAACTGCGGATACAACGGTCAGCACATAGCGCTGCTTGTTGATGTCGTATGTACTGCTGAAATGGGTGGCCCTCGCGAGGTCGTGCGTGACATTGAAAACACCTCCATTTAAATACAGATAATATCTGTCTTTGCTCATCAGCACAAAGCCATCCTTGCTGTCACCCACCAAGGCCCACATCTGGTCGTTGACGAGTCTCTTGCCTTCGGCGATAACAACCTTGCTGGTGTCGTTGCCGTCGCTGACATATTTATTCCCCACCAAATCAAAGCAGATGAAGTTGTAGTAATATTTTCCTTCTGCGGCATCAGAGAGTTCCGGACACATTAGGCGTCCGAAGGTGAAGCAGAGCGTATGCAGCTTTTGGGTTTCATAAGTGGAGAATGGCAGCATGGCGACGGTGCCATTGTCAACGTCAGAAACGCCGAGACATTTTTCGGGTTTGCCCTCTGGCTTGCTGCCGTCGGCGTTCAACTGGGCGAAACACCAACTGACAGTGCCGTCCTTGTCGCCGTGGTTGAGCCAGAGATAGAAATGGGTGGCCTGTGCCTTGTCTGGGGTGAGGAACACGTTGCCCTCTGCATCCGCACCGATATATTGGCCATGACCATTGCGCAGCACGAAGTCATCCTTGGTGCCGATGTTCTTCCAGCTGTTGTTGGCATCGTCTTCCGAGGCAGATGCCTTGGCCTTCAGCGCCCTGCCGTCAGCTGTGAGTTCAAGTTTCGGCGTCAGTTCGTCGAGATTGATATTGCGGAAAGCGCCGCCCGCCTCTTCATAGAAAACGGGGGTGATGTCCACTGGGAAAATATCAACAAAGTTGTTGCCGTTGTTCGGCCCTTGCAGCGACAGACTGACGGTTTTCGAATTGCCATCTCCGCTGTAGCTGTGGGAGATGAGGTTGCTGTTGCCGTTGACGTCGGGCAATTCAATTTGCCAGTGGTCGTAATTGCCAGAAGTTTCAACGAGGCGGATGCGCGTAGCATCTTTTTTATCTGCCACCGCCACGAAGGTGTTGCTGCTGGTATCGTATTTCAAGAAGCAGCGGTTGTAGGCGCTCTGCAAATAGCCGTCGCCCTTGCCCTGTCCGTCTCTGATAAGCACCCACAACTGGCACAGGTTCTTCTCCTCATAAGGTTTCAGAGAGATGGCGTTAGTTTCCTCCATGTGGTAGGCATAGCGGTCGCCATTAGCAGTGCGGATGCAATAGAGGTGATAGTCCACACCACCTGATGACGGGATGGGAAGTTCTGGCCCGATGATATATGGGCGCAGGTCGACCACCGAATTGCGGGTGCCGGGTGCCGCCCAACAAAGAACGCCTTCCGCGCCGATGCTGAGGGCCTGCTGGTCATCGGTAGAACAGAGGTCGTAACGCACGCTGTTGTTGTTCTCGTAGTTGTTCACATTATACACAAACGTATAGGCATCAGCTTTTTGGTTGCTGACGCCGAACTGCTTATTTTTTCCGTCGTAGGTGAGATAGAAGCCTGCACGGTTGCGGATATGCTGCCCTTCAACCACCCATTGGTAGAGGCGTGCATCCTTGTCAGACGCAAGGATACCGCGTGCCTTTACGCGCGGATTTTTGGCCTCGTCATAGTCCATAATGAGGGCTCGCTGGCCCATAGCTGGAAAGACGAGGTGGTAACTGGTGGTGTCGGCCGCGACGTCGACAAAGGTCATACTGGTATTTTTCCCAACCTTTTCTGCACGCCCAATGAAATTATCACTATCAGATGGACGAACGAAGTAATGATTCGTGCAATTATAGAGCGACCAAAGCCCGTCAAGCGATGCGTCTGGCTGGTCGGCCACATCGCAGATTTTGTAACGACTGTACTCATTCGTAGTCGTGTTGACCTTGTGCTGATAACCATCCGTGTCTGGGTTATAGCTGACATAGTTGCCTGCGGTGCTTTTGATGTAAACGTCGCCGTCGTCATTGGCTTCTTCAAGTATCCAGCAATATCTTCTCAACGGGAAAGGCGCAACAGGCGATTTCAGCAAAATGTTGCCAGGCGTGTTGTCCTGCAGATATTCGCTGCCGTTTTGGAAGAAGTTTAAAGCATAGTAATGCGGATTGGCACTGGTGCTGACATAAGGGTTGACGAGTCCACCTTCGATATTTTCAGCAAGGCGCACAACGGCATAACGGGAGTTTCTCTTCACGAGCTGCAATTTCCCGTTTTTCACGCCGAGGGTGTTATACGTACCAGTAACACCGCGAAGCATGGCGTTGTAACGTAAGCCTCCGGCAATATTAATATTGTAGGTACCGCCTTGAACATCATGCACAGGAATAACATAATAGGTGTTTTGGTCAGCATCAAACACGCTGGCCTTGCTGCGGTCGGTCACGCTGGTGAACGTCTCGTCGGCAGCATCATAACGGAGAAAACGGCCTGCTTTGTTCTTCAGATTGAAGCCATTGACTATGCCTGCACCATCCATAATCGGATCGAAAGTCCATTGGTAGCCATTGCCTTCAAGTTGCTCCGTGGTGGTGGCAACGGCCTTGATGTTCTGGCCGTCGTCGTAAAGCACAACGCGACCGCAGCCCGAAAATTGCAGGTAGTCGTAATCTGAACCACGTTCCGATTCTTTGAAGCTCAGGGCATTATACGTCGACGTACGGTTACAAGCCTGCAAGATGTATGGGGTCATACCAGCCTGCAAGCCGAGGCGGTGGTTGTCATCGCCCGAAAGCGCCATATCAATGGTCCAATATTCGGGCTGTTCGTCTGTCTGCTTGAGACGAAAGACGGTGGTCTCATTGACATCTAACGTTTCGAAGTTGAAACAGCCTTCTTTATATATCAAGTATTCTCCCGACTGATTGACGAGGTAGAAATCGCCCGGTTTGCTGTTTGCATGCCTGGCAGACTCGAGTTTCCAGTTCTGACTCGCACTGGTAGGCTCGAACTCCTTTCTCGTAACAGGATTGTCATAGCCCGTGCCTGTCAATGTCAGACGGGCATCGCCCTTGGGATTGGCCTTAAACTGCAACTTGTAATAATAGACATTGCTGATGTCTGAGAATTTAGGGGCCACTGCGCCCTTCACCTCATCGGTGCTGTCGAGAATGCGCACCACGCTATAGAAGGAATTGGCCTCGACGATGGCGAGCTGGCCGTCTTTGACGCCAAGGGCCTTGGAAGCATCGGCAGCCAAGGTCAGCACATCGTGTTTGTCATCGTATGCACTGCCACAAGGAAACAACCTCAAAGCCTCATCGCGATTGGTGGTCACGGTGAGGGCTTCGCCTGCTCGTTTCAAATAGTTATCGCGGCCGCTTTTAAGCACATACGCGCCGCCAACCTGCTCCAACGTCCACTGATAGCCAGCAACTTCTGAGCCAACAGGCTGCATGGTGACGCTGGTGCCATTGTCGTAAATGGCGGTGGCGGCATTGGCTGAGAATTGGTAGATATGGGGGCCGGTGGGTGGAGGGGTGGAGATGAAGCGCATGGCTTCGGCTGGGTTTAATGTACTTCCCATTCCGACATCTGGATTTCCACTACCATAAGGGAATACGTATTTTGTCGTTTGGGTATTATACAAGACAAAAGCGTCCTGATATTTACCATCTGTTTGATCTGCCACATCGCAAATGCGGTATTTACATCTGTCGGTTTTGGTAGACGTACTATATTGATAAGTATTATCCTTTTGACAGAAGAAATTCCCGTCGGCACTCATGAAATAGACATCTCCTTGTTCATTGGCCTCGTAAACGCACCACATATAGGCACGCAGATTTTTGGCAGACGGAGTAGATTTTTTCTCCAATTTCTTCTCTGCCCCTGCGTCCATGACGCATTCCGCCGGATTGTTTCCTAACAGCTCCATATAATAATACCAATGCACCTTGCCTCCTTCGCTGCTGACAAAAGGAGTGACCTTGGCGCCCTTGACATTATTGGCCAGGCGGATACAGCCGTAGCGAGAATCTTCAACGGCCCAAATCAACTGGCCATTCTTCACGCCAAGGGCCTTGCCGTTATATACAAGGTCATAACGGGAGCCGCCATGCGTAGAAACCTCAACACCTTCACCATAGCTCTTACGACCCTTAGAATAGGTATTCTCCGTCTTCGTAAACTCCGCCGCCTGACTTTGCTCATTGGTAAGCGTGAGGCTGGCAGTCACATACTGATTTCCTTTGTTCTTCAGGCGCACAGTATTGTCCTTTCCTTCCACCGTCTCAAGCGTCCACTGGTAGCCGTCGCCAGCAGGAGCATCTTCCGTTGTACTGACAACGGTAAGCGCACCGTCCTTGGCGAGCAACACCGTACGGCCATTGCCCGAAAACTGAAGATAGGTATATTCCTGGGCAAAGACACTGGAGATGCCTGCAACAAGACTGAAGAGAAGCAGCACGAAAGCACGCTGCAAAGTATGTGGGTTCAATCGTATTTTCATAACACGAAGTATATATGGATTTACAATTTAGTTTCTATAAGGATGGGCGGCGCAATTCCTCGAACTAATCGATTTTTGCGAGTCGAGACATACGGGCGGCCTTGCACGGGCTGAAAGCCCAACAAGTCCGGAGCCCAGGGCAACGCCCTG
>OQVS01002968.1_pt1 | contig 10452 bp, 8 predicted proteins | sample 1691601 | NCBI WGS metagenome assembly OQVS01 (sample SAMN03418268, study PRJEB22391) | human gut metagenome | biome: human-gut; feature: organic feature; material: feces | host: Homo sapiens | place: Tanzania | collected 2013-01 | reverse complement strand
GTGTGCATATCATCCGCACCGGAGCCGGCGAAGGTGTTGCCCGACTGGCCGAAATCTTGCGAAAATCCTATCTCTAAACTGTAGTATATCATCAGTTACAGCTCTTTCTTCACTTTTTACAAGCCATTTTGGAAGAACCGAATTTATCCCTGTCTGTAGCGCAGTACATTGCCTTAGGCATTGCTTTGGTGGCGTTGTGCGTCTCCGGATTTGTCTCCGGAAGCGAAATTGCCTTTTTCTCGCTAAATGCCAAGCAGCGCGAGAAGCTTGAAGAACATGCCTGGGGCCGCCAGGCACTCCAATTATTGGCCAAGCCCGAAAGGCTGCTGGCCACGATACTCATCGCCAACAACTTGGTGAATGTCACTATTGTCATATTGGTCAATTACGCCCTCGGCCCGGTGTTTGAACATATGGATGCGGTGTTGAGCTTCATACTTCAGACAATCATTATCACTTTTGTGATACTACTTTTCGGCGAAATCGCGCCCAAGCTGGTGGGCAATTCGCAACCGCTACGATGGGTGCGCTTTGCCGTGCCGGGACTCAGGTTGATTACTGCGCTGCTGGCCGCCCCGGCCAAGTTGCTTATGAAGTCATCGCACATCGTGCACCGCGTTGTCACCAAGCAGGCACAGAACGTCACCACCGACGATCTGGCCAATGCTCTCGAAGTGACCGATGTCAAAGCCGACAAGGACAAGGAAATGCTCGAAGGCATTCTCCGATTTGGGCAGACCACTGCGGCCGAGATTATGACGCCGCGTATCGACATCACTGACATCGATGTTTCCGAAGACTATTGCGAGGTGCTGAAGACAGTTATCTCCAGCGGATATTCGCGCCTGCCGGTTACCGATGGCAGCCAGGATAATATACGCGGCATCCTCTATGCACGCGACCTGCTGCCTTACGTGACCGTGGACGACCCGGACTTTGACTGGCAGCGGCTGTTACGCCAGCCTTATTTCGTACCCGAGTCGCGCCCTATCGACGACCTTTTGGAGGACTTCCGCCGCCGCCACCAGCATGTGGCCATAGTCGTGGACGAATTCGGCGGCACGCAGGGACTGGTGACAATGGAAGATGTCCTCGAGGAAATAGTGGGCGACATTGATGACGAGTATGATGACACAGCACCCACTTATCGCCGTGTGCGCGAGGATACTTTCGATTTTGAGGGACGCACACTGCTCACCGACTTTTTCCGCGTGACCGACATCGACGAATCCGAGTTCTCGGCTGTTACCGAAGACGCCGAGACCATTGGTGGAATGCTTCTGACCATCAAGGGAGACTTTCCCAAAGAGCGCGAAAGCATCATCTATGGCGGTGTCCGCTTCACCATACTCACCATCGAAGGACACCGTATCGGCGATATACGTGTCACCGTGCTGCCCAAGCCGCAGGCCGATGTCGACAGTAAAGACAAAGAGTCCTGACCGATGCGGCGTCCGGCACAATTGTCTGTATTAGCAGTCATGGTCGTGGGACTTGTCGCCACGGCCGTATCGCTCGTTGCTTGCTCCAAGAGTGACACGGCCGTGCCGCGTGAGCACGCCTATCCGCGCATAGCGCTGTGCGACACTGTGTATCGTGTTGTACGTGTGTCGTCTGTGTCTTTCGAAGTCAACGCCGATGCCGAGCTTGACATACGCTCCACGGCATGTGACATACACTATCCGCGATATAATGCCACGATATATGTGGGCGTTGCAGCAGTCAACCCCGATTCCATTGCCGCCCACCGGGCCAATCGCTTGCAGCGTATGGCTCTCAACCTTGACGGTGTACCGGCGCACTATGGCGATGTTGAAGCATCGGAAGGAAGCCTCGCGCGTCTGGTTATTGCCGACGGACTTTCGGCCACCCCCGTGCAGGCTCTGTATGCCGATACCGTGAGCGGTATTGTGGTCAGTGCCGCCGCCTTTATGCACGATGGCACATTAATGCAACGCGGACCCGCCGCCGTGGACAGCCTTCGTCCCGTTACCGAGGCCCTTACCGCCGACATGATACGCCTGTTGCGGACTATACGCCTCTTCCGCCGCTGACGCCGACATTGGCGGAGGCCGAGAATATTCGTCGTGCCGAAAGCCTTGGGGCACACTATTACACATCGTTTCGAATTTATCTTGTGCGCCGGTTTTTTTTCTGAAGACGGACGCACGGCATCAACGTGTAAATACTTCAGCCATATAGAACTATCATCGGCGGTATATCGGTAGGGGTGCAATACATTGCGCCCGCAACAACACAATTCATCAACCTGATAATCACCATGTTACCGCCCGTACTGCGCGGCGCAATGTATTGTGCCCGCGCAGTAATTCGCGATTATGCCCCCCTCCTTAAAGTGATTCGACATCATGACGCTACCCCGAAAAGTGGAATTAATGAAAATTAACAAAATTAATTTGTGTTAATTCGGACCGAGTTTATATCTTTGCGAAAACGGCAAGAGAGCCGGAGCGCGCGACACGCTAAAGCTATAAAAAACATTGACACAGGCTGTTGGTTGCCATTGCCAAATAAGCCTTTAGGAACTGACACACAAGCTGAAATGCTTCCCATTATGTCTACGGTACAGACTACACAATTGTATCTTAGAATAGAGTTTATCACGTTAGTTAATCACAACAATCAAAACAAATTGAATTATGAGAAATGCCAAGTTCCTACTTACAGCCGTGATGCTTGTTTTGGCATCGACGGTCATGGCAGAGCGTGGCATGGTGTTGTTGATGAAGGACAACACCAAGCACGGCTTTGCCTTTGTCGAGACCCCGGTGGTCAAGGTCGACAAAGAGTTGACCATTACCACGACCAACTCAGAGGTGAAAGTGCAATATGCGGACGTCCAACGCATATACTTTGACGAGGTCGGGGGTGTCGAAGACGTTGTGGCGGACAATGCCGCATACCCTACGTACAGCATCAACGCCGATGGCGTGACTATCAAATCGCTGCGTCCCGGCGATGCCGTATCCGTGTACACACTCGATGGCCGTTTGGTGCAGGGCGTCCGTGCTGATGCCGCCGGCGAAGCCTCAGTGAAACTTGCTCCCGGCGTACCCTACGCAATCCGTCTTGCAAGCGGATTTGCCTTCAAAGTCATTCTAAAGTAACTATCCAAGTAACCTATCCAAGTAACCTATCCAAGTAAAAAACAAAACCCACCTTTACAGTTATGAAAACACTACTATTGTCAGCGCTCGCGCTGTTTGCCGGCGTTTCATCATATGCCCAAACAACCGACAAAAAAGAGATAATCAGCGTCTGGAGCGGAGGTCACCGCATCGCTATCCTACAGCCCGACAGCATCACTTTCGGCAGCAAAATAGAAGTGCCGGAAGCCGTAGACCTGGGCCTGAGTGTCAAATGGGCAAGCTTCAACCTCGGAGCCGTCACACCCGAGGCTTCCGGAGACTTCTATGCATGGGCCGAAATTGCCCCCAAGTCGTACTATGACTGGTCTACATACTATCATGGCGTACGTGACTTCTTCACCAAATACAACGCCACGGACAAACTCACGCAGATTGAGCCCTCAGACGATGCTGCTACGCGCATCTTCGGTGAGGGGTGGCAGATACCCACCGAAGAGCAGTTCAAGGAATTGCTGACCAAGTGCACTTGGACGACCGTGACCATCAACGACATTCCCGGCTTCGAGGTCAAGGGCGAAAACGGCAACAGCATCTTCATCCCCTATACCGGGACGCTGTACTATGGCTCGGTGCTGTTCCCGACTTCATTGGGCAGCTACTGGACATCCACGCTCGACACCGAGTATAACGATCAGGGAGAGTATTTCAAGGTCCGCGACCTTACCCTGAGTTCCGAGCCGCGTATCGGCACTGCCGATCGATGCTGGGGACGTCCCATACGCGCCGTATACACCAAGTAAGCACATCCGGCTTCCATTGGGAATGTCAGCATCCGCATCGTCTGTCTTAGGATGCCGACATCCCGATGTCAGCCGAAGACACATCAACAACTTAGAATTGTGTCAAACGGCAGAATACGATAAAAATTGACTTATACACCTAAAATTTACTAATAAAGGTACGAAGATATTGTCTGGATGAGGAAGCAGCGGCGCAAATGTGTGCCGCAGCATAAAAAGACAAAGACGGTTCGTGCGGTTGTGGAGAAAGCGGTTGCCGATGAAAAAAACACAACATTCGAAACAGTGCCCGAAAGCCCAACCCCGACATCTGTAATATGAAAACCATAGTACTAACCAAAAACAAAAAACTATGATGAAAAAAAGACTATTCAAAGCCGCCCTGATGGCGGCAGCGCTGGCCCTTTCCGGGCTGACGGCTATGGCTGCATCGTCCGGCAAATGCGGCAAGTACCTTACGTGGACGCTTGACGATGAAGGAGCGCTCGTCGTCACAGGCATGGGCGCAATGTACGACTATGACGATGAAAAGAACGAGAAGTGGGATAAGACACTCATCAAGTCCGTCCAAATAGGACCGACTGTTGCGTCAATAGGCGCTTACGCCTTCTCCTCATGTGAAAGTTTGACGAAAGTAACACTATTCGACAATGCGCTAACCACCATCGGAGACTTCGCGTTTATGTGGTGTATCAACATGAAATCAATCACCGTTTCAAATTCGGTGAAGACAATAAAGCAGTACGCATTCGCTCAGTGTAAGGCATTGGAAGATGTCGTAATCGGCAGGTCAGTGTCGGATATAGGAATGGGCGTTTTCTCGCAATGCGGCGCACTGAAAAGCATAAAGGTTAAAGATGGTAATACGACCTACGACTCGCGTGACGACTGCAACGCCATAATACATAAGGAGACAACCGAACTGGTGCGCGGTTGCCAAAACACCGTCATTCCAAACACGGTGACGAGTATTGGTATCGGTGCGTTCAGCGATGGCTACGGACTCGAATCTATCGATATACCAAATTCGGTGACAAGCATTAAGAACAGCGCGTTTTTTAAGTGCAAAGACCTAAAGCACGTCACTATAGGAGCCTCTGTGGTTTCCATAGGCAAATACGCATTTCAGGAGTGCTTCTCACTGAGGAGCGTTGCTATGGGCGTCTCGGTGGCTTCCATAGAAGAAGCTGCGTTTGCACACTGCCGAAGCTTGGCCAAACTAAGCGTAGATGCGGCAGAACCCCCAATATGCGGCGGATATGTATTCTCGAGTGTAGACCAAGGATCATGTGCACTATATGTTCGCTTGGAGTACGCCGAAGAATACAAGGCCGCAGACACATGGAAAGACTTTGCCAACATCAAGACGATAGACGCCTCCGGCAAGTGCGGCGACAACCTCAAATGGACGCTCGACAGCGACGGCGAGCTCATCATCACCGGTGACGGACCTATGTATAGTTATTTTGACGAACAAACCGATCGGTGGGATCCAAACTTAGTCAAAAAAGTTTGGATAGACGGACAAGCAACCACAATCGGACAACGGATGTTTGGAGCCTGCACCGAATTGGAAAGTGTGAAATTGCCCAATTCATTGACACAAATAGACGTTAATGCATTCGCCGGCTGTTCCAAGCTGGCAAATGTGACAATTCCAAATTCAGTAACCCAAATAGGCGCCTTTGCATTCTCCGGCTGTTCATCCTTTACAAGTTTGACAATTCCGGCTTCGGTGACTAATATCGAGAGTAGCATAACCAACTATTGTGTGGCGCTCAAAAAGATAACGGTTGACCCTAATAACAAGACTTACGACTCGCGTGGTGATTGCAACGCCATAATAGAAACAGCTACAAACACATTGATCAGTGGGTGTGTTGCCACGTCTATTCCAAATACGGTGACCGCCATCGGTAGAGCTGCGTTCGAGGGTTGTGCAAATCTGGTAAAAGTAGATATTCCCGCTTCAGTGACAAGCATCGGGGCAGGCGCATTTCAAGCCTGTGAAAAATTGACGAAAGTGGTTATGCCTCCATCGTTGACACACATCGACAACCATGCCTTCTTTGATTGCATCAACCTGGAAAGTGTTAATATACCGGACAAGGTTGTAACCATCAAATTCTTCGCTTTTTATAATTGCAAAGAGCTAAAAGAAGTCACGATAGGCAGTTCGGTAGAAAGCATAGAAGGCGAAGTGTTTAATCATTGCGACAAGCTGGAACGTATAATTGTGAAAGCGACTAATCCTCCGGTATGTGGCAAGAATTATGCTTTCAATACTGTGGATAAGGAAACATGCCGACTTGTTGTTCCCCGCGAATCTGCCGACCTATACAAAACCGCCTTCGAATGGAAGGATTTTGTCAATGTGGAGACCTTGGCCGGAATGGGCAAGTGCGGCGACAATCTCGATTGGGTGCTTTACGATACCGGCGAACTCGTGATTACGGGCGACGGTGCGATGTATGACTATGAATATAAAGACACGAGACCCAAATGGGATAAGGATCTTGTCAAGACTGTGCGTATAGAAGGAGCAGTGACCAATATAGGGGATCACGCATTTGACGAGTGTTCTAATATGACGGATATCAAGATGCCCAACACGATAACCAAGATTGGATCTATCGCGTTTAGCAGCTGCTATGCATTGACGGACATGTCCTTGCCGAACACTGTTACGACGCTTGGCAGCTGGGCTTACAGCCATTGCCGTTCCCTGACAAAGGTGTATATTCCGAAATCGTTGACCGACATAGGGAACTGGGCTCTGATCGGTTGCGAAAACGTGACAAGTATGGAAGTCGAACAAGGGAATCCGGTGTTTGACTCGCGTGACAATTGCAACGCCATAATTAGGACCGCTACCAACACGCTGGTTGCAGGATCTCAAAACACAGTCATCCCCAACACGGTGACCTCTATCGGAGGGAGCGCTTTCTATGATTGTGAAAACTTAACAAACATAATAATTCCGGCCTCGGTGACCACTATCGAGAGGGCTGCGTTCTACAGATGTCGCAAGCTGCAAGATGTGGAGATACCCGAGACGGTGACAAGCATCGGCGAGGCCGCGTTTTCTTTTTGCCATGGCTTTGAGAATGTGAAAATCCCGAACGCGGTTGTCACAATTGATAAAGGCGCCTTTGAATATTGCAACGGCGTTAAGACGCTTGTCCTCGGCAGTTCGTTGACAAGCATCGGAGATGCAACCTTCCATAATTGTTGGAGACTGAAAGAGATAACGGTAAATGCGACAACTCCGCCGACGTGTGGCACACAAGGCGCATTTGAAGGTGTGAACAAAGATGTCTGCATACTGAAAGTTCCACAAGAGTCCGAAGATCTATATAAGACAGCCTTCGAATGGAAAGACTTCAAAAACATCACCACTCTCGGTGTCGAGGATGCGGCAATGTACACCGGTATAAATATCCTTGTGTCCGGGCGTACAATCAGTGTATGCGGTGCTGACGATGATGCCTGTATAGAAGTGTATGATATGTCCGGAATGATGATATATCGTGGTCTCGATAAGTCTGTCGTCGTGTCGACGGACGGTGTCTACATCATCCGCGTAGGCGAAATGACGTTCAAGGTGGCTGTGAGATAAGCCACGTCCCCCGGGACGATCGTAGCATCTCCCCCCTTTCTTCAAGAATTGACAGCACGTCCCGGCGTCCGAAGATGCCGGGACGCGTTGCCAAGATCACGAATGAATGTCGAAGAGTGTAAGCGACTGTGAGGGATGGAGAAATGTCGTGAAAGGTCGGCAAAGGCTTCGAGGAACGGCCTTTGGTAATAATGTATGTTAAAATGATGTGTGAGACAGCGGTTTTTCACTAATTTTGTATGTTTAATGCGGAAACAACGCGCACGATGCCGCAGCAAGGACGCCCACGGCATTGCCGGGATATGCTATGCGCGCGCGTCCGCACATGCCGAATATACACTTCAGCAACACTATATGAAGCGCTACAATTTAGTCAACAACACCTTGGGATGGCTGTGTTTTGCCATCGCCGCCGTCACCTATCTGCTTACGATAGAGCCTACGGCAAGTTTCTGGGACTGCCCGGAATTCATCTCGCAGGGCTTTAAGCTCGAAGTGGGACACCCGCCGGGCAACCCTATATTCATGCTCACTGCACGATTTTTCGTGACCATCTTCGGCGGTGGGGCACAGACCGCGGCCATAGCCGTCAACTCGATGTCGGCGCTGCTGAGCGCAGCCACCATTTTGCTGTTGTTTTGGACGGTGACGCACCTCGTGCGCCGCTTGGTGGTACGCGATGATGCACAGGAAGTTTCGCTGTCCAAACTGGTGGTCATCATGGCTGCCGGCGTTTGCGGTGCATTGGCCTACACGTGGAGTGACACCTTTTGGTTCAGCGCCGTCGAGGGTGAGGTTTATGCCTTCTCGTCGTTCTGTACCGCCTTGGTGTTCTGGCTTATTCTCAAATGGGAGAATCGTGCCGACCAACCCCATAGCGACCGCTACCTCATCTTGATAGCATACATTATCGGTGTCAGCATCGCCGTGCATCTGCTCAACCTGCTGTGTATCCCCGCCATTGTCCTGGTGTTCTACTACCGCAAGTTTAAGAATACCAATGTCAAAGGCTCGCTGCTGGCCTTGGCTGTCAGCGTGGTCATCGTGGCTTTCATACTCTACGGCCTTGTGCCGGGCTTCATGAAGGTCGCTCAGGAATTCGAGCTGTTCTTTGTCAATATTGTGGGTATGCCATTCAACGGCGGAGTGCTGATATATGCCATATTGCTGGTTGCCACGTTCGTATGGACCATTCGCGAATTGTATCTCCAGCGGTCTGCAGCACGCATCAAGGTGGGAGTCTTTGCCTCGGTGCTGCTGTCCGGAATGCTATTTATCGGCCACGGGCTTACTCTCGGACTTCTGCTGACCGTGGCTTTTGCCGTATACATCTGGGGCTTCTGCAAGACCGTCCCCGTGCGGGTGTTCAATGTCATCATACCCGGCATCTTCGTGATCTTTGTCGGCTACTCGTCGTATGCGCTACTGCTGATACGCTCCAGCTCCGACACTCCCATGAACCAGAATTCGCCTGACAACGTCTTTGCTCTGGCGTCCTACCTCAACCGCGAGCAATATGGCGACACGCCTCTGTTCTACGGACAGACTTGGGCCGAGGAGATTGCTTGGCAAGAGCAGGAAGTGCCTGATGGACAAGGCGGAACCGTAACTGTCAAATATGCGCGCGTAGGCGATGACGGCCTTGCTGATCCGATTGTGGAGCAGGATCACCTCGGCGATCTGTTCCCCCACCCGGATTACCGGGTTGAGCGCTGTCATCGGATCCTGAAAGATCATAGATATCTGGCCCCCGCGGATCCCGTGCATCTCCTTCTCGCTCTTCTCCAGGATGCTCTCACCCCGGAAGCGGATGTCGCCGCCCACAATCTTGCCGGGCGGGTCGGGCAGCAGGCGCAGGATCGACAGTGCCGTAGTGGTCTTACCGGCGCCGGTTTCGCCCACCAGTCCCAGGGTCTCGCCCTGATCCACCCGGAGGGAAATGGAGTTGACCGCCTCCACCACACCATCACAGGTAATATACTGCACACGGAGATCTTCAATCTCCAGCAAAGGCTCCATTGCGTTCCCTCCTTACCGTTTCAGCTTCGGATCCATGGCATCCCGCAGGCCGTCCCCCACCAGATTGAACAGGATCAGGGTTACAACAATTGCCACGCCGGGAAAGGTCACCATGGGCCAGAAATCACGCATATAGGTGCGGCCGGCCGAGAGCATAGAGCCCCACTCCGGCGTGGGCGGCTGGACCCCAAGGCCTACAAAGCTCAGGCCGGAGATCTGGAGGATCGCCGTGCCGATGCCCAGGGTCACGTTGACGATGGTAGAGGACATGGCATTAGGGAACACGTGGCGCAGAATGATGCGGGCCTCGGATGCGCCGCAGGATCTGGCCGCCTCCAGATACTCATTGCCCTTGACCGCAAGCGTCTCCGCCCGCATAAGGCGCACAAACCGGGGGATATTCGTCAGGCCCACTGCCAGGGCGGTATTCATCAGTCCGGTGCCCAGGGCGGCGGAAACCGTCACCGCCAGAAGAAAGGCAGGGATCGCCATCATGATATCCGTAAGCTTCAGGATGATAAACTCACATCTGCCGCCGAAATAGCCTGCCACAGCCCCCAGCAGCGAGCCTGCCACCGCGGACAGCGCCACAGAAATCACTGCCACCAGCAGCGACACCTTGCCGCCCACCAGCACACGGGAAAAAATATCCCGGCCCAGGTTGTCCGTGCCGAAGATGTGCCGGGTGGAGGGAAATGCAAAGGTATTGTCCAGATCGCGCTGGTTATAGATATAGGGAGCAAGCTGCTCTGAGAAAACAATCGCCAGCAGGATTAGAAGCAGCAGAATCATGGCGGCCAGCGCCACCCTGTTGGCGCACAGCCGCCGGACGGTTCACTCTTTCCCCGGCATGGGCAGCCTGATGATGACGAGGGAAATGCAAAGGTATTGTCCAGATCGCGCT
>OQVS01002967.1_pt1 | contig 10454 bp, 7 predicted proteins | sample 1691601 | NCBI WGS metagenome assembly OQVS01 (sample SAMN03418268, study PRJEB22391) | human gut metagenome | biome: human-gut; feature: organic feature; material: feces | host: Homo sapiens | place: Tanzania | collected 2013-01 | reverse complement strand
ACGGCGTGGTCATTGCGCAGGCGGGCACCGGCACCGACCAGATCGGGCGCTTTGACATCATTGTGGACACGGACAACAACTGCATCGATTCCTACACATGGCACACGGTGCCCATCACCGCCGAGACCTGCCCCCGCAACCCCGCCATGGAGCAGGTGCTGCACCGCTTCACCAGTCAGGTGGACGAAAAGTACAGCCACATCGTAGGGCGCTTCCGCCGGGAGCTGACCCACCCCCAGCGCACGCAGGAGACTGAGCTTGGCAACCTGTTTGCGGACATCTTCACCCGCAGCCTTGGCATCGATATTATGCTCATCGGCTCCGGCAGCATCCGGGCCGAAAAGCTGGGCCCCATTGTCACCTACGGCGACCTCATCGAGGGCTTCCCCTACGATGACGGCGTGTTCATGTTCAAGGTGACAGGCCAGCAGCTGCGCCAGATGCTCCACTACATGCTGCGGGAGGAGGCCTACACCGGCCACACCGAGTTCTACCAGCTGCCCTCCACCCTGCGGCTGCGCTACGACCGCACCAAGGGCGACTTTGATTACTTTACCTACTGCGGCAGAGAGGTGGGCAAGGAGATCGGCGATGACGCCCTGTTCACCGTGGGCTTGCAGAACTACCACTTCAAAAACATCGAGAGTTTTTTCAACATCTCCTACGATACCATCTGCAAGCTCCAGAAGCCCCGCAGCGTGGCAACCTCCTGTCAGGATATCCTGATGGAGTATTTCCGGGAGCACGAGATGCTGGACGCCGCCGTGGACGGCCGGATGACCATTCTGCCCTCTACCGCGCAGACCGGCTGACCCCCGCAGGGTCAAAAACATGGTATTCACCACAACCTTGGAAGGCATAAGCTACTTCCCCAATGCCGAATGTTCTAGTGGGAAAAGACTCCTTATAACGATAAAAGCCATACTCAACGGGCAACTTAGACCTTGGGTATGGCTTTTGTCATTATCTGGAAAGACAAAAATTGACATCCTTGCAATCGAAAATAATCCTTTCTAAAATAATATAGAAAAAAGATTTTAGGGGGGGCAGTAAGATGTCCTCGCTGGCGGCTCAAGTGTTTTTATTCTGATTTGAGAATTCTGTCAAATGGATTGCATGCGAGAGACCATCCCAATAATTGTGTAAACCTCCGGAGAGGTGTAAAATAGAAGCATCCGGATGGAGGAAAAGATATGTCCCGAAAGAATCGAAGCCCGGAAGAAAACGCCCGCAGAGCAAAAATCCGTGAACTGCTGCAGATGGCAAATATCGACAGCATGGATGACATCCAGAACTTGTTCAAGGAAACCATTGCCGAATTTATGGAGAATGGTACGGTAAGCCGGATCACGGATAAGATCCTGCCTGTGGCGAAAGAATGGCAGCAACGGCCTCTGGAATCGATCTATGCCGTAGTTTTTCTGGATGCGATCCACTACCATGTCCGTAGTGAAGGGCAGATCGTAAAGAAAGCAGTATACATTGCCATCGGCCTTGATCTGGACGGTCGCAAAGATGTTCTGGGCATACGGGTCGGCGAGAATGAGAGCGCAAAGTTCTGGGCGACCGTACTGAATGGTCTGAGAAATCGGGGCGTAGAGGATATTTTTATCGCATGTACAGATAATTTGACTGGTTTTGATACAGCCATCCATGCGGTGTTCCCGGAAACGGAGATTCAGAACTGCATGATTCACCAGCTGCGGAATTCCAGCAAATATGTCTCTTACAAAGACCTGAAGGCTCTCATGTCCGATCTGAAAGCCGCGTATGCAGCAGTGGACGAGCAGGCTGCTCTGGACGCTTTGGAGACTTTCGCGCAGAACTGGGACAATAAATACCCCAAGATTGCAAAGTCGTGGCGAGAGAACTGGGCCAACCTCAGCACTTACTTCAAATATCCTCAGGAAGTCCGCCGTCTGATCTATACCACGAACACGATCGAAGGCTTTAACCGGCAGTTGCGGAAGGTCACAAAATCCAAGAGCGTTTTCCCGACAGACGACAGTCTGCTGAAAATGCTGTATCTGGCGATGATGGATATTACGAAAAAGTGGACAGGTCGGCGGCAGGACTGGAGCCGCATCCATGCGCAGTTGTCCATCTATTTTGCTGAGTGTATGCCGGATTAACACCTGCTACGGAGGAATGTCAAGGGTATACGAACGGCTTCGCCGCCCTTGACATTCCCCCTTGCCGGGGTTATGTTGCTGTTAAGGCGACAGCCGGTTTTGCCGTCTGCCGCCTCATTTTAAAATTGCTCTTGTTTTATAGCTGTCTGGACTTTACACAAAATTTGGGAGAGACCTTCATTCGTGTTCATACAAGTACAATCGTTTCCCGATTCGTCCTTTAGGATGGCTCTCTCCGAACGAATTTTTTGCTAAATACAGGAATCAGTCTTCTGCGCCCTCTGTGTAACACATCATTGACAAACCTACAAACTTGCGCAGAATCCCGCTTGACATTATCCGACAGATTCATTAATATAGCTGTATTGTTGTATCGAATTCAACGATCATCGCCTTTGCAGGTGAGTTATACCGAAGCAGACACAAGTGTGTGCCCGATACACCGGACACACGCGTTCCATACGATTCAGCGTCACCTCCTAAACGGCTCACGGCACTGCTACTGCAGTTTAAGCTCCGTCCATCATTATGATCTTTATTTAAAACGATGAGAGATGTTTTACGAGAAGAAAAAAAATTCCTATTAAATCAGGCCGAAGCACTCAGTCTGCGCGCATATTTGGCTACAGTCCTACATCCGGACAAGCACAATGGAGCAGATGGCTATCCTGTACGCTCACTTTACTTTGATTCACTCTATAATCGGGACTTTCAGGAGAAAGAAGACGGTATCGAGCTCCGACGCAAATTAAGGTTGAGAGTATACAGCCCGTACTCTGACTTCGCTCTGTTTGAGATGAAGCAAAAACAGGGTCCCTATCAGCGCAAGCGCTCTTTACAGCTTTCCAAGCAGGATGCACAGGCTCTGATTGCAGGCGATTATTCCGTTCTTTTGAAAAGCGGAAGCGATTTTGGAAAAGAATGCTACGGGATCATGCAGACACTCACTTATCGCCCTAAGACGATCGTTGAGTATGACCGCTTTGCTTTCGTTGCGCCAGAAAATTCCATACGAATTACATTTGATTCCGCAATTCGGGCAAACGAAACAAATTTCAATGTATTCGATACAGATCTGCCCTTGAACAGTGTCTTTTCTCCATTTTCAGTGGTTTTGGAAGTAAAGTACAACGGTTTCCTACTTGGTTACATTAAAGATATGTTGCTCCCTGTGCAGCAAGGGGAAACTTCCGTCAGTAAATATTGTATGGCCCGCCAAATTGGGTGTCAGTATCAATTTTAAGGAGGCTTTATGAAAGAGCAATTATTTGATTTGTTAGCACAGCAAGGAGATCTGACTTGGCAGCAGATTACCGCGCACATTTGCATCAGCGGCTTGTTAGGCGTGCTTATTTTTATTTCGTATGCAATTTCCCACAAAGGAACGATCTATAGCAAAAAATTTTCTGTAACTCTTGTTTTGTTGACCGTGATGACCGGAACTGTTATGACGGTTATTGGCAATAATATCGCGCTTTCTCTTGGTATGGTTGGTGCACTGTCTATTGTAAGATTTCGTACGGCGCTGAAGGATTCACGCGATACTGCCTATGTGTTTTGGACGATCATCGTTGGTATCTGCTGCGGCGTAGGCGATTATCTGGTGGCCTCAATTGGAAGCACCGCGATATTTCTGATCCTTTTGATCTTTGGTTCTGTCCGCAGCGATACACGAATGCTGTTGATCATCCGTGCAAACAGAAATTGCAGCGCTGCCATAGAGGCGCTTGTATTTAAGTGTTTTTCTCATTATGCAGTTCTCCGGGTAAAAAATTCAACCCGGCAGAGTGTAGAATACATTTATGAATTATCTCGTAAAGCATTGGAGAAAACGCAAGAGGCCTATCCGTATCTGACTTCTGATTTTTATGCTCTGGGAGAGGTCGAGAGCGTAAATTTTGTAGCTCAGAGCGATGAAATATACAACTAAACGTAAATGAAATATAAATTACTAGGATTGTCAGCTTGTGCAGTTGCAATCATACTGTCGATTTTAGCACCGCTTTTCTTTACCGGGCATAGCAAAGCCGCGCGTATCCACCAGCACCAACAAGCTATCCCCACTTATGAATGTACCGAAACGGATGACGGAGGGCTGTGCACTTACCTTCCCATTGTGGAAATCAATACAAATGGAGTCGAGATCCCCGGACGCCCCATATCCCGAACCGGCAATAGCACTCATTATACAACTGCTGCGGATGGCAGCACCACCATTAGTGCTAGGATACAAATCATCGGAACGGACTCTTCCGAATATCATCATGCAAACGATTCCGCTGATCTGACGTCTTATATCCGCATTCGTGTCCGCGGAAACTCTTCTCGTTATTTTGATAAACCCAGTTATGCGATTCGGCTTGTCGATGCAGCCGGCAACAATGCTTCTGCTTCTGTTATGGGAATGGATGCGCATCATGAATGGGTATTGTATGGACCGTGGCTGGATAAAACTGCCATCCGCAACTATATGTTCTACAATCTGGCTGGCGAACTGATGGATTATGCCCCTAATGTGCGCTTCTGCGAGGTAATTCTGAACGGCGAGTATCAGGGGCTTTATGTAATGACTGAATCGATCACTGCCGGAAAAAACGGAGCACGGCTAGCATTGACGGTAAATGCGAAAAAGCATTCCTATACTGGGTATCTGCTGCGGCTGGACCACAAGGTTCCCGAAGAAGAGCCATTGAATACTTTTACCACCTATACTTATGCCACCCCGCTGCTCCTTCAGCTCGAATATCCGGGCCCCCAAAACCGTGATGATGCGTTGATCCGTGAAATAGAACAAGACTTTTCCGATTTTGAAAAATCACTCTATTCCTTCGATTATGATAAGCCAAAATGGGGCTATAAATCGCAGATCGATGTGGATAATTTTGTCGATTATTTTATTATCAACGAACTGACCAGTAATGCGGATGCCGGAAATTACTCTACTTATATTTATAAAGGTGCGGACGATTTGTTCCATATGTGTGTATGGGATTTCAATAATGCCTGCAACAATTATTTTGAAGAAGAAATTTCAGTCGATGGTTTCTTTATGCGAAATCGATTGTGGTATTGGATGCTGATGAAAGATGAAGATTTTACAGAGCGCATTATCTATCGCTACCGTAAGCTTCGCAAGGGTATTCTGAGCGAGCAGGCCTTGGACAACTACATTGACGAAACCATTGCGTTTATCGAGCCTGCCTTGGAACGAAACGATGAACGATGGGGTGATGTTTCCGGGGTGGCAAATCTTCTGGTTCCTGCAGAGCGCAATTTAAGCAGCCGTTCTGCCGCAGTAGGACAACTGAAAGGTTATCTCCATAATCGTGGTGATTGGATGGACACCTATATTGAAACCCTTCGACAGTATTCTTCTCCTTCCAAAGTAAAAGAATACAACGAGGTAAACGACTAAGATGAAACGATTTGTTTTTGTGCTTTCGTCTGCACTCGCGATACTTTCTTTCGTTTTTTGGCTTCTTTTCTCACAAGGTTTTTATATATTCCGGAGAAAAGACGGCAATACTTCCTTGACATTGATAGCCCGCACACAGGGAAAACAGATTCAGGTCTATACAGAAAACGCCTGGACAGAATTTGAGATTCGCGGTGTAAATATGGGCAGCGGAATGCCCGGTGCATGGTCAACCGATTATAAAATCGACAAATCCACTTATCTGCGTTGGTTTGAGCAAATTCATCAAATGGGTGCGAACGTTATCCGTGTTTATGGCATACAAAACGCAGCCTTTTATCATGCCCTTTCTACGTATAATGCACATTCTGCGACACCATTGTATCTGATCCAGGGCATTTGGGTCGACGATTATGTGCAAAATTCTCATATGGACGCCTATGATCCCGGCTATCGCCAACGTCTTATAGAAGACTGCAAAGCAACCGTCGATGTTCTGCACGGACGCTGCTTTCTCTTAAAAAACGACTCTAATGGAAGTAGCGGATTGTTTTTAAGCGATGTTTCTGACTGGGTTCTCGGCTATGTAATCGGTGGTGAGTGGACAGATGTGACTGTGGCTTACACCAATGAATCTCACCGGGATCTTATTGGTTACAGCGGAAATTACCTCTGTACCGCCCCTGATGCATCAGCTTTTGAAAAAATGCTTGCCGAGGTAGGAGATCGACTGGTTACCTACGAGGACGAAAAATATGCAGAGCAAAAACTGCTCTCATTCGCTAATGGACGCTCTACCGATCCCTTTCTTTATCCCGATGATATTATAGAGTTTTACAGCAAATGTGCATCTATCGACATGGAACACATCCATACTACTGAAAATTTTCAGAGCGGCCTGTTTGCAAGTTACAGTGTGTATTCATATGATTTGGATTATCTCTCCCTTATGCAACCAGAACAATGGCAATCTTTGACACCGCATTTCGTAGACTTTCAGGACTGCGATGGTACAACCGGAAATCTTGATACTTTTCTCGCTTATCTGAAATTACTGAATGCCCACCACACGATTCCTCTTGTTGTGATTGAATATGGCGAAAACAGCAGCAGGGGGGCAGCACAGCAAAATAGCACTTCAAGGCTCCGGAACGGGTATATGTCTGAAACTGAACAGGCAGACAGGCTGGTACAATGCTACCATGATATCATTTCTTCCGGTTGCTCGGGCAGTTGCGTATTTTCATGGCAAGACGAGTGGAGTAAACATATCTGGAATACGATGTTTTCGACAGATCTCAGTCGTAATGTTTACTGGAATGATGCTCAGACTGGCGATCAGCACTTTGGCATATTAGCGTTTGACCCCGGCAAAACAACAATCTGCGTAATAGATGGAGATGTTTCCGAGTGGTCAGATACCGATATTGTAAAAAAATATTCAGATGGTTCTTCCATCAGTCTCAAATACGATGAAGGTTATATCTACCTGCGCGTTTATAAGCCGGGCTATGTGTTTGGAAAAGAAACGCTTTATATTCCAATCGATACCACCTCAAAAACGGGTTCTACCACCTCTTCCTTAGGCTTGACATTTGATAAACCCGCAGATTTTCTCATCCAAATTCATCAGCCTTATGATTCGGCCTTGATGGTGCAAAATCGATACCATGCAATATATGCTAATTATAGTCAAGAGCTGACCGGAAACGATGCTTATGTTGCTCCTCCTGCAAAAGATAGTCCCGTGTTTGAGATCGAAAAAATGGCAATCAAGGATTCCACGCAACAATTTCGAAATTCTTTTACCTCGCTTGATTGCTTTGAGACTGGGCGGCTGCGCTATGGAAATACGAATCCAAGCTGTACAGATTATGACTCTCTGGCAGATTTTATGGCGGAAGAAGAGAATATTGAAATTCGCATTCCGTGGGCACTCCTGAATTTTTCAGACCCTTCCAGAATGCAAATTCATGACGACTACTATGATGGCAATTATGGCGTCCGCTCTATTTCTCTTCGTCATATTTCTATCGGAATTGGAACGAAAGATCAATTGATTGAGATGGGCACCGTTTCATTAAAAGGATGGCAAAACAGACCCACCTATCATGAACGTTTGAAACCTGTATATTACGCATTACAAAGTATCTGGGCAGGCGGTGAAACGTCGTGATTATTCTTTTTCTTCTTGGTTTCTATTTTTTGGTGTGCGTTGGTGTTCTGCTATTTAACTTTTGGAAAGTCGTATCTGATCGCATTGTTCAATTACGAACCTCACATTTGACCCAGCACTATCTCTCTTTGTTCCGCACAATTTCCAATGGCCAATTCAGCAATTCTGATACTTTTGCAATACGTTCTCTCTACTCCCTGACTCATTTGATTGCATTTCAACGTGCTTTTGATATATTCGAAGCTACCGATGACTATGTTGCATCAGAGTCACTGCCGGTGCTTGCGCACATTGTACAAGGACTCTGTCCTTACTATTCTAAACGTTCCAATGCGATTCAGGCCTACTATTCATTTCTAATCAACCGGTTTCAGGTGATGAAATATGCGCCGTCCGAGATCATTACTTCTTTTCTTTTGGATCAGGTACAAAATAATAATGGACTCTATAATCTCGAAAATGCCTTGCGTGCAATTTACAGTTCCGATAACGCATCGCTTGTTGTCGAAGCCCTCGAATATTTGAATATAGCGGACGAATTACCTATTAACTCAAAGTTACTGGCCGATGGGCTTCTGATTTTTGCCCACCCGGACAATTTGATCGTTTTATTGTGGGATAATTTTTCTTCCTACCGGCCAGAGCTTCAATGTAGCCTTCTGAATTACATCCGCTATTCATCCAATAAATGGGGAACCCAGATATTATCTCTCTTGGATAAGACTACCGATCTTGAACTCCAAATCGCCTGCTTGCGGTATTTAGGAAAATATCCAGAAGATCGGTTCTTTTCGATCCTTCGCAAATTAGCGAAAGAAAGTGAAACCACCACGCCGTGGGAAATAACTGCTGTCTGCGCAAGTGAGCTGGCTTCTTATCCTTGTGACGAAACGATTTCCCTGCTGATACAGATGCTCTACAGCCAAAATTGGTATGTTCGCAACAATGCAGCTTCCAGCCTTAAAAAATTGCGTCCCACTTTAAAAGAGCTTCAGGAAATTCTGGATGGAAATGATCGCTATGCAAAAGAAATTTTGCAATACTATTTTGACCTTCCTCCAGAAAAAGAGATAAGAAAAGGAGTCGCACCTACATGATAGACACAGTCCAAGCATTTTTGGATATTGTTAACATTTTCTTCGTACTCTATTTGATCGGTTATTCTACTTTTCTATTCCTGTCTGTGGTTATTGGTGCATCTGATTTGTATCTTGGTAAGGAAATGGAGTATCTGCAAAATAAGCTCTCACAAAATTACTATGTCCCTGTTTCCATTCTCGTTCCTGCCTATAATGAAGAGGTCACTGTAGTGGAAACCGTCCGTTCTTTACTAGCGTTAAATTACAAACTCTATGAAATTATTGTTTTGGACGATGGATCAAAAGATAAGACATCTGAAAAACTGATTGAAGCCTTTCATATGCAGCCGGTTTTTCGCCCGATTCACAAACAGCTTTTCAGTCAACCTGCAGAAGCCATTTATGAATGCCACAGTGAAAAAGTGCCAATCACTCTGGTACGGAAAAAGAACGGAGGAAAAGCAGACAGCTTAAATACAGGAATCAACTGTGCACGATATCCTTATTTTATCTGTATGGATGCTGACTCCTGCCTACAATATGACTCTCTGGAACGAATCGTACATCCTTTATTGGAAAACAAAAATGTTGTTGCCGTCGGCGGCAGTGTTCGTCCTGCAAATGGTATCCGTATTCAAAACGGTCATGTTGTGCACTATCAGCTCCCCAAAAATTTACTAGCTTGTATGCAAGCGCTGGAGTATGACCGTTCTTTTTTGGCAGCGCGAATCCTGCTGGACAAATTCAATGGCAATTTAATTATCTCTGGTGCATTTGGTCTTTTCGAAAAGAAAACAGTCATTGCAGCGGGTGGATATGATACGAATACAATGGGCGAAGATATGGAATTGGTCATTCGATTACATGAATTCTGCCGCCTCAATCAACGGCCTTATAAAATCAAATATGCACCAGATGCTGTCTGCTGGTCACAAGCACCAGAACGTCTTCGTGATCTAAGCAAACAGCGGAAACGATGGCAACGAGGTTTGTTCCAAAGTCTGTGGTCACACCGAGAAATGTTTGCCAATCCACGTTATGGCGCTGTTGGTATGATCTCTTATTTGTATTTTTTGCTTTACGAGCTTCTCTCCCCCTATATTGAAATTATCGGAATGATTACCATTTTAGTTTCTATTGCAATGGATGTGCTGAATCTCCGATACATGGCCTTTTATTTTATAGCGTACGCATTATATAGCGCGTTGCTTTCTGTAACAGCCTTTTTCTCTCGTATCCATACAATTGATGTGAAGTTTACTTTTAAGGATTTTTGTCGATCGCTTTTGTTGTGCTTGTTTGAAATTACATTCCTTCGATTTTACCTTGCTATTGTAAGAGCCACAGCGTTTATTGGCTATAAAAAGAATCGATTAAGTTGGGATAAATTGGAACGAAAGCAGCTAAATCATTAAATGCTATCTCCGTATCACCCTTTTTCTTTTTAATTTCTCAGAAAAAGAACGGTCTGCCTGACCAGTGAGCTAAAAGAACTTCTTGAGCTTTGGGCCAAGTGTTGCTGCAGCAGATGTGACGCTATTGTGCTTAGCATTCACCCGTTGAAAGTCAAAAGGGGCTGTTGCAAAATAAAAATGCGATAGCAAATTGCACAAAGAAATAGTGCAAAAACAGAAATCCGGAACCTTTTTTGA
>OQVS01002966.1_pt1 | contig 10455 bp, 7 predicted proteins | sample 1691601 | NCBI WGS metagenome assembly OQVS01 (sample SAMN03418268, study PRJEB22391) | human gut metagenome | biome: human-gut; feature: organic feature; material: feces | host: Homo sapiens | place: Tanzania | collected 2013-01 | reverse complement strand
CCCTACACGACGCTCTTCCGATCTGATGAACATAAAAAGCGTTGCAGGTGTATCAATTAAAGTCTGCTCCAAAAACAGGGATACGGCGCTTGATGGTCATGAAATAGTCAGTGTATCTCTGATGGTTCTGGATTCTGATGACCTGAGTCTTGCTTGCGATGCCTTCCTCCATGGAGTAGTCATAAACTGTTTCCGTGATTTCAGCACCTTCAGACGCAGTGGCTTCTACGCGGAGCTGGTCGAAAGGAGAGTCCTTGTCCAGTTTCGGGAATGTGATTTCCTTCTTGTCCTGGTTTATGGTACCTTCTACGACAGTGTTTCCGTCAGCACCTGCATTGAGAATCTTGATGGATATAAGTTGTGTCTCATACGGGTACACCTTGTTCTCAGGCAGTTTTTCCTCACAGGAAACCAGCATTGACGCTCCTGCAAGCAATACGCCTATCTTGAATATGAGATTTTTCATAATCTGTTCAGTGTTAAATGATTATAATTCGGTAGGCCATCCCTCGGTCTGAGTGAGCTTGTAACCTCTCATTTCATAGTCGCTGATCTGGTTCTTGCCGATCGGACAGAGATAAGGATTTACATTAGGGATGTCCAGATATGGCTGTCTGCCGAGTGTCTGAGGAGAGTAGAAGAATCCGTTGAGGGATGCTCCGTTCTTTCCGTCATAGACAACTTCCTTGCCCGCAGCATTGACTACACGGATTTTCTTGATATTCTCAGCCTTGAGCTCTTCCGGAAGATCTGACTGGAAGTTTACCCAAGTGCCCTTAAGCAGGTCAGGTCTTGCGTCTGTGTCCATGTACTCGAGCTTGCCCCATCTCCTGAGGTCGATGATTCTGGAGAACTCGAATGCGAATTCCATTCTGCGCTCGCGTCTGATTTCCCAGAGCAGAGGAGAGACTGTAGCGTCTCTTGAAGGGTCCACGTTCAATGAAGCCAGGTCCATGGCAGCTGTTTTGGTTACGCCCAACTTCTTGGCTTCCGCTGCGATAGGACGGTTCCTTATGGCATTGATACTTAAGTCAATGTCAGCCTGTGAGACACTTCCTTCGCCGAGATCAGCAAGCTCCGCCTTGGCCTCGATCCAGTTCAGGAGAACTTCTGAATATCTGAGGACAGGGTAGCCTGTGACGTTCTTTTCTCCCTGGAATTCCGGAGCAGGTGAAGCACCCTCTTCATCCAGATACTTGAGAGCTGAACGAGGAATGAACTTGGTGACATACAGATACGCCGACTTGTTCTTAGGGGTAACCTTGTTGAAGAATGTGCCTTCGAATCTCGGGTCACGTGTCTTGAGCAATGTGCTCAATGAGAAATCCTTCGCATCGCCCAATGTAGATGTCTGCCAGTCCTTGCCGTCAGTACAGATGAATGACTTGATGAGGTCGAGAGTAGGTCCGATGTCGGTAGGCTCGTTGGCATTGCAATATGAAGCCACACAATGCGTTATGCTCTGGGATGCATTGTATTTCCTGTAAAGGATGCACTCTTTGCTTGTAGTGAGGTCTTCAGAGCCGAAAAGGTTGCGGAATTCTTCTACAATGGCGAATTTGCCGCTGCTGATCACCTTGTCCGCAGCCTCGGTCGCGAGGTTGAAGAATTTCTTGGCGCGGGCTTCGTCCTTGTAATAGTATTTCTGCCAGCTTCCTTCATAGAGAGCCCATCTGCTGACAAGCGCCGAAACTACATATCTGTTCACGTTTCTGGTGCCGTCGTTGAGGCGTACGTTCTCCATTGCGAACTTGAAGTCGTCATAGACGTGGTCCATCACCTCGTTGCGCGGAGTCCTGTCCTTATAGAGTTCGTCCAGCTGGGTGTTCAACGGTGCGAAATCATAGTAAGGAACGTCTCCGAAGACATTGACAAGTCTCGCATATTCGAGGGCTCTGAAGAATCTTGCAATCGCGAACCAATGGTTGTACTGCTCTTCATTCAGTACGTCTTTCATGCGTTCCTGAATCCTGTCGGACATGATATTGGCCTTTCTTACCCATGCGAAATTCCATGTAGGGCCGGTATATTCGCTCTGCCATTCACCGAGGTCAAGGCTTGTGCTTTCCTTGCTTATCGGCACTGTTCTGGTGAACTGGGCCTGGGAGGAAAGTCTTACTACGTCATCACTGAACGCGTAGTTGTTGCCCGGAGCATATGCGGTGGTCCAGCCGACACCATATCCCGGGAAGAAGTGTCCATAGAAAGAGTGGGCATACAGCCTGACGCTTTCTTCGCTTTGCCAATAACTGTCATCCTCTGCAGTTGTCAGAGAAGGACGGTCGAGCACTTCGCAGCTTCCGAAAAGGATTGCGAGAGCTGACAATGTATATAATAATCTGAATTTCATTGTATTGTATGCATTAGAATGATAACTGTACACCGAATGAGACTGATTTGAATACAGGTGTTCCTGTACCGGTACGTCCCAGGTTGTAATTGTTTGAATCTGTGAACATCGAGTAACCTGAAATTGCTTCAGGGTCGATAGGCAGTCCTCTGAGGTGGTCGAAGGTGAAGAAGTTTTCGAGGGAAACATATACCCTTGCCTTGCTTATCTTCGCTTTTGAGAGGACTTTGGCCGGTACTGAATAGCCCAATGTGATGTTCTTGATTCTCAGATAGGCCATGTTCAGGAGGTACCTGCTCTGAACCTGCATTCCGAAACCGGAGTCAGCACCGCCGAGGTTCCATGCACGTGGATAGAATGCGTCAGTATTGTCCTCTGTCCAGTAGTCTTTTGTGAATGTCTTAGGCAGACCGCCGTCCTTGGCATGGTAGCCAGGAATTGCAAGCTGTCCTTTACCCCAGATTTTTCTCTGTCCGATGCCCTGGAAGAAGATGGAGAAGTCCACGCCTTTCCAGTCTGCGCCGAGACGGAAACCGTATTCGTAGCGAGGTGTTGTGTTTCCGATAACTACGCGGTCACCAGGATTGCCGTTCGTGCCCTCACCAGGAGTGATGTATCCGTCGCCGTCCACATCCACGAATTTCACGTCGCCAGGTGCGAAAATGAGCTTGTCGCTATTCTCGAACTGCACCTGATATACAGGGTATTTCGCTGTCTGTCTGTGGGTTGTGCGGGCTGTACCGTTGTAGATGACAGTTATCTTCTCTATCTGTCCGTCTGCGCCATAGACGAAATCGTCTTTCTGGAACAGTCTGTCGGTAACATAACCGTAGATGTCACCATAGCGTCTGCCGGTAGAGTAAGCATTTGAGAGAAGCCTGTTCTCCCAAGGTGTAGCCCAGTCAGCACCTTTGGTGATGTCCGTGACTGCATCTGACAATGTGGCCATACCATTGATACCCAAGCCGTTGCTGAATCTGAATCCCCAGTCGAGAGCGATTTCCCAGCCTCGTGTGCGGAGGCTTCCGTAGTTGCCTCGAGGTGCGGTTGTTCCCAATGTAGCAGGAAGACTCTCACCCGGAATAATCATATCTTTCGTGTCTCTCTGGAACCAGTCGAACGTTATACCGATCTGATTCTTCCAGAATCTGAGGTCTGCTCCGAAGTCCAGAGTCTCGATTCTCTGCCAGGTGATGTCGTAGTCCACCAGTGTCGGTGTGCCGTACTGTGTGACCTTGTTTCCTGAGCCGTCAAGCCAGTTTGACTGGGACTGTGAAAGGGTGGAGACATAGAGCGTATTGGCTACAGACTGGTCTCCGATACTTCCCCATGATGCCCTGATCTTACCGAAGGAGAGCACAGGCTCGATGCGTTTCATGAATTTCTCATTGGTGAAAATCCAACCTCCTGAGAATGAAGGGAATGTCTGCCATCTGAGGTGCGTAGGGAATTTGGAAGAACCGTCGCGGCGGATATTGGCCTCGATGAAATAGCGGTTGCCGAATGCGTAGTTGATACGTCCGAAGAAGCCAAGCTGTGCATCCCAGTTGGTGTTGCCATCTACGAACTGGTCGCCGGTGGCTGTCTTGAACTGAGGGTTCGACAGGTTCATCAGATCAGTCCTGCGTGCAGATACGGACTCCCATTTTGTAGCTACCCTGTTAAGACCTGCCATGACCTTGAAGTCGTGCTGTCCGCCTGCTCCGAACTGGCGGTGATAGGTGGTGTAGGCATTGACAGTGTTGGTAGAACTTGCGTATCTGTATCTCTTGATGTCTGTTGCTGTTGCATTGGAGAAATACTTCTGTACAGGGAAGCAGTATCCCGGCATCGCTCCGTCAGCAGCTGCATCCACAACTTCTCCGAGACCGTTGACATAGATTCTGCTGCCGTCTTCCGCGAACCACTCGGTAGGTGCATACCACATCTGGCCGCCTTCGAATTCAGGTGTTGATGTGTTTTCTTCCTGTGTCCTGTGGTCGTAGGTGTAGTCGAACTTCACATCCCAGTGCTTGGTGATGTTAACAGTCGCTCCGAGATTGACATTGATATATTTGTTCCTGAGGTTGTTGGTATTGGCAGCGCCTATCTCGTATGATGCCTCACGAAGGTTGTTTCCGTTTTCCTTGACCCCGATAGGGAAGAGCGGGCTCCATCTGTAGAGATATAGCCACGGGTCGGCTGTCGTGGTGCCCATTCCCGGATATCTCTTGTTCCTGTCTGAGAATATGGAACTTGCGCGGAGGCTGAGGTATTTGTTGATGTTAGAAGTGAGGCTGATGGATGAGTTGTATCTCGTGAAATCATCATGCTTCGCCGTTCTGGACATACCGCTCTGCTTGAGGTAGCCGAGACCTATATTATAAGAGGTCTTGCCTGAGGTGCCGCTTACGGACAGGTTGTGTGTCTGGCTTGGTGCCCAGTCGCGTATCATTGCATCAGCACCGTCATAGACGCGGTAACCATATTTGTTGACACCGTCATAGTACCAGTCACGTCCATATACTACAGGGTCGCCGTTCTTGACTTTTCCGCCATAGAGCTTCTGCCACTCGACAGCCTTTTCATAACTCTCAGGACTGATTCTCCAGAAACCTCCGGCAGGCATTGCCGCACCCATGTTCGTATGTGCGTCAAGGGTATATTTCAATGCTTCGAGACCTCCGAATTCGATAGGTTTCGCTCTGTTCTGCCAGGAGAAGTTGTCAGAATATGTCACTTCGAGTTTCTCTTTTCCGACACCTGTCTTGGATGTGATGAGGATGACACCGAATGCAGCTTTCGCACCGTAGATGGAGGCGGCTGCAGCGTCCTTCAGCACTGAAATGGACTGGATGTCGTCCGGGTTCACCATCTGGATACTTGGAATTTCCACATTGTCCAGGAGAATCAGAGGGCTGTTGTTTCCGGAGATGGAACCTATCTGTCCACGGATATTGATGATAGGGTCTGAACCTACTTCACCGGTAGGGATCCTGATATTCACGCCTGGTACTGAACCCTGAAGTCCACGTCCTACGTCCGCTATAGGTCTGCTGTCCAATGTCTTCTGTACATCGACCACTGCTACTGAGCCTGTGAGGCTGGCTCTTTTCTGGCTACCGTATCCGACAACTACCACTTCAGAGAGCAGCTCGCTGTCTTCTTCCAATGTTACTTTCAAATTGGCGGTCGCCTTCACTTCCTTGGAAATGAAACCGATGGAAGATACTTCCAATATGGCTCCGTCGTTTACTGTTATGGCGAACTGGCCGTTCGAATCGGTGAATACACCGTTCATTGAGCCTTTCTCCACAATGCTTGCTCCTGCGAGAGGTTCTCCTTTGGAGTCAAACACTTTTCCTGAAATCTCCACTTTGCGGGATTGGGCGGATGTGCTGGCAGAAATTGACGTTACTGCTGATGCGAAGCAGTCGGCTCCGCTCAGGGGTAAAATCGTCAAAGCGGCCAATGCTGATAGAAAACAAGTCCTCCTTGTTTCGTGCCGTCTATGATCTTTAGTCATAAGTTGTTGGTTATTAGAAATTATGTATTAGTCATCTGCATAAAAACCGATGATTTGGCTAAGTTAAAACATTTTAATAAAAAAAAACAAACACCAAAAGTGTTAATTTTGTATTCTGGAACGTATATAATAGGAGATTGTTATGGCAGATGAGACAGTGACCCTGCTGCGCGGATGGGCAGAGAAATACAATGACGCCTGCTACTTTCAGGAGGACCCGATAATATTTCCGAAGCGGTTCGTGTCAATGCTCAGTAGCGGCAGCAGCTGCCTTGCCGATGTGGAAATCGCCGCTGTATTCGCAGCGCATTTCGCGTGGGGGAGAAGGTCAATGATAGTGCGCGACTGCCATCGCCTGTTCGATGAAATGGACTGGAAACCATACGATTACGTAATGCGCGGACAGTGGAGGGATGAGCCGGTCAGCATACACAGGACAGTCAAATGGTCTGAAGTCGCGGCAATATGCGCAAGACTGAAAGACCTTTATTCGGAACGCGAAAGTCTTGAGACATTGACAATTCCCCAGTTCCGGACATTGGTCTTCGGGCAGAAGGAAGACAAGAAGGCGCCGAACAAGAAAATCAATATGATGCGACGCTGGATGGTCCGGAATGACGGCAAAGTGGACCTCGGAGTCTGGAAGAACATTGACCCGCAGACATTGCTGATTCCTCTGGATGTGCACGTGTACCAGCAGGCCTCGGAACTTGGCCTGACCGCCCGTAAACAGAAGGACATCACTACTGTAGAGGAAATTACGGACGCCTTCAGGGACATTTTCCCCGGCGACCCGTGCAAAGGTGATTTCGCGCTTTTCGGTTATGGAATAGACAATGCCGGCAGATAGCAGGAATTGTGCAGGAGTACAAGGGAAGCAAGCTGGATTTTTTTTATTAACAGCAAATAACGCATAACTATGCCACAAATGTATGTAATATCAGGATGCAATGGAGCCGGCAAGACGACCGCCTCATATTCATTGCTCCCGGAGATGCTCAAATGCAGCCAGTTCGTGAACTCAGACGAATTCGCCAAGAGTCTTTCGCCATTCAGTCCGGACGCCGCATCGATTCAGGCAGGCAAGCTTATGCTGCTGAAAATGAACTACTTGTTCAAGCGTGGCGAAGACTTCGCGATAGAGACGACATTGGCCACACGCAGTCTCAAGAGGACTATCACCCACGCGCACGAGCAAGGGTACAGTGTCACTATTCTGTATTTCTGGCTGAATTCTCCTGAACTTGCCGTAGAAAGAGTCCGCGCAAGGGTTGCGGCAGGCGGTCACAACATTCCGGAACAGGTGATACGGAGAAGATATACGGCAGGACTGCATTATTTTTTCAATGTTTACAGAACATTGGCCGACAGGTGGATACTTGCGGACAATTCCAAGATACCTTTCAAGGTGGTCGCGGAGGGCTGGAAGGGCATTCTCAATATAAAAGACGAAGAAATCTACAGTACGATAGAAAAGAAGGCCGCAGAGGCCCAAAACTATTTCGACAATGATAGCAAATAAGGAATATTATTATAACACATTCAAGGTCAATGATATTGACCTGAAATCTCTTGTGACGACGGCACTCTCGCACGGCGGGGACTACTGCGACCTGTATTTCGAGAATACCTCGGACCAGGTCTATCAGCTCATGGACGAGAAGGTCACGTCAGGCGGTCTGAATATCGATTACGGTGTGGGAATAAGGGTGTTGTGCGGTGAGAAGACCGGTTATGCCTACTCTGAAAGTACGGAGCGGAAAGACATGGAAGCGGCTGCGCTTGCGGCTTCGGCGATTTCGCAGGGCAATGCTGTCACGCCGCGTGAAACCAGAAGCGTGGGAGCCACGTACACGTCCCAGCAGAACAATGGCGGCCGTCTCGTCAGGAGGCTTTATCCTGGTCATCCGAATCCGGCGGCGGACCGTTATCCGATACTGAAAGACTGGAGGGAAGAGAGTCCGTCCGTGGTCGTGGGATATCTCGACCGTCTGGAAAAGGCCATCAAGGCTAAGGACAGCAGAATCGTGAGCATAATGTGCTTTCTGAGCAGTCAGACAAGCGATTATATGATGTACAATTCTTTCGGCGAACTCAAATACGAGACCCGTCCGCTGACCACCGTTTCCGCTATGATTGTGGCTGACAACGGAAAGCGGCGTATCAAGAAAAATGACTCCATCAGTCTCCGCAAGGGCGCGGAGATGCTTACGGACGAAGTGATGCAGGAACTTGCGGCCAGTCTGACGGACGGCATTGACAGTGCCTTCGAGGCAAGCAGGCCTGAGGGCGGGCAGATGCAGGTGGTGATGGGTGCTGGCGCTTCGGGCATTCTGCTTCATGAGGCCATGGGACACGCTTTCGAGGCTGATTTCAACAGAAAAGGCCAGTCCATCTTCTCGGACAAGATGGGAAAGCGGATTTGTCCGGAAGGAATCAATATCGTGGATGACGCAACCATCCGAGGTAACCGCGGCTCCCTGAATTTCGACGATGAGGGCGTGCCTGGACAGAGGACAATGATGGTCGAAAACGGAGTGCTGACCTCATATCTGCACGACCGGATCAGCGCGAAGTACTACGGCGTGGCCCCGACCGGCAACGGAAGACGTGAAAATTTCCGTTCAAGTCCGATTCCGAGAATGCGCGCGACCTATATGGAAAATGGCAATGCCGACCCGGAAAGCATCATTGCTTCGGTTTCCAAAGGTATCTATGTCAATGAGTTCAGCAACGGACAGGTGAAAATCGGCGAAGGTGATTTCACGTTCTTCGTGCAGAGCGGCTTCCTGATAGAGAACGGAAGGCTTACCCGACCTGTCAATGATGTCAATGTCATCGGCAACGGGCCCCAGGCATTGAAGGACATTGTCGCCGTAGGCAATGACTGCAAGCTGAAGAATGCTGCATGGACTTGCGGAAAAGGTCAGTCAGTGCCGGTTTCGTGCGGAATGCCGACGGTGCTCGTGAACAATCTGATAGTGGGAGGAGTGGCAGATGAATAATGTATTCGAGATGAAAGAAAGTTTGGACTTCGCGATCAGTGGTGCGGAGAGAGAAATAGCGGACAAAAGCGTGCAGATGGCCCTGGATGCGGGTGCATCGGCCGTCATGGTGTCATTGGACAAGGCAAAAACCGAGATTTATGCCTTGCTGGACGGGGAGATTGACAATATCAGGCAGACTGGTGACAGGTCATTGACCTTCAACATCTACGCTGACGGCAAATACGGCACTTTTTCCACGAACCGGTTCGAGGAGGACAGTCTCCGCGATTTCCTCTGCAAGGCCGTCGAGACAGTGAGGATGCTGGTGGCTGATCCGTTCAGGGGCTTGCCGGACAAGAACGACCTTGCCACGGATGCTGTCAATGGTGATGAGATGGGGCTGTGCTGGTATGGTTATGATTCAGTTACGCGTGAGGAAAAATTGGAGATGGCAAAACGCGTTTCCGTGTTCGGGGAGTTCTCTGCGCCTTCTTCTGACAGGAATTGGCGTGTGGTATCCGAGGAGGTGGAGTATAACAACACATTGTCAGACACATACTTGACGAGTTCTGACGGATGCCGTTGCCGCCAGACGGAGACTTCATTCGAGGTGAGCTGTCAGGTCACTGTCGAGGACAATGACGGGAACAAATACAGCGGCCTGTGGTGGGACTACGGTGTCAGTCCGGAGAAGGTGCTGGCTTCCGAATGTGGCCGCAAGGCTGTCGAAATGGCCGTGATGCAGATCGCTCCTGTCAATGCGGACAAGGGAAAATACACGATGGTGGTTTCACGTCTGGTTTCAGGCCGCCTTCTCCAGCCGGTGCTCAATGCATTGAGCAGTCTGTCCGTCTATCAGAAGTCTTCATTCTTGGTGGATGCGCTGGGCAAGCAGGTCTTCAGCAAAGGCTTGAATGTGATGGATATGCCTCTGGAAAAGGGCAAGAGCGGGGCAATCCTGTTCGAGACCGACGGGCGCGCCTGCAGGAACCGGGAAATTATCACTGACGGCGTGGTGAAGGAGAATTTCACGAGCATATACATGTCCCGGAAGCTTGGCATTCCGCCGACTTCCAGCTGCCCTAACCGCCCTGTCCTCCAGCCGTTTGTCTCCGAAGAGCTGCTTGGTGGGGAGCGTGGTGGTGGACATTGTGGCGTTAGTGGTGCTGGGCTCGACGGCTCCGGGCTTGGTGCTGAGAATGGCGCTGAGCGTGGACTGAAGGCGGACTCGTTCGTAAATGAGATCGCGCAGCTGGATATTCTGGAACTCTGCGGAAGCGGCATCTTAGTCACGGACTTCAACGGCGGCAACTGCAACAGCGCTACCGGCGACTTCTCCTACGGCGTTTCCGGCTTCCTTTTCGAGAACGGCAAGATAACCTCGCCGATTGACAGCATGCTCATAACCGGCAACATGACAGACCTCTGGAGCAATCTCCTAGCCGCCGGCTCCGACCCGGTCCCAGGAATGAGCCGTCAAGTCCCGACCCTCGCCTTCAGAGACGTCACCTTCAACGCATAAAGCCGGAAAGTGTGAAAATCTCGGCTTCACTTCGCTATCCACTTCTCGACGGTGCGGGTCTGCGAGGAAATGTTCACGCCGACCTTGACGA
>OQVS01002962.1_pt1 | contig 10467 bp, 25 predicted proteins | sample 1691601 | NCBI WGS metagenome assembly OQVS01 (sample SAMN03418268, study PRJEB22391) | human gut metagenome | biome: human-gut; feature: organic feature; material: feces | host: Homo sapiens | place: Tanzania | collected 2013-01 | reverse complement strand
CCCTCAGTCCGACTACATAGTCATTCCGTCGGACAGCTCCCCTTACCATAAGGGGCGCTCTCTTCTTCGGCTTTATTTAGATTACAATCCCTCAGTCTAGTCGTCGCTATCGCTTTGGACTAGCCAGCCCCCTTTACACAAGGCGGCCTTATTTAACTGATGTTGCTGTCGCAAATGAACTTAGCCCCCCTCAGTCCAACATTCACTTCGCTTTGTGTCAGCCAGCTCCCGCTACACTACGGCAGCCTTATTCAACGGATAAAGCCCTTACAAGATAATCGGTAAATAGAGCAACTAAGTAAATATTTAATAAACGCTCATAAGGACAAGGATTTTGTTGTCATAAATTTGCTACTTTCCCAAAAAATGCAATAAACATCCACCCGTACAACGGGTGGTTTTTATCTATATCGGGTATAACCCTATGATACTAGCCACGCCTAAAGGCGTATGTTGATCTGCCACCTGCGTTCTAGTATTACTTTCTTGGTACAAATGGATCAAACACTTCTGCTATGCATAGTTGTTCCATTGTTTTATCTTCGTCTAGTTGTGTTCTTATGTATTCTTTTATTCGTTCTGTGTTTTTACCCACTGTATCTACATAATATCCCTTACACCAAAATTCCCTATTTCTATATTTGTACTTCATATTTGCCCATTTTTCATATATGAGCAAACTGCTTTTTCCTTTCAGAAATCCCATAAAACTCGCTACGCTCATTTTACGTGGGATTTCTACCAACATGTGTATGTGGTCTATACACACTTCTGCTTCTATTATGTTTACGCCTTTCCAATTGCACAATTCTCGTAGAATTGCTCCTATCTCTAATCTCTTTTGTCCATAGAATACTTTTCTACGATACTTTGGTGCAAATACTATATGATATTTGCAATTCCACTTCGAATGTGCTAAACTATGTATGTCATTCACTTGACACTGTACCTCCGTGTTTTATTTATTTTTAGATGGCAGATCTAATCTTATTTTAACACAGAGGTACTTTTTTTAGCACTCATCGGCAAAGCCTTTTTAGAACCACGTGTCTAACACGTGGTTTTCTGTAAACAAAAAAAGAGAGCTTTTGCCCTCTTCCTTTTAGACTGCCTTTTGTAGCTTTTCTATTATTCTGCATATCTGCTTTCGCATGTTGTCATACTTGCACCTTAGCTTGTATGATATTGTCTTGATAGACAGGTTCTGCTTGTACCGCATATATATGATACTCCTCTCTTCTATGGTCAAAGCGTTCAACGCTTCTGCATATATCTTGTCAATCTCATCACACTCACTGATACACTTGCCTATTTTTAACCTTTCAATTTCCTCTTTGATTAGTTTCCTTTCAATGTCGGTGGTCGCATATTCATACCTTTTTTTTAGTCTATTTTCCTGCTCTATTACTGATTGAAGATATACATTGCGATTCCTCATCTCATTCAAGTCTTGTCTTACTTCTTCGATTGTTTTCATCATTTCCTCCTTGCAATGTGCATTTTTGCACTTTCCTAAAATGGCAACTCTTCATTAACCTTTGGCAAGTCTTCTATGGTTTTTGGCGATTCGCTCTTTGTTTTATCATCATAACTTAACAACTCTATTTCTTCCGCCACTACTTCGTATACCATTTTTTGTTGTCCTTGACTTTCGTATTTTCGTGTTGTTAGTTGTCCCACTACCGCAACTTTTTTTCCCTTTGTCATATATTTTGCCAATTTACTCGCCAAAATTCTCCACGCTATTACATTAATGAAGTCCGTTTCGTTTTCCGCACCTCTTCTTTTAACAGCAAGGCAAAACCTTATGTATTCTATTCCGTTCTTTGTTGTTTCAAGTTTTGTGTCGCTACACAAGTTTCCACTCATAATTATTTTGTTCATATTTCCCCTCCAACGTCTAAGTTCTTGATTGTTCCGTTCGACAACATTGTTGCCCACATATACCAACCTCTTACTTTCTCTTCTTTAACACTTATGACTATCCATACTTGATATGTTTCGTCATTATCTATTTCGTCCCACACCAAGGTTGCTCTGACCGCCTCGTAGCCCATTTCTCTTTTGAACTCTCGCTTGATGATTTCAGTGATGGAGCTGTCACTAAGTGGGATATATTCCTTTCCCTTTGCTTCCGCTATATCTACCAACACCCACTCATCATTCCAACCAGTCGTGTCGTGAACATATACCTTTGTTGGTTGCGGTGTACAACTTGCTATACACAACAACATCGCAATAATTACTACACATATGATACTTTTTTTCATTATTCTCTCTCCTTTACATAGCACCAACTTTGCGGTGGCCTTGTTATTTTCTTGATGGCATGATCTTTACCATAACCATTCTCTTTCAAAAAACAATTATCACAACACTTGCATTTGTTTTCAGGGATATGACACTTTGTATAAAACTCGCTCAAATCTTTTGGTTTGTCATAAATGACTAGGTTACTTATGTGCATCGCAGAGATGTTTTTTAGTTGTTTCCCGCTATATTCTAATATTTCATCTACCGATAAACAGGCTGTTTGAGGCAAAATCGAGGGCACTCCCACACAAATTCGATATTCCACTATATCATCGCAGACCCATTCGTTTACAATCTTATGACGACCATCAAAACCACTTTCGTATGTCAAAACCTTAAATGGTAACTCACACTTTGGTGGTCGTAACCTTAGTTCATTAGTTTTTAACTTTTTTTCTATGTTTCTGTTGTGTTTTTCTTTGATTGACATTATGATTGTCTTCATTATTTCACCTCCAAAATGTATTTCTTGAAGTTTTCTTCACTAATCTTTTCGATAAATTCTTGTATTTTTTCTGTGCTTTCGGCATAGACAACTCCTTGACTTTTATGCCTTGTATCAATAGCAGGGCTTATACAACCAACACGACTGAACCAATAAACATACCACTTGTCTTGGCTATCATCGTTCCAATCAATGTCAAACTTGCACCAATCTTTGTATTCTTGTTGGTAGAGGAGTTTTTTCTTGTGTTCTTCGGCTTCTTCTTCGGTCTTGAAGTAGTTGCCACTTTCATATAGAAAATTGTCAATTTGGTCAAAATTTTCTTCATTATCATAGACTTCTCCATTTAAGTCTACAAAATAATAAATTTGTCCCCGTTCAGCTCTCCACCTTACTTGCTTTGGGGCAACTTTGGCTTGTTCTTGTTTCACCATTTTGTCATACATTTCTCTTAGTTCTTTTTGTGTTAGTTCATCAAATTTCTTCATTCTTCTTTCTCCATTTTTTTAGTTGCCTAATAATGTCAATTGCTACTTGCAATGTTGGATAACCGCCGTACTCATCCAACATATTACATATATATTTCGTATCATCATAAATCACTACTCTATATGGACAAAGTATATCTTCTTCCTCTATTTCTATTAAGAATTTTTTCATATTTCTACCTCCTATTCGCCTATAATTCGTTCTTCGACAAAAATTACAATATCCCATAGCATATTTTGCAACTCATACCATATTTCTTGTTGTATTAGTATCGCATCTTTTGTGCTTTTGCTTGTCGCATTTTCTCTCTTTGCTTGCAAGCGGTCATCTTCCTTGCTTATTTTATCGTACATTTCTTCCGCCTTGTTTCGCATTTCTTTTAGCGCGTTTAGTAAAACATACTTATCCATTACTCCCTCCTAAAAAATTGTCGATATTGGTCAAATACTCATCAGCATTGACTTTGCTGTCGCTTGCGTTGAAGTCGCTTGTCTTGCTTGTCTTTGCCCCTTGAAGTCCGTTTAGATAGCTTTCGAACTTAGTCGCATTGAACAATGTTTCGGGGCGCAAGTACTTTTGCATTTCCGTGCCTTTCCACTCGCCGACTTTGCTGTCAATGACTTTCTTCATCTCTTCAACCGAATAATCTTGCAATCTTGCCTTGATAAGCCTTGTCGTACTATCTACTTTCTTGTAATGAGTACCTGCCTTTTCATTGAGATAAGACACAATTTTGTCGACATTGCTCGACATAGTATTATTATACTTATCTATACTTACCTTACCTATACTATACTGGGTATACCGTTGGTATCCATTTGGTATACCATTTGGTATACCTTTTGTGTCCATAAGCGGTTTTTCAGTGTATGCATTATTGTCTTCAAGTTCTAACATTGCCTTTTCTTCAGTGTATACTGTTTCTTTGTATCTATCACTTCTTAAGTAATTGTTTATTTTCCAATGCTTTATAACAATTATACCGCTGTCAAACGCAAGCACGAATCTCTTATGTATCAACAATCTGCAATCATCATCACTTGCACCTATCATCCGTTGTATCTTCTTAGGGTTGTTTACAAAGCCATCATCATCGGCTCTCATCGATAAGTGAAAATACAATGATTGTGTAGACAATGGCATTTCTAAAAATGCATCACTATCTATTATCGTTTTAGCAAACATTCTTCTCTCTGCCATAGTATCTCCTTACAAGTAGTTTTTCCCAAACTCTTCCATAAATTTATCGTGTCCGTATCTCTTCTCGAACTCTTGCTGTGCTAGTTGTTTCAACTCGAGGTCTAGTCTTTTATTGCCGTTGTGTACGCCATAATTCGACATATTATGCCATTCGGCTGTCAACCATACCCAACAACCCCACTTCTCGCTCTTCTTGCGGTTAGCATAGCCATAGAAAATGTGATGCTTATGTAAGTTGTCCAACCTGTGTGAGTAACATAACATTCTTTCTCTGATTGTAAGATTGACTTGCTCATTCTACACCTCCCAACAATTCGACAATAATTTGTCCGCTGTCTTTCTTGTCGCAAAATCTAAATTCTACCCCATATCGTTCTTGCATCGTTTTTAGGCACTTAGAGAGCGTTTCACCCTTTACTTGGGTAAGTGGTCGGCCTTGCTTGTTTCGTGGACTTATCCACGCTTGCAAGTCGTTGCAAGGCGGTTGTTCTTCGATAAGCACAATCAGTCTTATTCCGTTGTCCTTAGCTCTCTCGCATTCTCCCCTAAAACGCACGTGTTGCTTGCCACACACATTGCCTGCTATCTCCAATATGTCCTTTTTGGTGTCTATGCATATTGTTTGGTTGTCCAATCTCGAATAATCTCCCACGAACAACTTCGTTCTTACAACCTTTATTCCTTGCTCAACAAAATAGTCTTGCTTGTCTTTGTGCTTGTTTGCTTGATTTCTTGTATCTTCAATAATTATCATTTTGCTTGCTCCCATAAACTTAGTAAATTTTCGATTTCTTCCGGTGTTCTTGTCTCGATGCCCAACTCCTTGCAATCTTCAACAATCGCATTGATGAGCCTTGACATTTCTTCGGTATCGAATGTAGATGACCCATAGTATGCATGCACTAGCTTGTATCCTGGTATCTTGCTGTTGTCTACCACTTCGCATATCCAACCTATTCCACCCTTTTCCCAGTTTTTGTTAAAATCTTCTACCGCATCTTCTCTAATAGGTAATGGGATAGGTGTTGAATAGTTCTTAATATATTCTCGATATATTTCTGTCTTGGTGATATTGTTATATTCCTTATTGAGTTCAACAGCTAACTTATCGCACAAGGTCCAAAAATAGGCATTGGCATCTACACTTCTCTTTTTCTTATGCTTGCGAATATCTATATCAATGCAAGTTTGTTCTTTATAAGTAGCTATATCCGACAACGCTTGTGTACTGTCTTGATAAGAGCGTGGCAATATACACACTATCATTTCGTCATTTTCATTTCTCATTTTATAAATTTTCTTTGCTGTAAACATTAAACTCTTCCTTTCTTGGTAGTTTATGGTGGTCTAGGCAGTGCTTGAAGTATTTCAGTCTTGGCAAATATTCTCTCTCGATAAATGTGCTATCATACTCAATGTCATACTCGCATAGCCTGTTCTCATCAATCGGCAACATAAAATTATGATAATCATCATCAGCCAAGCCGTATGCGACAATCTTGCCTTGTAGTCTGCTAACATACATTTGTACCTGGACTTGTTGCCAATATTTCTTTGGTATCTTAAAGCCGTTGTTTTGTTTATAGGTTTTCACCTCGTAAATATATCGCTCATCATTTCCATCTAGGTTGACCCTCAATGACAACTTCGGTACAAGTATTTGTTTGTCCATTTCGGCTACCTTGATATATTCGAGTATCTGATGCTCTTTGTGAGTACCTGCAAGCATCGCTATATTGCAATAATCATTGCGAGAGATTCCATCTTTCGTAAGCCACCAATTACCAAAGCTCTTAGTCGTCCAGTTGCCCATAATATACGAAGTATCGCTTGCACCAAACCAACCACTTCTATCCTTGTCCGCTATCATAGATTTTGTAGGTCGGTGATGAACTTGTACAACTCATCGAATTGTGAAAACTTCGCTTTAAGGCTGTCAAAACCACTCAAGTTGAGTTTGGTTGCTATCTCTTCTCCGCTCATTTGTTTAGTGGTAAGTAAATTGGTGTATTCTTCTTGGGCGAGCGTCTTAAGCTTGAACATATCCGTTGGCAAGACTGCTGTTTCAGTTTTAGTGCTTTCGTCATTATCGCACCACAATTCAAAACCTAGCCCTGTGTTAATTGCTACACCCTTGACGAATGCTCTCGCTTGAGCATTGGCAACTCGCAGTTGGTTGAGAGAGTTATCCTTGACTGGGTTTGTTCCGTTAAGTAGTGGATAGTTTTGGATATATTCCTTGTCGTCAATAACAATCTTCACTCTCACTTCGTAGCATCTGTTAATAATGTTACTCTTATCAGCGAAAGACACATTGCTCATAAATAACGTACTTCCATTCTCGTTGATAAGTGGCTCGTATCTCACTACTTCTGCTCCATTTTCGTGCAACAACTTCTTGCACATTGCCCAGTTTAGATATTTAATGTCGTCACGAGTCTCGCAGTAAGGCTTGACATTGATTTTGTACATTTCATTCCAGTTCTTCTCTAACATATTTGTCTCCTTTTCGTTCTTTAATGATTGTAATCATACTTGTTTCATTGTTCATTGTTGCTTGATATTTGAGTGCATCTTCATACGAACTGAAACACTCGTAGAAAACTTGCTTGCCTGTTATGTCATCTATTGTGATACACATATATGGGTGTGTTATTAGGTTGTTCATAGGCATTCCCTCATTTCAATTTCCCCCAAATTAAAGATTTTACTGATTGTGTTTATGTCAATGCCGTATTTATTATTGCTTATACTGATAACAAGACTGCCATTATTGTGGTCACCCTTTACAACATAAAATATACAATGCTTTGTTGTTCGTATGATTGCTTGTCTGAGCTCGTTGTACTGCTCTCTCTTGTCATTTAGATGCATTGACAAATTGTTGATCAACTCTTTATTCTCTACTAATTCTTTATTTAGAAGTTCATTCTCTTTTTCCAATTTTTCTATTCTTTGCAATATATATTGATTTGTTGTCATTTTCTCTCCTTATTGCAACGTATCTACTAGCGTTTCGATATTGTCATCATAATATTGCTGAATACTTTTCAGCTTGTTTTGTTCTTCTAAAAATGAGTTCCATAAGATTTCTTCAATCTCATCTTTGCTAAAGTGATACCACAAAAAGCTGTTTATTTCCACGGTCTCTTTTTCCTGATTGACATAACGTGCTGTCTCGATTGCCTTGTCTTCATCTGCCAAAACGCTGTTGTAGCAATCATCGCAGATTTGCTTATCATCTGACATATACTCATCACACACTGGGCATTTAGTTGCTTCCACTAAATTTCCGCCACAATAGCAACAGGACATATCTGTCTCTTCGTAGCAACACGGACAGCCAAAATGTTCAGTATGTTCCGATATTGTTACGAGGTCATCTTCATCAAAGACTTCCCCACAATTCTCACATATGTATTTCATCTTACACCCCCATAGTTTTCTTTTGATTTCTTATCAAGGCTTTCATAAAGTCCTTGCAAGTTGTTGTTCCCAGCTCTTTCATAAGATACTCAATATCTTCTCTATCTTCACTATCAAGCCTTGCTGTAAACTTATAGCCAGTTACTTCTATTTTTCGTGTCGGCAGTCCTAATGAAAAATCAGCTCTATCCCATATATCTAGTTGACTCACTCCGAAGAAGTCCGCTATCTTTTCTCGTTCTTCTCTTATCGGCAAGCATCGCTGGTTGACAAACTTGCTGAACATTCCACAATCTATTTCACACGCCTTTGCTACTTCTTTTTGCATTGTGGCTGTTGCCACCATAAGATTGTTTAATTTATTCATCATCTACCTCGTACAGCCTTTCCTTGCGCAAGAAAACATATCGTGCAATATCTAAGTTGTAACAATCTATGTAATCTTGTATGTGCACCACTCCTGCAATGTGCAGTCTGTCACTCTTGCTCTTAATTGCTTGTATAATCTCGCACGCTTTACTCTGCTTGACACAGAACAACCTTTGTATGTCCGTGTTTGTCAACACTTCTTTTGAGAATATCTCCATCCGCTCTTTTGTAGATATGTTGTTCGTTTTCGGCATTTTAGTTCTCCTCATATTTCAAACCGAGTGTTTCGGCTATCATCTTGCCTTTTTTCTCAAGGCTCCGCAATTGATACAATTTTTGCCTCAATGCAGAATTCTCCGCTTTCTTTGCAAGTTTGACATACGGACTCTGTCTAAGTCTCTCAATTTCTTGTTCAATTTGCTCTGTCATCATTTTATCTGTCCCTCCATAGTCTATAATTTCCTGATAGGAAACAATTTAATTAAAAAAAATTGCATCTAATTCTTCAGCTGTAAGTTTATATCTTGCTTTGATTGTAAGTATTTCATTCTGCATAAACTTCGCTTTGCCATTTTTCTTGTAACTTAGTGCAGTTCTTGATATCCCAAGCGCTTGAGCTAAATCGCCACCAGTATCACCATATAAAGCCATTTTACTTTCCAACATTTTAGTGTTCATCTTTACCCCCTTGTAGTTTTTCTATCGTATTATTTAATCGGTCGTTCAGGTCGAACAATCGGTCTATTTCTTGTTGCATTTCACACATAGTGTTATATACTTGGTCAGCTGTCTTATTCAACTCTTGTTCTAGTTCATTAAATGCTTGCTTGATTTCTTCGTTCATACATTATCCTCCAAGTTGAAAAATTCTAGAACGCATTCACAGATATCCAGCTGTCCAAGGTAGTTATGATATTGCATCATATATTCTAGATACTCCTTGATATCTTCCACCTTGTTCTCGTTCTCACTTGATGCCATTCTTGCTATCACTTCATATGAGCTGTCGCCAAAGTATTCTTCATCATCTCTCTTATACTTATATGCGAGTTCTAGCATCTTATCGAAGCATTCTTCTTTTTTTGTTTTTACGTGATTGATTAAAATTTCCATTTTTGTATCTCATTTTGTTTCCTTGTTTCCTATTGGGAACAATCTTAATATACAACACAATTTTGTTCTTGTCAAGAACTTTTCGTAAAAATTTTTACTTTTTGTTAATTTGTCTTGAAACATTATCAACAATAATGTATAATTAAGGAAACAAAACACTTTTTGGAGGTGTTATTATGGATTTTTCTACTAGAATTAAAACATTAAGACAAGAAAAAGGTTGGACACAAGAAGAACTTGGCAAAAGAGTAGGAGTGCAAAGACCCGCTATATGCAAGTATGAAAAAGGAATGGTGCAAAATATATCAGCAACCACCATTAAAAAATTTGCAGATGCGTTCGGCGTGACACCTAGCTATATGCTTGGATATACTGACACACGCAACAAAGATGACTATCCTAGCGCAACAATATGTTGTTATAATGTTATCGGCAATGTTAGAGCTGGCTATGGACAGCAAGCAGTTGAAGAATACACAGGCGAGACAGAATATATCCCTTCCGAATTATTGAGAGGCTTACCTAAGGAAGACTATTTTGTTCTTGAAGTCAAAGGCGATTCTATGTACCCAAAATTATTGGACGGAGACCGTGTACTGGTACAACGCACCGATTCAGTGGATAGCGGTAGCATTGCAATCGTTCTATACAATGGAGACGAGGCGACTATTAAAAAAGTAGTATATGAATATGGCTGTGATTGGCTAGACCTTATCCCTCTCAATAGTAATTATCAACCAAAACGCATTTCGGGAGCCGACCTTGAACAGTGTCGTATACTTGGCAAGGTTGTCAATCTTACTCGTAGAATTTAATAAGGAGATATATTATGCCTCAAACTATATTTTTTATAGCATTTTTCATCTTTATAATAGTTGCATTATTTGCAGGTCCTCAAATACGCCAGCATAGGGAAAATGCAAAATATATGAAATTTCTAAACGAAGTGCATTATAATGCTATATATAAAGATATAAAAAATTCTATTGCCGAATTTTTTGTTACACGAGGCTACACTCCTTCTAATGAAAAACTTAATCAAATCACTAAATGCGTAATGTCTTGTTAAGATATATAATATGTTTGTTGCTGACTATGTTGATAATTATTAT
>OQVS01002959.1_pt1 | contig 10473 bp, 10 predicted proteins | sample 1691601 | NCBI WGS metagenome assembly OQVS01 (sample SAMN03418268, study PRJEB22391) | human gut metagenome | biome: human-gut; feature: organic feature; material: feces | host: Homo sapiens | place: Tanzania | collected 2013-01 | reverse complement strand
GCTTTTTTGCTTTTTTAACAACTTTTTTTAAATTTAAATCGCTCGCTTAATCCACTGCTTGCTTAAATTTTAAACATTTGCTTTAAATTTGTGCTTGTTTGTTTAAATTTAAAATTTTGCGCCGTTTGCTTTGCGTAAATTCGCTTACTTTGCGCTCAAATCATTTGCTTAAATTCACGCCACAAAGTTTTTTAAAGCCTAAATTTCACCCCAAAATTTTGCTTGATTTTAGATGAAAATTTTGGGCAAAATTCGGCTTTTTGCGTGGCAAAACCTTGCAAAATGTCAAAAATTTCATCAATCATCATCGCAAGCAACGAAATAAAAGGCGATGAGATTTACGAGCAGATAAAAAGAGTGTAAAAAAAGTAACGATATATGACGAAAGAGGAAGTTCGGTAAGCTCCCCGAATGCCAAAAATGGCAAGTTCCCAGAATGGCACGCTATTTCTCTTCACTCTTTGCTAAATTTTAACACTTTTCAAAAACAAAGTCAAGAAAGGCAAAGTAGCTGAATTTAAGCGTTGCGCTTGCTTGTGGCTTGCCACGAGTCTTGCGATGAGAAACAAGGCGCGAAATCAACACCTTTGCAAAAAAGCAAGCTACAAACCCAAATAAATCTGCAACTCCATACAGCCACTTTCAGCAGCTTCACATAAATGAGATTTAATCTGTCTTTATATTTACTTTTGTATGTTAAAATGTGTTTTTTTAAATTTTTCACACGAACGAAAGGCAAAAATGAAAAACTCAAACTATGCAAATTCAGCCCACAGCGCGAATTTAAGCGAAAATTTTACTCCACAAACAGCTTACACGGCTGAGCGTCAAAAGGCTATCAAAAACACTATCTACGCTTCTTTGGGCGGAATTTTGGAATTTTATGACTTTATCCTTTATGTGTTTTTTGCGGTGGCGATTTTTCCGCAGATTTTTTTCCCCCCAAACAGCGACATTTGGGCGAGCGTGGGCGGCTGGGTGAGCTTTGGCGTGGCGTATTTAGCGCGCCCATTTGGAGCAGTGGTGTTTGGGCATTTTGGCGATAAATTTGGGCGCAAAAAGATTTTTTACATTTCTATGCTTTTGATGGTGCTGCCAAGCTTTGTGTTAGCGTTTTTGCCGACTTATGAGAGCATAGGCATAGCCGCTACGCTGGCACTTTTTGCGATTCGCATTATACAGGGCTTAGCTGTGGGGGCTGATGTGAGCGGGGTTTGGGTTTTTGTGAGCGAATTTGTGAGCGAAAAAAACAAAAGTTTAGCGCTCGGTTTCATCTCGGCTAGCACGACTTTTGGGCTGCTTTTAGCTGGACTTGTGGCGTTTTGGGTGAATTCTAGCTTTACAAACGATGAAGTTTTGGAGTATGCGTGGCGTTTGCCCTTTATTTTGGGCGGATTTTTCGGCATTTTGGCTTGCTTTTTGCGTAAAAGACTCAGCGAAACGCCCGTTTTTGAAAAGCTACAACAAACAAAGCAAATCCTTAAATTTCCGCTTGTTGAAGCACTTAAAACGCATAAAACGCCTATGCTCGTGTGCTTTTTGATGAGCATAGTGCTTTCAGCTGGCGTTGCTACGCTCACTATCATCCCGCAAAATTTTGACAAACTCTTGGGCTTTGACGCTAGCGAAAGGCTACTCTACACCAACCTAGCCATAGTCGCTGTCATTATCGGTGCGCTGGTGCAAGGGCTTTTGGCGCGCTTTTTTGGCGAATACAAAATCTGCGCGATTTTCGCGTGCTTGTTCGCGCTCTTTGGCTTTGGCGTGGGGCTTTATGATGAAAATTTCCTTGCATTTTACCTGCTGGCGTGCTTTTGTCAAGGTATCATCACCTTTGCGCCCGTGTTTATGACGCGGGTTTTTGCGAGCCAGCTGCGACTCAGTGGGCTTTCGTTTGCTTACAATGTGTCTTATGCCTTTTTTGTTTTCATCTCGCCCTTTGTCATCAACGCCCTTTATGAGCGGTATTTGGGGTATTATATGAGCTTTGTAGCCCTTGCTTGCCTTGCTTGCGTGTGGTTGATGAAAAGGCTAGGGCATTAAAACGCCGATACAAATGGCGTTAGAGTAGCTTAAAATACTCTTTTATCATCACAAGTGCGGCAAGTGAGTCCGTCTTGCCGTCTTTTTTGCGTGAATTTTTTGCGCCCAAACCCGCTGCTTCCTTGCTTGTAAAGCTCTCATCGACAAAGTGTGTTTCGCCTTTAAATTCAAGCAGATTCACAAAATGCTCTATCCTGCGTGTCATTTCATTTTCGCTCGCACCGCCTTTTGGCACGCCTACGATGAGCGTGGAGACTTTGTGTGCGCTTAAAAGTGCTTTGATTTCGCCTGCGGCTTGATTGCGGTTTTTGCGAAGCACGGCGTTTAAGGGTAAAGCGACTTTTTCATCTACGCAAAGTGCTATGCCTATGCGTTTTAAGCCTATATCAAGCGCCAAAGCGTTCATTTGGGCGTGCCTTTTGTTAAATTTACGCTTAAATTCAGCCTTTTTGCCACGCTTTGCAAGGATAAAAGTAGGTTAAATTCAAGCCTTAATGCACTTTTCACTTTTTTGTCCTTACCAAAACGCCTTGTATGTCGAGCTTTCCGTTTAGTTCATACTCATAAATTTTATCGCCAAATTTCGCCAAAGCCTCGTTTAAATTCGCCCCATTTTTGCAAAAATTTAAAAGTTCATCATTTGACAACTCATCAGCCTCAAAAAGCGTGCCAAAGCCCGCTGCAAAGGCTTTGAAATCATTTATCAGCCCGACTTTGCCTTGCTCTAAAAGGCTGTTTGTCCCATCGCTTTCGCCCTTTCTTTGCGGCAGCACAAAGACTTTTTTGCCAAGTTTTACCGCTAAATTCGCACTTTGCAGTGAGCCGCTTTTAAAATCAGCCTGTGCGATGATGATATGCTCGCACAAAGCGATGATAAGGCGGTTTCGCAGCAAAAAATCATAGCCGTGCGGCATATAATCTGGCTCGTTTTCGCTCAACGCCAAGCCTTGCGTGTAAATTTGCTTGATGATTTTTTCGTTGTTTTTGGGGTAAATTTGGTGCAGTCCGTTAGCGAAAACGCCTATGGTGCAGGGCATTGCGCCTATGTGAGCGTTTATATCAACCCCAAGTGCGCCACCGCTTACCACGCAAACGCCAGCTTGTTTTAAAAGGCTTGCAAGCTCCAAAACACAAGTTTTAGTATAAACGCTCATCTTGCGAGAGCCGATGATAGCGACTTTTTTGCGCTTTAAAAGCGATAAATCGCCCTTGTAGTAGAGCTTTTTCACAGGCTCATCAAGGTTTAAAAGCTCGTTTGGTAGGGTTTCAAGGATTTTCATAAAGCTCGTCCAAATACACTAGCTCCACGCTTTGCAGCAAATCCTTGCTCTGCGTTAGGGCTTTGAAAGTGTTTTTTTTAGGGTGCGCGATGGCTATGGCAAAGCCGTTTTTGTGCGCTATTTGCACCGCTTCTTTGATTTTGTCCTTTATGGCGGGCGTTTTGTTGTCATTGTCTAAAAAAATATCCCTTTTTATAGGCTTTTGGTTGAATTCTTTCGCCACAAAAGCCCCCTTTGTCGCGCTTGTCGTTACAGAATCCACAAAAACAAGTTCGTGCTTTTGTAAAGCCCTAAAAAGCCGTCTCATCGCTTGCGTGTCGCTTGTGAAAAGACTGCCTGTGTGGTTGTTGATGAATTTTAAGCCGCTAAAAGAGCGTTTTATCCGCGCTATCTCGGCAAGTATATACTCATAAGTGTCGCTTGTATAGAGTGTTTGTAGCTCTTCATTTGCGTAGTGCTGCGCTGACAAGGGCAAATGCACCATAAAAAATTCAAATTCACGCGCCAAAATAGGCGTTTTGGGGTGAGTGCTGTCTGGGGGAAAAAAGCTGGGCGTGAGTTTAAGCCCTGTGGCTTTGAGCGCTTTTACCTGCTCGCGCGTTGCCATATCATCGATGATGATGCAAAGTTTGGGTTTTGGGCGTTTTGCTGTGCTTGCGTTTTTGTCGCTTTTTTCAAGGCGCAAAATAGGGCTAAACACGCTCACATAGCCCTTGTGCGGCATTAAAGAAAGCAGGGTTTTGCCCTTGTCAAAAATAAGATTTGTGTCGATTTTGCTGGCAAGGCTTAAATTTGTGTCTAAATTTGCGCTTAAATTTTCATCAAGGGCTTTTAAATTTGGTGTTTTAAGGGATTTGTTTTGCGTTGTGTTTAGTTCTTTTTTAGCGTTTAAATTTGCGCTTAAATTTTCATCTTGTCTCATTATAACTCCACTTTTATCGCTTGGATTATCCGCATAATAATTCACAAACAAGCCTTTGACGCGCTTTTTTTCCTGCCTTTGCGCGCTTTTGTTTGTATCTGCTTGCGTGGCGTTTTGAGCGAAAATTTGGGCTGAATTTGATAAATTTTGAGCGTTTAAAATAAGCTGTGCTTGCTTGCTAGCATTTGTCTCATCGTCCCTTTTTGCGGGCGTTTGCGGCGATTTGTTTAGAGTAAAAAGCCAAAACACAAAAGCAAAGGCAAGCAGGATAAAAAGGCTAAATTTAAGGCGTTTCAAACAATCACTTTCATCATAAAATCAAAAGCCGCATTATAGCACAACGAAAAGCATTTTTCAAGCCTTTTTTGTCATTTTGTGGATTGAAAATTTTTGCTGAATTTTAGCGCAAAAGGCTGTGAATTTGGGGCTTTTTTGATTTAGCTTAAATTTTTGCGTTAAAAATTTACAAAATTCAGTTTCGTTAAAGGTTTTTTTGTTATAATTAGCGTTTTGCGACATTAAGAACTAGCAAAGAAGTATTTTCAAATCTACCACTTGCTTTGAAAATAGTTGGTTTGACACCTATTGATGTCGCGAAAAAGTGGAATTTTCAACACAGGAGAAGACGATGAAAGTCAGACCATCAGTCAAAAAAATGTGCGACAAATGCAAAATCATTCGCCGCAAACGCGTGGTTCGCATTATCTGCGAAAACCCAAAACACAAGCAAAGGCAGGGCTAAGCGATGGCTCGTATTGCAGGTGTGGATTTACCCAAGAAAAAAAGGGTGGAGTATGGATTGACCTATATTTATGGTATAGGTTTGTTTAGTTCGAGGAAAATCCTTGACAAGACAGGAATTTCTTACGACAAAAGAGTGAGCGAGCTGAGCGAGGAAGAAGCAGCGGCTATCCGCAAGGAAATCCAAGAGCATTATATGGTAGAAGGCGATTTGCGTAAGCAAGTGGCTATGGACATTAAAGCGCTTATGGATTTAGGCTCTTATAGGGGGTTGCGACACCGCAAAGGCTTGCCTGTGCGCGGTCAAAAAACCAAAACCAACGCTAGAACCCGCAAGGGCAAACGCAAAACAGTCGGCGCAGCCGCCAAAGCGTAAAGGATAGACTATGGCAACAAGAAAAATCGTAAAGAAAAAAGTAGCGAAAAAAAATATCGCTCGCGGTATAGTCTATATCAGCGCGACTTTTAACAACACTATGGTAACAGTTACCGATGAAATGGGCAACGCCATAGCGTGGAGCAGTGCTGGCGGGCTTGGCTTTAAAGGCTCAAAGAAATCAACCCCTTACGCAGCGCAACAAGCGGTTGAAGATGCGATGAGCAAAGCCAAAGAACACGGCATCAAAGAAGTAGGCATCAAGGTGCAAGGACCAGGAAGCGGTAGAGAAACCGCTGTAAAGAGTGTCGGAGCTTGCGAGGGCATAAAAGTGTTGTTTTTAAAGGACATCACGCCACTTGCGCACAATGGCTGCCGCCCACCAAAACGCCGCCGCGTGTGAGAAAGGATAAGTTATGTCAAGATATAGAGGACCTGTTGAAAAACTAGAAAGACGCTTTGGCGTGAGCCTTGCGCTTAAAGGCGAGCGAAGATTAGCGGGAAAAAGTGCGCTTGACAAACGCCCTTATGCGCCCGGACAGCACGGCGCAAGGCGTGGCAAGATAAGCGAATACGGCTTGCAACTGCGCGAAAAGCAAAAGGCTAAATTTATGTATGGGCTGAGCGAAAAGCAGTTCCGCCGCCTTTTTGCTGAGGCTGCACGCCGTGAGGGCAACACGGGTGTTTTGCTGATACAGCTTTTGGAGCAAAGGCTTGATAATGTCGTTTATCGTATGGGCTTTGCGACAACTCGTCGCTTTGCAAGGCAGCTTGTTACGCACGGACACATTTTGGTAAATGGTAAAAGAGTCGATATACCAAGCTTTCGCGTAGAAGCAGGCGCAAAGGTCGAAGTGGCTGAAAAGAGCAAAAACAACCCGCAAATTTCACGCGCTGTGGATTTGACGGCGCAAACGGGCATTGTGGCGTGGGTAGATGTCGAAAAGGATAAGAGATTTGGCATTTTCACAAGAACACCAGAGCGAGAGGAAGTGGTTATCCCTGTTGAAGAACGCTTCATAGTCGAGCTTTACTCTAAATAATAAAGGCTTTAATATGAGAAATATCACTACAACAGCTTATACGCCAACGCAATTTAGCATTGAAAATGTCAATGAAACCACTGCTAAAATCTCCGCTTGGCCCTTTGAAATCGGCTATGGTATCACGCTTGCGCACCCTTTGCGCCGCTTGCTTTACGCTAGCACGGTGGGTTTTGCGCCCACAGCCTTGCATATAGAGGGCGTGAGCCACGAATTTGACAGCCTGCGCGGAATGCTTGAAGATGTAACGCTTTTTATCATCAACCTAAAAAAGCTCCGTTTCAAGCTCAAAAATGACGCGGACAAAGAAATCGTAAGTTTTAAATTCAAAGGTCCCAAAGAAATTCACGGGGCGGATTTAAACAACGATATCGTAGAAGTGGTAAATGCTGACAATTATCTTGCCACTATCAACGAGGACGCCGAGCTTGAATTCACGCTCATCATCGAAAAGGGCATAGGCTATGTGCCAAGCGAAGAGACACGCGCTCTCAACCCAGACATAAGCTACATAGCACTTGACGCCTTTTTCACGCCTGTAAAAGAAGCCGTTTATGACATAGAAAAGGTGCTTTTTGAGGACAACCCAGACTATGAAAAGGTTGTTTTTACCATCACCACAGACGGGCAAATCTCGCCAAACAAGGCTTTTGAAAACGCTTTGGAGGCTATGTATAGGCAGTTAAGCGTGTTTGACAAAATCACAAACGCAGGCGCTATCATCAAAAAGCAAGCTGCTGCTGATGAGCTAGAAAACCAAAAGCTCACGCAGAGCATAACGGATTTAAATTTAAGCGCGCGAAGTTTTAACTGTCTTGAAAAAGCAGAAATCCGCTACATAGGCGAGCTTGCGTTGATGAGCCTTACTGAGCTTGCAGCACTTAAAAATCTCGGCAAAAAGTCGCTTGAAGAAATCAAAAGCGTAATGGAGTCCATAGGAATGCCCGTTGGCACTTCTAAATTTAGCGAAAACAAAGAGCTTATCAGCAAAAAAATCGTCGAGCTTAAAGCACAACACGGAGGCACACAATGAGACACAAACACGGATACCGCAAACTTGGGCGCACCAGCGCACACAGGGGGGCTTTGCTTAAAAATTTAAGCATTGCCATCATCAATGCGGGCAAAATCGAAACCACCTTGCCAAAGGCAAAAGAGCTTCGCTCATACATAGAAAGGCTCATCACTAGGGCAAGAGTTGGGGATTCTAACGCTCACAGGGCGGTATTTGCGAGCTTGCAAGATAAAGCCGCTACGCAAAAGCTAGTGAGCGAAATCGCTGTGAATTTTAAGGGCAGAAACGGCGGCTATACGAGGATTGTCAAAACCCGCATTCGCCGTGGAGACGCTGCTGAAATGGCGTTTATCGAATTTGTAGCCTAACTAAAATTGAGCTTAAATTCAGGCTGCTTTGCTGAATTTATCGTGTGAATTTATGCCGTTAATTTCGTGCGAATTTCACGCATAAATTTGGCAAATTTTGTAAGAATTTTCACACAAATTTGACAAACTTTTACTGACTTCACAAATTCAAGCGCAAATTTCTTTTTGTGCTTGAATTTATGGCTTACAAATAAAACGGATTTTAGCTTGAAACTTTTAAATTTAAACCCTACGCAAACAATTTCACGCAAAACTTAACGCAAGAAAATTCAGCACAAAGCTCATCACAAAAATTCACGCAGAATTCTTAACGCAAAACTCATCACAAAATTTTCACGCAAAAATTCTTAACGCAAAGCCTTTATCAAACGAGCCTTAACAACCCTTTCAACGCCTTTTCATCGATGATTTTGCTGTCGTATTTGATGACAAGTTGGGTTGAATTTGTGTAAATTTCAACTATGCCTTTGTGCGATGAAAGTGCGCTAGTATCGAGCTTTGTATCTAGTGCGAAGTATAGGTTTTTAAAATCACTCGGGCTTTTAAGAAAACAAAGCAACGCAAACCAAGCGCAAATGATGATGAGCAGCACTACGGTGAGTTCAAGCATACTCAAAAACTCCCACGCCAAGCCACTTACAAACCCACCCAAAAAGCTACCTCCGTAACCAAAGGCATTAAATACGCCCAAAGCTGCTCCACGCTCGTTTGCAAGGGCGAATTTACTCGCCACGCTTTGCATAATCGGTTCGTGCAGGTTAAAGCCTACAAAAAAAACAACCACGCCAGCGATAAAAATGCCAACGCTATACGCTCCAAGCTCGAAAGCTAGGCTCATCAAGGCAAAGGCAAGGGCGAAAATCCCCACGCCCACGAGCAAAAGCAGCTTGCTCAAACCCCGTCTTTCGCCCAAAGCCCCAGCCGCGCCCATAGCCAAAAAGCCCGCTATCATCGCCCACGCATACACGACCCAAAGCTCACTTTTAGGGTAATCAAAGCGCACCAAAACAAGCGGTATGATGAAAAAAGCGATAGCGATGAGCATTTTTTGCATAAAACTTGTCAAATTCATCAAGGCTAAATTTTTTTGCTTTAAAAGCTGTAAAATCGGCGTTTTAGGGCTTTTTGCGGTGATTTTAGGTTCTTTTGGCACAGCCGTGTAAAGCAGCACTATGCAAAGTGCCGTCAGCGCAATGCTTATCCAAAACAAGCTCGCAAGCCCAAAATGCTGACTCAAAAGTGGCGAAAGCACCATAGAAAGCGCAAAGGCAAGCCCTATGCAAGCGCCCATTATCGCCATAGCTTTGGAGCGTTGCTCTTCTTTAACAAAATCGCTTATCATCGCCGTAGCCACAGCTCCCACAGCCCCAGAGCCTTGCAAAGCCCGTCCTATCATCATCAGCCAAATATCATTCGCCACAGCGCAAACAGCTGAGCCTATTATAAACACCACAAGCCCCAAGCACAAGGCTTTTTTGCGCCCGATTTTGTCGCTCAAAACTCCAAAAGGCACTTGAAAAAGCATTTGCATTAAGGCGTAAATGCCGATGAGTAGCCCTGTTAAAAACTCATTTGCCCCTTGAAGCTCCAAAGCATAAAGGCTCAGCACAGGCAAAACGATAAAAAGCCCAAAAAACCTTGTAGCGATGATGAATGAAAGCGGCAAAATGCTTTTAAGCATAACAAAGTCCTTGTTTGAAAATCAAAAGCGCATTATAGCACAAAAATTCAAATGTGTAGTTGTTTTGCGGTTTGGTAAGATTAAAAGCCCTTGTTTGCCACAACGAGCAAGTGTAAAGTATCCAAATTCAAGGTAAATTTGGATACTTCAAAGAAAGAGATAACCCGCTTGAAATGCAATGAATTCAAGCCTTTGCCCAAATTCATCGCTTTAAGCAGGCGAAGTTAGTTTGTTTGCTCCGTTTAAACGAAAGCAAAGCTAGCTCGCTCGGTTTTCAAAGCGAAATTCGCTTATCACTCCAAGCAAAACTCATTCAGTTTTCACTCAGCTTTAAAAGCTAAAAGTGTAGCGCAAGCCCACTTGATAAGGCTGCGCAGCCTTAAAGGTTTGTGTCGCTTTTCCGCCCGCTTCTTCATATAGCGTTTCTTCTTTTTTATTTTCCATAAAAGCAAAACGCCCATAAAGCTCCACGCCGTGTTTTTGCGCTATTTGCGCCCTTACGCCTACATTGACACCCATATCAAAGCCGCTTAATTTAAAGTCCTTAAAAGCAGGCTTATCACTACCACCAGGCGTTACATCCATCAGAGCATTTTTCGCCTTATAGCTCGCATACGCTAGGCTAAGCCCACCAAAAGCACCAAATTCAAGGCTATCGTTTGAGATGAAATTATACAAAGCATCGACATTTGCGCTTAAATTCAACGCACTGATTTTAGGGCTAAAATTTACCATCTCGCCCATATAAAAAGCGTTGTCGATTTTAAAATCCGCACCATAATCAACCACACCATAGTAGCGCAAGCCAAAGTTTTCGGTAAAAAACTGCTTATATCCAGCCAAAAAGCCATAGCGCAAAGCACTTGCGGATTTTGAGTCGGTATTACAAACACCAAACTCACAGAATTCATTTGTGATTTTTGCCCCGCCAAAGCCAAACTGCACACCCACAAAAGCACCGCTTGTCTCAGCTAGCGCACTGCTAGCACCTAAAATCCCAGCCA
>OQVS01002957.1_pt1 | contig 10485 bp, 12 predicted proteins | sample 1691601 | NCBI WGS metagenome assembly OQVS01 (sample SAMN03418268, study PRJEB22391) | human gut metagenome | biome: human-gut; feature: organic feature; material: feces | host: Homo sapiens | place: Tanzania | collected 2013-01 | reverse complement strand
TGGAGCTTGTCGGCTGCGTCGGCGACGGCGTGGATGCGCTTGCCATGGTGGCCGAGAGCAAGCCCGATGTGCTGGTGCTCGACCTTGTGTTGGCCAAGCTCGACGGCATCGAGGTGCTGCGCCGCCTGTCCGAGGCCAGCCCCGATACCAAGGGGCTCGTGGTGTCCGGCTTCTACAACGACAAGATCATCACCGAGTGCGCAGCGCTGGGTGCGGCGTATTTTGTCACCAAGCCCTGCGACATCGTGACGCTGCTCGACCGCATCCGTCAGATCAACTCGCCGAAGCTGCCGGTCGCTCAGCCGAAGAGCAACGACGCCTCGCTCGAAGCGCTCGTCACCGAGATCATCCACGAGATCGGCGTTCCGGCGCACATCAAGGGCTATCAGTATCTGCGTGAGGCGATAATTTTGACCATCAACGACATGGACATCATAAATGCCGTCACGAAGGTGCTGTATCCCGAGGTCGCCAAGAAGTTCAACACAACGCCGTCGAGGGTCGAGCGAGCCATCCGGCATGCGATCGAGGTCGCATGGGACAGGGGCGACATCGAGGTGTTGCAGAAGTTCTTCGGCTACACCGTGTCGAATATCAAGGGCAAGCCAACGAACTCCGAGTTCATCGCCATGATCGCCGACTGCCTGAGTTTGAGGCAGAAGCAAGGCGTGCGGTGAGGGAAAGCGAGGGATCGCAAGGCTCTGCGGCTTTTTCTTTGCCGCAGAAAAACCGACCTATAGTTCAGCTTTTCAATGATTGCCGACTATGCAACAAAAAAGGAGTAAGAAACATACAAGTTCCTTACTCCTTTTTTTCATCTTTCATGCGTCTAAAGCGAGTAGCGTGACAAACTTGTGTTCTCGCCTTCATAATACAGAAAGCAGATGGTCATGCCGGTGATGTTGGGATCGAGCAACTCAAGCATCTCCATTATTGAATCGCAATCCTCCTTATCTGAAAAACCTGCAAAGCGAGCATCGCATAACACAATGAACTCATCAAACTCCGAAATCATATCTTTGTATTTTTGCCACTTAGCAAATAGATCCTCAGAGAATTTCTGCATTTTTTGGTCTTCATCAGTTAGCCCTTTTGGAGAAACTGCGGTAACTCCTCCTAGATTAAGATAATCAAACTGCTCGGCGTTTTTGCCGTGCTTTTCCCTTGCGGCTGCGTGTATTTCCTCTGCGGTTTTCCCTTTACCGAAGTTTCTGTTTGCGATGTTCTTCATTATGGCAAATTGCGAAGTTGTGAATTCGAGAACTTCAATGCCAACCTTTGTGCTCCCCTCAAGGACAAAGTCAGGGCGAACTTCTTTCCTTATGAGAAAATCTCTGTAAGGGTAAGAAGAAAGCTGAAGGAAGTGAAAAAGAACTTCGTACTCGCCTCTGCACTTGCGTTTTTCTGAGTCTAATTTGTTTATGTATTCGTTTCGATATTGATGTAGTTTTGACTTTTGCCGTTCATTTAATGTCGAGGAGTATTCACAAAGCGAAAGTGCATCAAAGCAATGCTCAAATCTGCCGAAATGGACGGTTTTCTTAGCATCTGCAAGTGAAACATAGGAGAAATTGTGCAGAGCAATCATCTTTAGCGCCAATTTTCGGATTGCATCGTCGGTTTTCTTCATCAATACATCCCCCTTATCGTGTCCAAGCATCGTTTAAAATCGGCGATGGTGTCTTCGTGGCCGATGAGTTTGACTTTTTCGCCGAAGCCGCAGAGCCACGCAAAGAACTGCTCGCTGATCTCCACATTTGTTGTCACCGTGAAATGGTCGTCGTCCTCTTTAAAAAAGAATGTGTCCTTACCCTTGCCGAAGCGCTCAACCCTGTATTTGCGGATGTCCTGAGACTTGCCACCGGATGCGAGCAAGTAATAGTTGCTGTCGTTAAACAACTACATGCTTATGCTCTTTTGGGTTTGTTCTTTCTTATAAATGCTCGTTGCAATAAAGTACCCTGCTATCCCCACAATATCAAGCAAAAGTAGGGCGGCGCTCCAAAAAATATCCATCGCAGATATGTCGTTTATCCTGTCTTCGATTGAGTAATTTAATGCCTTATCTGTAATTTCATTGACTTCTAGCTCAACATAGCACTCATTGCCGTTATATTTCACATCGAAATCACACGGCAATGCTTCTTCAAGCTCACGATTTACGGTGAATCTGTTGTTGTCGAAATATGCCAGCGTTACATTGGATACCATGACATTTGTATAGTGAATTGTTTTGGCATTACCCCAAGATGCCTCGTTGGCATCTAAGAAATCAGATATTAATGGAAAGTGGTTAAACACGGCGATGCATCAATTTTTTGACGCTGCCAATCTTGAGGCTTATATTTACAATAATATCATATTTTTCATCAAACGCAAGTTCTATCAGCTCAACAAAGCTCTCCTGTTTCCAAAGCAGGAGAGTTTTTTGTTATTTCCCGAACTTGACGGAGAAGTAGCAGACATAGTCGTTGGCGGGGGCGGTGGTTTGGCCGTAGTTGTCGATGACGGAGGTGTAGACCTGCTCCTTGCCGCAGACGAGGGCGAAAAGCCCCATCTCGGTGTCGTATTCGATGGGCGTTTTGCCCGCTATCCCAAGCATCGTGCGCATGTTGAACTCGTCCTTGTCGACACCGGTGAAGATCGGGATATCCAGCGACCCGCTGCCGGCGGAGATGAACTTGACGGTGGAGTGTTCAACATCGGGCACGAAAAGCAGCTTGCCGCTTTTGGGCGAGTCGAGGTCACCGTAGCCGAACGATCCTACCGTCTCCTTGCTCACAAGCTTGCCGGAGCGGTACTCATAGCGGAAAATCGTCAGTGTCTTATATTTATCGCTCGTTTTATAATCGTAGACGAGCGCACCGTCGGGGCCGGAGAGCAGCTTGACGGTCTCCATCTCGACGCTTTTGGTGTTGTTGACGGGGTAGATGCAGTTTTGCGGCCAATACTCATTGACGAGCATCACGCCGATGACCGACAGCGCAAGTATCGACACGGCAAGCAGGATGGCGATGACGGATTTGAGCTTTTTCTGCCGGTGCTTGCTGGCGGTGGCGACGCCGATGATGTTCTCCTCGGACTTTTGCACCACGCTCTCCTGCGGGATATCCTCACCGGCGAGAAATTCGTTGATGCCGATGCCGAGGATGCCGCACAGATCCGAGTACAGCGCCACATCCGGCAGGCACACGCCCCGCTCCCACTTGGATACCGACTTATCGCTCATGCCAAGCTTATCGGCAAGCTGCCGCTGGGTAAGCCCTAAGTCCTTGCGCTTGCCTGCTATATATTTGCCTATCTTAACTAGATCCATGTTGAAACCTCCTTTTGCTTAAGGTGAGCATATAATTTTTGCCGCAGCAAATACACCCCTCGGAAGTAGAATTGCTTCCATACTAGCATATCCGCCGCTGTTAGTGCAAGGCGGGGTCGGTGTATCTTGAAACAGCGCCGCATATATGATACAATCAAATATTAAAGAAATCGTTCGGAAAGGATCTCGGCATGAAAATCGTAATTATCGGCGGCGGCAAGATAGGCTTCTCGCTTGCCGAGGAGCTTGCAAACGAAAATCACGACATTGTGCTTGTTGACAACGACAAGGAAAAGGTCAAGATGATATCCGAGACGCTCGATGTCATGACGCTTTACGGCAACGGTGCGGCGATAGCCACGCAGCGTGAGGCGAATGTAGATGAGTGCGACCTCATGGTGGCGGTCACGGCGAAGGACGAGGTGAACCTCCTCGCCTGCATCTTAGCCCGAAAGCTCGGCTGCAAGAACACGATAGCCCGTGTGCGCAACCGTGAGTATTCCGAGCAGCTTTATGTCCTCAAGGACGAGCTGGGCCTTTCCATGTCCATTAACCCCGAGCTGCTCGCCGCCAAGGAGATATACCGTCTGCTGCAGATTCCGGCGTTTATAAAGCGGGACACCTTTGCCGAGGGCAGGGCGGAAATAGTGGAGCTCGGCATCGAGCCGGAAAGCCCGCTGTGCGGCCTGCGCCTGTCAGACATGGGCAGCAAGATTCGCACCCGCACGCTCGTGTGCGCCGTCGTGCGTGACGGCAAGGCGTTCATCCCCGACGGCCGCTTTGTGCTCGAAGCGGGCGACAGGATATATGTGACCGCTCCCGCATCGGCGCTCGTGGAGCTCACGCATGAGCTCAAGCTGCGCTCGAAGCGGTCTAAAAATGTGCTCATCGTGGGCGGAGGGCGCATCGCCGAGTACCTGACCCCGATGCTCGCAAAAAGCGGTGCGCATGTGAAGATAATCGAACTGGATCGCAAGAGGTGTGAGTACCTGTCCGAGGCGCTGCCGGAGGCAACTGTCATTTGCTCGGACGGCTCGAAGCAGGCGGTCTTGAAAATGCACAACATCGCCCGCATGGACGCCGTGCTGCCGATGACGGATATGGACGAGGAGAACATCATAATCGGCATGTTTGCCCGCAAGGTGGGTGTGCCGCAGCTTCTGACGAAAATCAACCGCAGCGAATACGGCGAGATACTCGGCGACCGTGGAGCGGACAGTCTCATAAGCCCGAAGCAGATAAGCTCCCGAGCCATCGTGCGCTATGTCCGTGCGATGGAGAACACCGGCGGCAGTGCGGTGCTGACGATACACAAGCTTGCCGGCGGCGGTGCGGAGGCGCTTGAGTTTGCCGTGACCGAGGCGACAAAGCATCTTAACGAACCGCTCATGGACATTAAGCTCAGGCCCGGCATACTGCTTGCGTGCATCAACAGCATGGGCAAGATAAAGATACCCGGCGGCCGGGACAGGCTCTCGGCGGGCGACACGGTCGTCGTCGTGACAACGGCGGGGCGTGATATTTTGGATCTGAACGATATATTTGCCAAGGAGTAAGCGGCGGCCATGAATTTTCAAACGATAAGAAAAACCGTCGGTACGATTTTGTGCATGGAGGCGGTGTTTATGCTGCCGCCGCTGCTGCTGGCGATAGTAGACGGCGATCCGGCGGCAGTGCGTGGCTTTTCCTTCGCAATTGCGGCGGTGTTCGCCGTGGGACTCCCGCTTGCGGTGATAAAGCGGCCGAGCGTCGGCTTAGGGCCGAGAGACGGCTGCGTGACCGTTGCGCTTGCGTGGATAGTCATCTCCGTGTTCGGCGCTATACCGTTTTATGTGAGCGGCGTCATCACCGCTCCGGGCGATGCGATATTCGAGACCGTGTCGGGATTTTCGACAACGGGCGCAACGATAATGGACGATGTCGAGGCAGCGCCGAGGGCAATTTTGCTCTGGCGCAGCATCACAAACTGGGTCGGCGGCATGGGTGTTCTGGTGTTCATGCTCGCAATCATGCCCACTGCCCGTGAGGGCGGCTCGATGTTCCTGCTGCGTGCGGAGTTTCCCGGCCCCATGGCGGGAAAATTAGTCCCGAGGATGCAGAAGTCGGCAAAGCTTTTGTACGAGATATACATTCTCTTGACCGCCGTGCAGGTCATCCTGCTCGTCCTCGGCGATATCCCGCTGTTTGACAGCGTGAATATTGCGCTCTCCACCGTCAGCACCGGCGGCTTTGCGATAAAAAACGACAGCTTGGTGTCCTACGGAAGCTATGCTCAGACCGTGACACTGGTGTTCATGACGCTGTGCAGCATGAGCTTCAGCATTTTCTACTGCCTCATCGCCCGTGAGTTTCTGCGTATAAGGCGCAATCACGAGCTGCGTGTGTTCGGCGTGCTCGTTCTGGGCATGGCGCTCGTCATCTGCATTTCGTCGGCTGCGCAGTTTGCGACCGTCGGCGAGGATATCCGCCACTCGCTGTTTCAGGTCATTTCAATTATCAGCACCACCTGCTATGTGTCCGTTGACGCAGGGCTGTGGTCGCCGTTTGTGTGGGCACTTTTGCTCGTTCTCATGATAGCGGGCCCGATGGCGGGCTCTACCGGCGGCGGCATGAAGCTTTCAAGGGTCATGATCCTTGCAAAAAGCACCTACCGAGCCATCGCCAAGACCATCACCCCGGGCTCGGTGCACCTTATTAGGGTCGATGACGAGGTCGTCGACGAGGAGACCGTGTCGTCGGTAAACAGCTTTGCCGTTGCGTATCTCATGGCGCTCGTTTTAACGGCGGTGATACTCTCGCTTGACGGGCTCGACTTCGGCAAGGGCATCGTCGTTGCCATATCCAGCATCGGCAACATCGGCTACGGTTTGGACGCAAACACCTTCACCTACGGCGTGTCGGGCCTGTCGGTTCTGAGTAAGCTTGCCCTGTGCTTTGACATGTTCCTCGGCCGCCTTGAGATATTCCCCCTGCTTATTATGTTCGCCCCCGCAACATGGAGAAAGTGAGAAGCTATGGCGATTTGGCAGCTTGCAATTAGACTAAAATGCGGCAAGAAAAAGGCGGAAAGCCTTGATTTTAGACGCTTTGCCGAGTTTTTCCCCGAGGAGAAAAGCTGGTGCAGCGGCGCACGGCAGTTCGGCAGTCTCGAGTCGACCTGCTTGGAGCTGTTCGCCGGAGAAGAGCCGAGTCTGCGGCTCGACCTGAGAAGCCTCACCCGTGAGCAGCTTAACGGAATAGTTGCCTTTGCCACGGAAAACGGGCTGAAGCTCAAGCACAAGGGCAAGCTTTACGAGCCGAGCTACGAAAGCTTCACAACGCTCATCAAAGCCTCTGATGCATACCGATTCGTGAGCGATCCCGAGAAATTTCTTGAAGGATTAAAGGAATAACATGTACCTGTTTGATTCGTACAAGATCGAGACGCAGCCCGGGCATGTGCGCTTGTCTGCCGAGATGACGGTGCAGTTTGAGGATGCAAGCGAGGAGTATATTTCCGGCACGCCCAAGCGGTGGGACGACCGCATTTTACAGGCACTGCCGATAGACCGATACCGCAGCCTGTTTATCTGTACGCAGACCGTGCCGAGCGAAAAGGTCAGCCGCATAAGCGACTATAAGCAGGTGTGGGGCTTAAAAAGCATGCCGCAGGGCGATTTTGCCGACACCTACACGACCGATGCGGGAAAGGTGTATTTCGGCATTGTCGAGGCAGAGTTTTGCTCCGGTATGTCCGAGACGGTACTGCTCGTGGAAAAAGGACACGAGGTGGCGTACCGTGATGTTTTCGAGGTGTTCAAGCGCTGCCGATACGAATTCAAGCAGTCCGACGATCCGGCGCTGCGGCAGGTCGTGGAGCTTGCCGAGGGGCTTATCCTGCTAAAGTACGACATTCACAAGGTCAGCCTTGATATATACGGCAAGGACATCGAGCCGCTGTTTTCGGGCGTAGACCTAATGCAGTACGAAAACCGAGAGGACGAGCCGATTTTCAAAAGACAGTAAATAACGCAAAAGCCGACGGGTCAAACCGTCGGCTTTTGCGTTATTTTATCTTGCATATTTCACAATGTATCTCGCCTGTTGGACCGAGCTCGAGCTTTGCCCATGTGCGGTCGAGGCCTTGACCGGCGAGGTTTACAATGAAAATTGCCGTTTTTTCCGACACCCACGGTCTGGCACAGGGCATGATAGATGCCGTGCGGGAGTATCGCCCCGATCAGGTCATACACCTCGGTGACGGTATGCGTGACGCCCAGCGCCTTAGCCGTGAGTTTCCGACCATCCCCGTGTGCACCGTGCCCGGCAACTGCGATTACGACAGCTACGAGCCCGAGTACAAGGTCGTTGACCTCGGCGGCATGAAGGCGTTTCTGACAGGCGGTCAGCCGCATGGTAGATCAAGAAAAGCTCGAGCGAGCCGCAAAAAGCGGCGACACCGCAGCACTCAAGGATATCCTCTCGCAGGTTTTGAGCACCGACGAGGGCAAAAGGCTTGCCGAAAAGCTCAAAAAAGCGATGGAGTGAAAGGAGCGCTGCCTGTGAGCGAGTTTGAGGATAAGCTCAATGAGCTGCTGAATGATCCGGGACAGATGGAGCGGATAGCAGGCATTGCAAAGTCGCTCATGGGCGGCGAAGCACCGCCCGAGCCTGCGCCGGACACGGGGCTGGACGAAGGACTTTTAAAAAAGATAAGCGGGCTCATGAAGGGCTCGGAGGCCAAGACCTCGAATGACAGGAAGCTTCTCGAAGCCATGCGCCCGTACCTGTCGGAAAAGCGGCGCAGCAAGATGGACAAAGCAATGAAAATTGCAAAGCTTGCGTCCATAGCGTCCATTGCGGCGCAGTTCGGAGGCGATGACGATGGCAATGTATAACCGCTACCGGGGAAACTCCGGCAGACCCGAAAAGGTCGCCGAGCCCAAGGAGCAAAACCGCAGACCGCCGCCCCCACCGCCGAGACCTGCGCAGAAAAAGCCGCCGAACCAAATGCCGCTTTTAGGCGGCTCGCTGTCACGGCTCATCCCGGAAAAGTTAGGCGAGCTCGAGACGGAGGATCTGCTTTTGATACTCATCCTCTATCTCATGTACCGTGAGAGCGGGGACAAAGATCTGCTTATCATTATGGGTGCTATGTATCTTTTGTAATATTTAAGAAGCCGTCCTGCTGGGACGGCTTTCAGGTGGTTTTGAAGTGTTCGATTATCGCATCGGCGATTCGCTCGGCGGCGTGACCGTCACCATAGGGGTTTACGGCGTTCGCCATGCGCTCGTAGGCTGCGGGGTCTGTGAGCAAAAGCTCTGCGTCACGGAGAATATCGTCACGGCGCACACCGGTGAGCTTCACCGTGCCCGCCCCGACCGCTTCGGGGCGCTCGGTCTCACGGCGCAGAAGCAAAACGGGCTTGCCCAGCGCCGGAGCCTCCTCCTGCAGGCCGCCGGAGTCGGTCATGACAAAATAGCTGCGGGAAAGCAGAAGACGCATATCCAATGCGTCCAACGGCTCGATGAGCTTCACATTTTGCGTGCTGCCGAGAATTTTTTTCGCCGCACTGCGCACCTCGGGCGCACTGTGCACGGGGTAGATAACGGTAATATCGCCGTGCCGCTCGGCAAGCTCTTTCACGGCGGAGAAAATGCTCTCCATCGGCTCACCGTAGTTTTCACGGCGGTGGCAGGTGAGGGTCACGATCCTGCGTGAAAAATCGAGCTGCGCAAGCTCCGGCGAGCGAAACGCCGTGCGCTTTGACGGCATTTTCATCGCATCGATGACCGTGTTGCCGGTGACGAACACGCCCTCGGTCACGCTCTCGCGCGCAAGGTTCGCGCGGTTATTCTCCGTGGGGCAGAAATAAAGGTCGGCGAGCCGCGTGACGAGCTGCCGGTTCATCTCCTCGGGATAGGGCGAATACTTATCGTAGGTGCGCAGCCCCGCCTCGACATGGCCGATCTTCACCTTATGGTAAAAGGCCGAGAGCGCGCCGGCAAAGGTCGTGGAGGTATCGCCGTGGACAAGGATCATATCGGGCGCAAAGCGGTCGATGACCTCGTCCATACCGGTCAGGCACTTACAGGTGATGGTCGAGAGCGTCTGACGCGGGGTCATAATGTCGAGGTCGGCATCCGCCTTGAGGTCAAAGACCTGCATGACGCTGTCGAGCATCTCGCGGTGCTGCGCCGTCACGCAGCAAAGGCTCTCGATGCCCTCGCGCTGCGCGAGCTCCTTGACGAGCGGAGCCATCTTGATCGCCTCCGGCCGCGTGCCGAAAACCAGCAGGATCTTTTTCATGGCGTTCCTTTCCTTTTGCGCGCCGGACGTCTGTGCTTGTCAGAGGATCCAGCGCTCGGTCTCAAAGACCTCGGCGTACTGCCGTCCGATCTGCACGCCGTGGCTCATGGCCAGTGCGCGGATATACTCGCCGGAGGCATAAATGCGCCCACGCTGCGAGATATACCGCTCCACGGCGGCGATCTTCTTTTCTACATGGCGTTCTTCAAGCGTGACATATACCTGATTGTTGAACGTCAGGTTGTTCCACGGCTCCTCGTAGCCGAGGATGCTCGTGCGCTTGAAGGCCCGGATGGCCTCCTCGGCGATGGTATGGTGATCCTGATGCACATCGTGCAGCGACGGGGCAAGCACGAGATCCGGCACGATGCGCCGGTTGAGCCGCACGAGCTCCTCCAAAATCTCCTGCCGGTGCGCCGGGAAATGACGAACCTGAGAATCGAAAAGGCCGTGACTGGAGTTCAGACGTGTACTCTTCCGATCTATCCGCTCGTCCGGGATGCCGTAGCTTTCCATGGCGGAGAGAAATTCCGTTTTCAGCTCGTCCGCCGGAAAGCCCGCCGGGACGGACTCCGCGCAGGTGGAGAACACAGCGAAATGCACCTCGCAGCCTTCCTCCAGCAGCCGTGCCACCGTTCCGCCGCAGCCGAGCTCGCCGTCGTCGGTGTGCGGGGCGAGGACTAGAACTTTCTTCATATCATCAGCTCCTTTACCAGTCAAGTCGGTTTCCGGCGGCGTCGAAAAACGCCTCCTGATACCGCCGGGACATACGCGTGCCGAAATGAGGCGTCAGCTCCGGCAGCGGCTCGCCGAGCAGCCGCTTCATACCGAGATACGGCACATCAGCTATGAGGAGCTGATCCGCACGCTCTCCGAGCGG
>OQVS01002952.1_pt1 | contig 10491 bp, 4 predicted proteins | sample 1691601 | NCBI WGS metagenome assembly OQVS01 (sample SAMN03418268, study PRJEB22391) | human gut metagenome | biome: human-gut; feature: organic feature; material: feces | host: Homo sapiens | place: Tanzania | collected 2013-01 | reverse complement strand
TACGGCCCTATCTATGGCGTTGTGGAGATGAACCTGATAAACGTCCGCGAGGATGAGGGCGGCGGCTATGTGTATGCCGACAACAACCACACACGACCTTCCGGAAATAAAGAAGACGAAGACTTCCTTGAGACAACCGGCAACTTTGTATTCCCTTACCATAAGGGCAGATACATCGTTGACGACTGCTTCCCTACGGGATACTACACCATCACGGGGCAGGATTCCGGGCTCAAAGTCGAAGACGTGAAGGTTCACTATTGGTATGTTACAGGCTTCCATTACTATTACAATGCCAACATCACCGGATATACCTACAACTCTTCTAAAGACAATCCGCTCAAATTCAATAGCGACAATAAGGACGGTCTTACCGTTCTTGCCGGACTGAAGAGCAACCAACCTGTACGCATACACAGCTGGAAGATGCGAAGCGGACACCCGGCTGACAAAGATAAGTATTCAAGCGACCTGGAATACCGCAACTATCTCACAGGAACCGAGAAGTATTATTCCGACAAGGTAGCCGGAGGATACAAGCTCTATGTAGGAGGCTCGGAGAGCAACACCTTCTCCGGTGCCACCTCTGATACGGATGCCGACAAGGCGACGAAAGGCTTTGCCGCTTTGCTCTCAATGAAGGAAGATGGCAATAACGAAAGCACCGTATTCAACAAAACTCTCCCCAATGGACTGAAGGAAGACGCTAAGATTTCATTCACATTGGTGGATATGGTGGACAATACCAATAAAGTGGAACCGGATTACTTCAACAAGCATCTCGCGGAGAAGAGCATGGCAACGCTTGTGCTCAAGGCTCCTGCCTACGAGAGATATGTGAACGAGACAGACAACAAGCCTATCTATACCAATACCGGCAAATTCTACAAGAAGACAGGCGAGAACACCTACGTGCTTGTAGAGTCCGGCAGCAAGCTGGATGCCGACAACACTTACTATCAGCCGCAGACTGATGAATATGTCAAGATAGAGAACCTTTATATTTACGACAGCACCAAAAAGACGTATGAAAAGGTGGACAACATCTCTGATATAACAGTCAGTGATAATGACCCTACGACATATTACGTGCCACGTGAATATACCTATACCATCTATCTGACCATCGAATACGTGCAGGGCCCTACCGTAAGCGGACATATCACGGTTGGCAACTGTGCCCTGCCGGGAGAAATGATTCGTGTGACAAAAGACGACATCGTGGTCAGTGCCGACCAGTCGTTTGCCGTGAGCGGTTACTACTGGCGTATAGGAAAGCGTGTGAAAGACAATGAGGGGAAATGGGAGTTCAAGGACACTACGCCGTGGACAAAGGAGAACATCAAAGACAATGTTGCCAAAGACTACGACACCTTCAACCAGGCTGACACCAAAGGCACTGGTCTCTTTGACGGCTGCCACTACGACACCACGAACGACTATCTCGACATACCCGTATACTACTATATGAACGGCTATGGCATACAGCTCGGTCTTGCCATCACCGGCATGAACGACATACTGCAGGTTGACATGCGGGATGACGACAAACTCGTGGTTCACAACTACCACCGCATGGATCCTCACAAGACGGGCATCAACCTACATCTTGCCGATGCCATCAGCCGTGCCAAAGAGGAGAAAAGCCAAGCCGCTTCCTTCCCCGAACCACGCATATACCTCGCCGACGGTAATGACCTGAATGCCTTCATCAACTTTGTAGACACCATCGGCACAAACAGCAAAGCTCCACCTTATGGTGCTTATGCACAGTTTATACTGCAAAACGACCTCACCATGGAAGCCTCTGCCAAAGACGGTTCCTACATAAACAGCTTTGCAGGCACTCTACATGGCAACGGACATATCATCAACGGCATCAAGTCGGGCAACGTTCTCTTCAGGAGCGATGCCCTGACCGGCAATATCTATAACCTCGGCCTCTCTTCCGGCATGATATCCAACATGTCGGGAGGCTACAGCAGCAAGCCTGTCGCCAACTACCACTGCTGCTTCGAGTATGCCCCGACAGCGTCCGGCAACGCTTCTACGCCCGTCGTATACCATTTGGACGGTACTCCCGACATCAGCTACAGCAAGGATGACTTCCGCTATGGCAAGGTTGCCTATGACCTTAACGAGTACTACCTCCGTGCCCGCCATCGTGCTGCCATTGATGCCTGTGCCACAGGAGCCGATGCTCTCACCAATGCTGACTCCGACATACTGAAATATGTATACGACTACTATGCCAACGGCGACTATCAGTATGCCTGCCGCAAAGATGACATCACAGGCAACAACACCGGTATAACATATCTGCGTACCGGAAAAGTGGTTGTAGACATTCCGAACTACGAGGATGTAAACACCCGTCACGACAAGACCCACCCTCTCGACGAAGCAAGAGTGAAGGATAACTCAGCCGAAGGAGTTTCCACGTCTGTCGTATACGAACCTCTCTTCAACGCCAACAACAGCGGCACGGATCTTATGAACGACTTCCTCTTCTGGGGACAGTCGCTACAGTCTTCTCCTGCCAGCTATCCAGGCAATATAGCTTCTCATCAGATTAGCTATATGAAGAACCGTGTGTTCCGCACCATGGGCTACTACGGCAACACAACGCCCGATGCCTACTATTACAATGCCTACCTCAACGGTACCAGCAGCATGACGACCTTTGTGCATAAACCTGCGACAACGGCTATCGACTTCACATGCAGGAACGACCGCCCTGCTGCTACAGGCATGAGCAACGACAACATCTTCTATCCGCCGATGAACGACAATGCCACTACATTCAGCGACTTCAGCATAAAGGCTGATGCCGACGTTACGCAAAACCTCCTGGTCTATACTGCTGACAATGATGACGCCAACGACACCGAGGCTTACGATGTAGTAGACAATACTCTCCGCTATGACGAGACGACAAGGGAGTCTCTGATAAAAGGTCACCATATCGTGGATGACAAGAGCGGATTCTCTACTTCTCTCCTTCATCTCGTGGAGCGCACTCCTGACAATGAGAACAGCGATGGCGAGACATGCTACAACAACAACCTCTGCGTGCCGATACCATTTGACGTAACAAACCGTGCGTGGTATATACGCAAGCCGGCATACTATGCCGAAGACAATACGGGAGCATGGGAAGGTATCTGTCTGCCGTTCTCTGTCGACAAGGCGGAGGCTTCCATCAACGGAGAGATTACCCACTTCTATGGTTCTCCTTCTGACGATGAGCTAAACGACCCGAAGCAGAACATACACACTCTGCACCACGAATACTGGCTACGCGGTCTCGTCGGCGTAGGACAGGAAGGCAATGCCACGGCTGCCACCTTCCAAAGACCCGGCGCAAAGGACAACGGACTATTCTCTCCTGTTGACAACAACGGCAATGCCCTGACCGAAGGTGTCTCATACATCTTCGCCAACCCGTTCTTCATCGACACTTACGGAGACCGCTTCTACAACAAGGATGCCAACCCGTACTATGCCGTAACATCGCACACCTATCCCGACTACCTAAGGCTTACTGCCGGTGTGCCGTATATCGTGCGCTTCCCGGGAGAACGCTATTACGAGTTCGACCTCTCAAGCACATTCTACAACAGAGAATTCGGAAAGAGCGAAATGCCACAGACCGTGACCTTCAATGCCTACGGCAAAGGAAGCAAAGGAACATCATACGGCAACGTCACCATACCTGTCACCGCTTCCATGTCTACGACAGTAGACAGATTCTCCCACTACGGCATATTCACAGCCACCGACGTGGCTGAAGACAGCATATATGGTATGAACAACAGCGGTAATGCCTTCGACGATGCATCTGCCATATCTACCATCATGCCGTTCCGCACATACATGGCACCAGTTGTCTCTGGAGCGAAGACGCACAAAGAGGCACCATCCGTTATAAACATCGCCGAGCCGACAGGCATCGACAAGATAAAGCCGGAAGCTGGAGAGGACGACGATGACTCGGCAACGGAAGACTGTATCACGGTCCGTCCTATCAGCGACCGCAGGGTACGGATAGAGAGCACGGTAACGACAACAATGAATGTATACACCACTACCGGACAGCTATACCGCACACTCGACATACAGCCAGGAACGGCAGTATACAGCGGTTTCCAACAGGGAGCATATCTCTTCGGAAAGACCAAGGTTATGATTGGGAAATAACGCCCAAACGACCTAATGACCGATTTGGGGATTCTGTGTGTCGCCTTATACCAGGCGGTATTGTCGTACCCTTGGAAAAGGGGTGTAAGGCTGGACTATGAGGTGTTAAGACCAGGATAGTGCAAAAATCCGATTAAGCGAGTAGAATGATAATTTATTATCATTTTCGAGCGTGAGGATTTTATTAAAATTGAAAACAATAGCGGCAATGGCGGACGATATTTGGTAGATAAACAATACCAAGGATTCGTCCATCATTGCCGCTATTATATATAAAGGTGTATCTTATTCCATTTTCAGATACCGTCAGCGGGCTGGATTACAGCTGAGCCAACTCCACCACCTTGTCTACGGCAGCAGAGAGACCGTCAGTATTCTTTCCGCCGGCAGTAGCGAAGTGTGGCTGACCGCCACCGCCACCCTGAATCAGTTTGGCAGCCTCGCGTATCACCTTACCGGCATTGAAGCCGTGGTCGCTGACGAGGTCGTCGGTAGCCATCACGGTGAGCAACGGCTTGTCCTGATGCTTGCTTCCGATAACGCAGAGCATATTCTCCGGCAGTGCTGCACGAAGCTTGAAAGCAAGGTCCTTGGCAGCCTCCGGCGACATAGGCAATACGGTGGTGATAACCTTCACGCCGTTCACCTCACGTGCCTGTCCCAACAGACGCTCCTTCGTACGCTCCACAGCTTCAGCCTGGAACTTCTCGATGTCCTTCTTCATCGCATCGTGCTCCTCTATATATTTGCCGATGACGGTCTGCAGATCCTTAGCGTTGTGGAAGAGAGCCTTGATAGCCTTCATTCCGTCCTCCAGATCATACATCATCTGCTCGCACTCAGCGCCGGTCTTTGCCTCGATACGGCGTATTCCGGCAGCCACGCTGCTCTCGGAGATAATCTTAATCATACCGATGCGGCCGGTGCTCTTGGCATGGATACCACCACAGAACTCAACGCTCGGACCAAACTGTACCACGCGCACCTTGTCGCCGTATTTCTCGCCGAACAAAGCAATAGCGCCCAGCTGCTTAGCCTCTTCGATAGGCACGTTTCTGTGGTCCTGCATAGGGATATCCTGGCGAATCATATCGTTGACCATGCGTTCCACCTGACGCATCTCCTCGTCAGTCACCTTCTGGAAGTGAGAGAAGTCGAAGCGCAGCGTGTCGGCAGAAACGTATGAACCCTTCTGCTCCACGTGGTCGCCAAGCACCTGTTTCAGAGCATAGTCAATCAAGTGTGTGGCAGTGTGGTTGGCTGCGCTTGCATCACGCTTGTCGGTATCAACGCAAGCCATGAAGTCAGCCTCAATATTCTTCGGCAGAGCCTTGACGATATGTATAGACTGGTTGTTCTCGCGCTTGGTGTCGGTGATGTTAATCGTCTCGTCCTCATTTACGAGAACGCCGGTGTCACCCACCTGACCTCCCATTTCTCCATAGAACGGAGTGTTGTCGAGAACCAGCTCATAGTAAGAGTTCTTCTTCTGTGTCACCTTGCGGTAGCGCAGTATGTGGCATTCATATTCCGTGTAGTCGTAGCCCACAAACTGCTGCTCGCCAGGGCGAACCTCAATCCAGTCGCCGTTCTCCACAGCTGCAGCGTTGCGTGCACGCTCCTTCTGCTTCTGCATCTCGGTCTCGAACTGCTTTTCGTCAACGCTTATTCCGCTCTCGCGACAGATAAGCTCTGTAAGGTCGAGAGGGAATCCGTATGTGTCAAACAGACGGAATGCCTGGGTGCCGTCGAGTATCGTCTTGCCCTCAGCCTTAACAGCTTCGATGGCGGTGTTCAGCATGTTGATACCGTTGGATAGAGTGCGCAGGAAAGACTCCTCCTCCTCTTTCATCACCTTAGTTATAAGTTCGCGCTGTGCAGACAGCTCAGGGAATGCGCCTCCCATCTCATGTACCAGCACAGGGATGAGCTTGAACAGGAAAGCCTCTTTCTGTCCGAGGAATGTATAGGCATAGCGTACGGCACGGCGGAGTATTCGGCGTATTACGTATCCAGCCTTGGCATTGCTTGGCAACTGTCCGTCAGCGATAGAGAATGATACGGCGCGCAGATGGTCAGCCACAACGCGCATAGCCACGTCCACATCCTCGTTCTCGCCGTATTTCAGTCCGGAGAGGTTACAAATCTCCTTGATGATAGGCTGGAAGATGTCGGTGTCGTAGTTGGAGTGTTTGCCCTGCAGGGTGCGCACGAGGCGTTCGAATCCCATACCGGTATCGATAACGTGCATTGGCAGTGGCTCAAGCGAGCCGTCAGCCTTGCGGTTAAACTGCATGAACACGATGTTCCATATCTCTATAACCTGTGGGTCATCCTTGTTTACGAGTTCGCGTCCCGGCACCTTAGCCTTCTCTTCCTCTGTACGGGAGTCGATATGGATCTCCGAACAAGGGCCGCAAGGTCCTGTATCTCCCATTTCCCAGAAGTTGTCGTGTTTGTTGCCGTTTATGATATGGTCTGCCGGTACGTGTTTAAGCCAGAACTTGGCAGCCTCTTCGTCGCGTTCCAGACCCTCTTCCTTCGAGCCTTCGAAAACCGTCACGTAGAGGTCTTTCGGATCGATGTGCAAAACGTCAACGAGGTATTCCCATGCGTAGTCTATGGCACCCTCCTTGAAGTAGTCGCCGAAGCTCCAGTTGCCGAGCATCTCAAACATGGTGTGGTGGTAAGTGTCGTGTCCCACCTCTTCCAGGTCGTTGTGCTTACCGCTCACGCGCAGACATTTCTGAGTGTCCGCACGTCGGCGAGGCTCCGGTTCGCGTGTGCCAAGGATAATGTCCTTCCACTGGTTCATACCTGCGTTCGTGAACATCAGCGTAGGGTCGTCTTTTATGACCATTGGAGCTGACGGCACGATAGCGTGTCCTTTCGACTCGAAGAATTTCTTGAAAGAGTCGCGGATTTCATTTGCTGTCATCATTGTTCTTTGTATTTTAATTTTGTTTTCTTCCGAATTTATTGCTTTCGCAACAGATAAGTGTATAAAAGATACATTATCTATAAAATTAGGTGGCAAAATTAAGAAAAATATGATAAACAGCCAAAAATATTTCAAAGTGTTGTGCTTTTTATGTCCTTATAGCGTTTATAAATCAATGCTATATGGCGAATTATCAAGTTTTAGGATTATTAATTGTGTGTGTTTAAAATAAAAACACTATCTTTGCAAGACCTAATAAACCCTATTGTTATGGCATTGAATACGGAAAAGAACCTGAAACTATACTACTCCATAAAGGAAGTGGCACAGATGCTCAACGTATCCGAGAGCATGTTGCGCTTCTGGGAGAAGGAAGTACCGATGATAAAGCCTAAGACCACAGGCAATAATATCCGCCAGTATACCGAGGATGACATCGCCAACATAAAGATGGTGTACAATCTGGTAAAGGTGCGTGGCTTCAAGCTCGCTGCGGCACGCAAGATGCTGAAGGAGAACAAGAGTGCCGTTAGCAGCAATACCAAGGCGATGGAACTGCTTATCGGTCTGCGCGATGAGTTGCAGAAGATGAAGAAGCAGTTCGATTATCTTACATAGGCGTAGGGCGCATTAATGTATTCCGGTGGATTATAGAAAGAAAAAGTGAGAAGAAGCAAAATACTGAATGTTGCGGTGAAGCTCCTGCTGCCTGTCATCTTGGGCGGCGTGATACTGTATTGGATGTACCGCGACTTTGACTTTAAGAGGATAGAGCGTGTGATGCTCTATGATATGGATTGGACATGGATGATTCTCTCCCTGCCTTTCGGCATTACGGCACAGCTGTTCCGAGGCATCAGATGGCGGCAGACGCTTGAGCCGGTAGGGGAGAGGCCCCGTCTCTCCACATGCGTCAACTCCATATTCCTGTCCTACGCCGCCAGTCTGGTGGTGCCGCGGATAGGAGAGTTTACGCGCTGCGGTGTTCTCCGCCGTTGCGACGGGGTGTCGTTTGCAAAGGCTCTCGGCACAGTAGTCACGGAGCGGGCTATAGACACGCTGCTGGTGATGATAGTCACTGCGCTCACGCTGTTGGCGCAGATGAAGATCTTCGGCAACTTCTTCCTCAGTACGGGCACAAGTCTCGACTCCGTCCTCAGCAAGTTCTCCGCCACAGGCTATCTCGTCACGGCAATCTGTATCGTGGCAGTGCTTCTGCTGTTGCATTTCCTGCTGCGCCGCCTTTCGTTCTACGATAAGGTGAAGACCACCCTGAGTGGAATATGGCAGGGAATGACATCGCTGAAGAGCGTTAAGAACATTCCGCTTTTCATCCTTCTCACCCTCGGTATATGGGGAAGCTACTTCCTGCATTACTATCTCACGTTCTTCTGTTTCGACTTCACGTCGCAACTTGGACTGATGTGTGGGCTTGCCACATTCGTTGTCGGCAGCATAGCAGTCGTCGTGCCCACGCCGAACGGTGCCGGGCCATGGCATTTTGCTGTAAAGACAATGCTTCTGCTCTATGGAGCCACGCTGGCGGGCGGCACCACCATTACGGCAGACGAGGCGTTGTCGTTCGTGCTGATAGTGCATACCATTCAGACCATGCTCGTCATACTCCTTGGCGTTGCGGCATGGATAGCAATAGGAATAACAAAGAAAAAACCATTACGGATTTAAAAATTTCAATACTATGAGTGAAATCAGAAACCTTAAACCAGAGTCTCTCTGGAGAAATTTCGATGAGCTGACACAGGTGCCACGCCCATCAGGTCATTTGGAGAAAGTGCAGGCTTTCCTGCTCGAGTTTGCAAAGCGCGTAGGCGTTGAGGCTTTCATGGACGAAACCGGAAACGTCATCATGCGCAAGCCTGCCACACCAGGTTTGGAAAACCGCAAGACGGCTATCCTTCAGGCACACATGGACATGGTGCCACAGAAGGACCCGAAGGTTGAACACAACTTCGAGACCGACCCTATCCAGACATGGATCGACGGCGAGTGGGTGAAGGCAAAAGGCACAACCCTCGGTGCTGACGACGGTATCGGCGTGGCTGCCATCATGGCTGTCATGGAAGACAAGGGCAACCTGAAGCACGGTCCGCTGGAGGCTCTCATCACAACAGACGAGGAGACCCACATGGTAGGTGCAAACGGCTTGAAGCCAGGTGTCCTTAACGGAGAGATTCTTCTCAACCTCGACACGGAGGATGAGGGACAGTTGATTATCGGTAGCGCCGGTGGTGTAGACATCACTGCTACGCTTGATTATAAAGAAGTGGAGACCGACAAGGAAGACATCGCCATGGCAGTGACTATCAAGGGACTCAAGGGCGGTCATTCCGGTTTGGAAATTGGTCTTGGCAGAGGAAACGCCAACAAGATGCTTGTGCGTATCGTTCGCGAGGCAATCAGCGACGATGATGCCCGTCTTGCATCATGGCACGGCGGCAACATGCGCAATGCAATTCCGTTTGAGGCAACAGCCGTTCTCACCATGCCAAAGGAGAACAAGGAAGACTTCGTAGCTCTTGTAGAAGACTACAAGGAGGACTTCATCAGAGAGTTCAAGGGTGTAGAGGATAATATAGAGGTTCTCGTTAATGATGTAGAGCTGCCGGCAATGCAGGTTCCGCAGGAAATCCAGGACAACCTCGTTGACGCCATCTATGCAGCCCACAATGGTGTATGGCGCTATATCCCTTCAATGCCAAGCATCGTGGAGACATCTTCAAACTTAGCTATTGTGAACATCGAGGGCGGCAAGGCAGAATGTCTGATTCTTGCCCGCAGCTCAAGCGAGAGCGTGATGGCAGAGCTTGGCACTTCTCTTTCAAGCTGCTTCAGCATGGCAGGCATGAAGGTAGAGTTCAGCGGAGAGTATGGCGGTTGGGATCCAAACCCAGACAGTGAGCTTATCGAGGAGATGCGTCGCATCTACAACGAGCTGTTCGGCAACGAGCCTACCGTAGAGGTTGTGCATGCAGGTCTTGAGTGCAGTGTCATCCTGAGCAAATACCCAGGTCTCGACATCTGTTCGTTCGGTCCAACCCTGCGTTCACCTCACACAGCCAACGAGCGTTGTCTATGGGCAACCGTTCCTAAGTTCTGGGACTTGCTCATAAAGACACTCGAAGAGATACCGGCAAAGTAATCTTTAGTTTATAATATTTAGTGATAGGGAGGAAGCCACATCGTTTCCTTCCTATTTTTTTTCTTTTTAGTTGACGAGTTGACAAGTAGACGAGTAGACAAGGAGATTAGTTTTTTTTTAGTTAACAAGTTGACGAGTTGACAAGTAGACAAGGAGATGTTCTTTGGCTATTAAAAAAGCTGGATTTTGT
>OQVS01002951.1_pt1 | contig 10492 bp, 7 predicted proteins | sample 1691601 | NCBI WGS metagenome assembly OQVS01 (sample SAMN03418268, study PRJEB22391) | human gut metagenome | biome: human-gut; feature: organic feature; material: feces | host: Homo sapiens | place: Tanzania | collected 2013-01 | reverse complement strand
CTGGACGCGCGGCAGGCCGCGTTGGAGCTGCTCAGCCCGTATGCCGCGCTGAAAAGGGGTTACGCCATCGTTCAGAAAGAGAGCGGCGCGGTGGCGAAGGCCGCGCTTTTGCGGGCGGGCGACGAGGTTTCGATCCGCTTTGTGGATGGCGTGATTCGCGCGAGGGTATGGGGCGAGGAGGAAGAGCATGGCCAGAAAGCAGACGTTTGAAGCGGGCATGAGCGAGCTGGAAGCGCTGACCGAGCGGCTGCATTTCGCACGTCGCCAGCAGCAGCACCGGGCGAATCCGCTTGCCGCCTGCTGTCAGACTGTATTTCATCGATTCATAGAGTGAAATGCTCTTATTATCAATATTCGGCAGAAAATCCAGCAGGTGTTCATCAATCATTTTTTTGTAATCATTTTTAATTGAATTATAATATGTTTCATTCAAGTATGTATTTAGACTTGAATTTTTCCAGTTATTACTACTGCTTGTATTCCATTTATCACTTTTTATACTTTCATTTCTTATTATTTTTATTCTATTTTCTATCTTACCTGTTCCATCATCTGTGGGGAATACCCCAAGTATTCTCCATACTTCATTATTAAATGTTACATAGTTTTTTGGACTTGCTCCACGATATCTATATTCTGTTATATCTTCTGTTGCTCCTATTTGAAGTGCGCTATCAGCAGGATGTGTTATTGTATATAATCCACTGTTATCTTTATTATTTGTTAATGCTATTAATTTATCTGTGGCAATAGTTATATTTTCCATATTTTGTATTCCATTTATTTTTAATGCTAAAAATATTTTTTGTCCTACTAATGCTTCTTTTGCTTCATCTTCTAAGTCCCCAAAATCTAACCATAATCTTAATTTATAATTAACACTTTTATCTACATCTAATGTTACTTTATCTATTAATCTATTTACTTCTTTTAAATTTACGATTATTTCTTCACTATTATTTTTTAATAATCCTACTTTTATATATTTTTCATTTAATATTGTTCCTGTATAACTTGAATTAGGTTTATCTACTAATGATATTTCATAATCTGTTATTGTATTTCCTGTATTTTTTATCCTCTTCCTCTTTTTTGTTTCCTTCGTCTTTATTATCTTCTTCTGCATTGTCCTCCTTTTTCTTCTTATCATAGACAACCAATTGATATCTTCCTACTTTTGTATTTTCCCATACTTTTAAGTTGAACTTACCTTTCTTAATAGTAAACTTCCCGGAGAATACAGAATCTGCCTTATTGATATCTACGTTTTGATCAAAAATGGATATCTTATAATCCCTTTCCGTTTCATTCTCAAACTTTGTTTCTCCCAACAATACCACCGTATCCTTTTCACAAATATGCGGAGTTGTCTGCAAGTTCACCAAAGATCCAGAACAACAATCCGAATCCATACAGTCGGGTAATCCATCGCCATCAATATCGCTGCGGAAGAAGAGTCCGTATAAATTATATCCTTCCAATGCACTTAACACTCCGGCAAAAGCAATTCTCACCTCATCATAAGGCTTTGTCGGTTGGGAGAAAAGATAACGGCGGTCTCCATAACCAATCACATCCAACCCCAAGGTTTTCCAATCCGTAAATTTCTCCTGCTCTTCTCCATCCAGATAAGTGTATATGGTCATCCAAGTGCCTAACCCTGCACCCAAAAGGTATGTTTTATCGTCCAATGCCAATCCCAACTGTTTGCTTTTATCCACGGTTCGTCCCAGTTTCACGCATAAGATGACGCCTGTTCCTGCTCCCACGCCTGGCGTATAGGTCAACGCTGTACTCATATCACCGTCCAGCAGTCTGTCTGCATGGAGCAATGAGCCACCCACGGAGGCCGTTTGGAACGGTATCTTTAAAGAGAGTGAAGCATCTGTATCTTCCGTAGAAACGATTGAAGCGCAACTATTCGCCAACGGATCCGAACAATTATCATCTGCAGATTCAATAAAACCATAATAGATACGCAAGGTATTCAATCCCAAATTCAACACACCGGAAGTCCACAACTGAAACTCATCAAATTCCACATTCGATGGAACCTTTATGCTATACCGAATCTTTTGAGAGTGCTCAGTTCCTATCAAGCCCGCACCGATGGTGTTCGTCTCGTCAATCACATGCTCATAAACAACCTTCCCGCTCCTGAAAAGCCGAATGCGCATGAACTGCAACACATCGGCATCCAAGAAGGTGGAGGCGTTCTCCACGATAAATCCAACTCGCTTGTCCCCTATGATTCCTATATCAATAGGTTCTCCTCCTATCGTCTTAATTCCGATAAGTCCCATGTTGCTTGCCAAACTCAAACCACTGACATACGATGCGTAATTGTCGTATTTGCCATCCAATACATTGGATTTGTTCTTGATGTTGCTAATACTAATCAAACTACCGGTCACACCATACGAGCTTGTAGAAAGTTCATATTTCGATGAATCCTTTTCATTGATTATCGGAGTTCCACAAGAAGTTGTTTTTGCTTGGACACCTTTTGTCAAGATAATCGTTTCCGAACATTTTGGTTCAGAAGTACAATCTCTCACTGTCGCCTTGAATGTATACACACCGTTTGCGCTTAATCCAGTTACTTTGGCAACGCCATTAACTGATTCGCCTATGACAACAGATGAAGCCCTTTTTTTAGTAAATGGTTCGAATTTAACCAATTTCCAATCAATCTTCAATTTCGGATTGCTTCTTAGTTCATATGTAGTCACACTTTCACAAATCGTAGCACTCATACTCGGCAAGATAGGACAATGATGATATACCTCCGGTTTCTCCTTTACGAAACCGTAATAGACACCTGTCGCAGTTGCATTAACACCTAAAACGGTACCAGAAGTCAGACGAGCTGAATAAAAAGGTTTTTTGGATATGATGGAAGCGGTGACTTCACCCGCTTTAATAACTCCCAAGCCCAATATGTCGGCACTTATCACCTCTCTTTGAACCTCATTGTTGTTCTCATCATACAATTTAATGGTAAAATTACCTCCCACATTCAAACTTAAAAGTCCCTTATCAAAAAACTTAAATCCTACTTCCGTACCTGCTGGGAATTCATAATTCGTACCAATCTGTACACGGAATGCCTCGGCAATGGCTACTACCGGCACTGTTGTCAAAAAATTTGTAGTGTCTTCATCCAACAATAATTCATTAAGCTTGCTATTGCTCCATGGCATTCCGCCACATTTTTTCATGTCTATTTTTATATCCTTATTCAACTCCTTGCCATACTCTGCCAAACCATTGTGCGTCAGAAGTACTTCTTTCGGATTCCCAACAAAGGCATATTTGATGCTTAATTTACTGATAGTTTGTACATTTACACCTCCCGACATCAAATAGATTTCATCGAAATCCTTCGTTGTCGTAATGCTCACATCTACGCATACATTATCACTTCCCGGAAGCTGGATCAGATTTAAGCCCAACCCACCGGAAGAGGCCTCTTTCACTGCAATCAGTTCCTGCTGCTCTCCGTTCAGATAGGTGGCAATCGAAAACATCTTGATAACATCCAACGATAATAGGTTTCCATCCTTTGTAGATACCAATGTAAAACCGGCAGTTGTTCCGGCTTTATAACTGTTTTTGGTATCTTTTACACTCAGAATGGGTAATACGGCCACACCCACCTTAATACCCGTGATTGCCGCACAATTATCCAGATCTTCATCCGTTATATTTTCCAATTCATTATAGTTAGTTGCTACATTGGCTACCGCCGAGAATTGGTTCACCAGGCAATAGGGACCGACCAAAGCCTTTCGCTTCGTGACCTCAACCACGGGTTTCTTTACGGTTTGTCCTTGTATGCTCCCAAACAATGCAAGCAGGCAAAGCAGCCCAATACATCTTTTTATATATCGTCTGATTGTATCCATAAATCATTCTTTACTTATTTCCCATGCTTCCTTTATTTCCAAGACTTCGCTCTTGGTCACATCCGGATAGATAATAGTCAATGTCATCTCACCCAACGAACCAGAATAACCTTTTATCTTGTTTGTAGACAAGAGTGTATTAATCTCTTTAATCATCTCCTGATCGCCTTCCGTAAAAGGCAAGGCTGCTTCCAGATTACAAATGATCTGTGTCTGCTTTGTCAGTTTTTTATCTTTCCATTCCTTTTTCAAGCCCAACTCCTTTATTGGCTGATAGTAAATGGAATATTTCTCATTCATGCCTTGCTCAGTAAAGATAATGGTTTTAGGAGTAAGCTTTTCAGATTCCATTGTCGTATCTGCTGTTTGATACCAACAGACACTGGCAATCTTGTTCTTTTCCGGATCTGCCAATCCGACCCAATTGAAACCAATATAAGAAACATTCTCTCGCATCACGGTCGTATCTACTTCTATACGCAGACTCTTTTCCAAACTGGATTCCGGTGCCTTTCCGAACAGATAATATTTATTCACTCCGGATTGTCCCTCATAATCAATCGTAGCAAATGTGCCCATCGCTCTATGCGTGGACTGAGTGAACAATTCTCGAATATCGGTATTCTGTTCAAGCTCGTTCAACAACGTATAGATTAAATGGATTTGGAATTTGGATAATACATCGCCTTCCTCTTTTTCTTTATCCATGTTGATTTTATCCATAAAATCATATTTGCCGTTGCCATTGATTGAGTCTTCTATCGCATATAAACGCGTATTGTATTTAGTATATTTATCTTTCAATGGTAGATTCAAATCTGGAATCAGTATCTGCCCTGCAAAATATAACTCCAAAGCATCCAATAAATCCACAGTCGCATCCACCACCGGCTGGCTCAACTCTTCTCTGTGAGTTGACAAGACCATATTATAGAAATCCGATATAAAATAGCTCTTTATCGTATCGGGCAATGTACAAGCGACAGGATAGATCATAGCCGGATTATCTTCCGTTCCTTCACCCGGTGTTTCTGTACCGCCTTCCTCCGACTTTTCTACCCAAACCGGCAATTGCTCAAACAGGAAGTCAGTGCGTGTCACTGCCCGTCGCAACACAACCGGACAATTGTAAGGATTATCTCGGTCTGCCTTTTGGTCTGTAGAATGAACCTCTTGGGTAAAAACATAGAACATATTCCGGTCGTTGAACGGCTGATAAGGCATTTGCAAATGAACCGTTTTATAACTCTCGGTTTCTCGCAAGGGCGACCACAAAGCACTATCCGCATTCTTCCATCCGCAAATAGCAGAATCGATGTTGGCAACGAAAACCACATGATACGTTTCCTCTTGGTATAAAGTATCTTTCAACGCTTCCCGTTGTTCCCAGGTCATGTTGGCACGTGTCAAAGGCCAAGTCTCCTCATCCCCTGCCAATCCGGGAATTTCCCGCCGTTTCTCCAATGTACCTTCCGAATTATATAACAAATAGGTAAGCGAGTTGATACGTACTCCTTTCGTCTGATTCTCATGAATCATACGTGTTGCGACACCCGATCCGGCTGTGTAATCCACCACAAACTGTCCTGTCGAAACCGCCGATTGGGCAGATTCCGGCAGTTCGTTTTCACATCCGGCGCAAAGGCACAAGCCCGCCAACAGTCCTACAACCTTTCTCATCGTATAACCTATTTTTATATATTTATTTTTCATTCCATCCATTCCAAGCATCGTCATCTACATCCACCGTTGCATCGTTACCATCGGCAAAACCGGCATAACGCACCTCGTAGAACTCTTTCACCATGCCATTGAACAAGACAATGGTTCTTCGGTTCTTCTTGATCATAATATCATCCGGTTCCCCTTTTTCTTCATGGCCTTTCAGCGCATATACTTCAGGTGTTCCATTCTTGAAAGAGACCGTAACGGTCGCATTTGTCAACATTCCGGGAAGCAGGGCAATCGGCAAAATCTGTTTACTCTTTTGCCCCTCCTTCTCATCCACCTTCCAGATGAAAGACTTTTGTACAACAGGAGTAACGACAATCACTGAATCACATGCCTCATCACGAATGTAACACTTCTGGCTGGTTTCCACGTTGACCTCGAACTGTGTCACCTCTCCTTTTGTCTTTGTGTCGAATTGGTCGGCAGGTTTACCCATATTCAAGACGAGTTGTCCCGTGATACGGCTCATCAACACATCCTCGCTGGTTGGCATATCCGCATCAATCCAGCGGTCGATAATCTTGCGGTAAATTGCCAAGTCGGAACTGCTCGCTTTGTTCAAGTCCGACTGATACTTCAGTACCGGGCTATAGTCGATGGTGAAATCATACAAATCCTTAAAGCTATCAAAGATATGACTATTTGGAAACATTTTGCTTCCCATCTCATTTTCTATATTTGGCACACAGACAAAAGCAAACTTATACCAAACACCCAACAAGTTCTCTATTAGATAAGATTGCCCTGTCAAGTCATAATACTTGTCGCAATAGAAGATTATGTCATATTGATCCTTAAATTGCGGATCCGTTGTCGCAGGTTTTCCGCTTTCCGGCTTGCGCTCCGACACGTAAAGGCGAGTAAACTGATTTTTCGTTATCTCCTTTTGGGCAGAGTTTTCCGTTGCACGTGTAGCCATGCGGAATGAAGCCGTCGTTGTTGACTTCTCCTGCGGAATATCCTCAGAGCATCCGGTAAGGAAAGCTAACATTCCTATTCCCATTGCTATATATTTTCGTATCGTCCTATTCATAACGCTTACATCTAACTTTCCTGTTACTTTTTGTCCATAATCTCTTCTTCGTCCTCATTCCAACTATCATCCGTATTGACATCACCATTGACCTTTCCCGTGTCCGGACCTCGCCAACCTTTATAGCGACGGGCACAAATCACGTTATAGAAGCGGGCACGCAAATCCGGTTTAGCTTTTCCATTCTTTTTCGTATTAGGAGAGAACAGTACCGACCAACTTAATCCTGATGTGATTCCCACAAGATCGTTACCAGAAGGCGTAGAGGAAAAGAAGGTATAAGATTCAAAATTCCAATCTACTTTCACTCTTCCCTCATATCTCTCAGGATAATGTTTAGATCCGCCATTAATATGTCCGGCAATTGCCTGAAGTTCGGTGTAAGCAGGCAGATACCATAGAATCTCATTATAATCAATCTTCCCGTTCCCGTTACGGTCGCGATTCTTTGCCAACGCATATCCCAAAGCAATATCCGAAGGAATTCCATCCGGATAAGCAGGTGGGACTCCCCACTTGTCACCATTCAAGGCAACATCATATAATGTACGAGTGTTTGTCAACCCGTTTTTGTATTTCTCAAGGTCATCATTCATCATTGTATCCATTTTATTAGCCCAATATAGGCTGAATCCCCATTGCATATTCTTCTTTTCCAGAACACGTTCCACATAGAAAGTATCTAATACTTCTCTAACAATGATTGGATCCTGAACATTCCGCTTACGAATCACCATTTGAGCCGGATACTGCTTAATCTCCACCTCTTTCTCCTTTCCTGCTTGGTTGGAGAATATAAGTTTGCCGACACGTTTATCGTAATAATCATTCCGGTCAGGTCCATCCGAACCCGGTGTACTATGATTCTCGACCAAAGGCGGGATATACTCGTCCGTGTGGATATAAAAATAATGCAATCCGGCTTCACCGCTCAATTGGAAAGCTGCCTGTTCCCGATTCGGTTTGGCACCTGCTTTGCGCGGCTTATACATGTGTGAAGCGGAAACCTCCAACCAAGGTGTCGAATCAGGGTCTGCCACACGCACCATCCAGTTGCTCGGTGAATAGAGAAGCACCTGCGTTACGTTGGGATGGGCATCCAACACATCATCGAAGTTACCGTAAACAGTCAATCCTCCAATCGGGTTGGCATTCACACGAGTATCGGTTTTATCCACATCGAAGATACGAATCTGGTAGTGGTAGACATGATTACGGCAAACATTGAAGTCTTTGTAATTGTCCGAACCGAGGTAAACATAATAAGTCACATCAATTGGATTATCACCTCCCAACGAATTCTTCTTCGTGTACACACCTCTAATCGCCAAGTAAGTGGCATATTGGAAACCCTGTTCTTCTTTATTGACATCATATTTACCAACATTCTCACCTACGTTTCTCTTGAAAACCTTCTGGGTTTCCGTTGGGGATTTGGCATTCTCTTTCCCTTTTATTCCAGCCAATCCACGCTTGTTGATTTGCTGATAATAACGGTACATGTCTTCATAACCATACTTTTGTGCCTCTGCATCATCTCTTCCTATCAAACCTTTCAGGTTCTCCCAGTTATCAGAGTGGTCATACACTCTTCCTTGTCTGTTTTCAAACATTTTGAAAGAGGCAGTGTAAGAGTCTGGTGTTCCCTCACCTTTCACAATCTCGAATTCCAAACGTTTTCCCTCCTTGAAGAACTGTTCTGAACGATTCATCTTATCTGTAGCAACAACGTACGAATAATCACCCGCACAGATATCCAATGAGTCTAACAAGTTATCCTTATGATGATAGCCCCAATCACCTACTACACTATCAGCTCCGCCGCCATCCAGCAGCATACTGCCCTTCGGGATATTGTAAAGGAACATCTCTCCTTTATACTGCGCATGGACTCATTTCGGAGTAGAACTTATCACACATTGATAAAAATTCCTCACGGCTCATTCCGGTGAGACAAGCCTCAGCACTTAAAAGCTCAAGCTCTGATTCCAGCTTTTCAGTGAAGTCGGTATCATCTGCGATGGATTCTGACACAAAAGCGCCGAGCCGTCTGTCTGTACGGATAAATCCCTCATTTTTCAAAATCTGATAGGCTTTATTGACCGTCATTGTGTTTACACCGGCATCGCTTGCAAGCTGGCGCACGGTCGGAAGCTTTTCACCGGTCTTTAGCTCGCCTTTGCCTATTCCCTTTACAATCTGGTTTCTAAGCTGTACATATATCGGGGTACTGCTTGACATGTCGAGTTCTATTATCATGTGAACCTCCTGTAGCTTACTGTTTATATGTCATAGCCTGTTTGAAATGCATCAATATTTATGAGCAGGCTGTAATCTGACAAAACTTGTAGGTGATATAATTGTATTGTTTGTATTATATATAGTAATACAGACAAACCTTTATGTCAACTGATGTTTTGGCATCAATTATATTGACATTTGGAATATTCCAATTATGATTAAAGAGTTATAAGGTATCATAACGTATCACAACGTAAAAGAAAAACACGACAGGAGTATAAATTCATGACATTTGATTACAAAAAGACGACATACGCCTGCTTCACAGGCTACATAGTCCAGGCAATAGTAAATAGCTTTGTACCGCTTTTGTTTGTGACATTTCAGAAAAGCTACCATATTCCGATTGAGCAGATTACACTGCTTATTACTGTAAATTTTATGATACAGCTATTGATTGATATGCTTTCCGCAGGCTTTATTGACAGGATAGGATACAGAGCCTCTGTGATAATAGCACATATCTGTGCAGCACTTGGACTGGCGCTTCTTACAGTTCTACCGGAGATGTGCACAAATCATTTTGTGGGAATACTTATTGCGGTATGCATTTATGCTGTCGGAGGTGGGCTTATAGAGGTGCTCATCAGTCCGATAATAGAGGCCTGTCCCACAGACAACAAGGAGGCTGCGATGAGCCTTTTACATTCGTTTTATTGCTGGGGATGTACGGGGGTTGTGCTTATATCTACGCTCTTTTTTACGATATTTGGGATAGGGCATTGGAAGGCTCTTACGCTTTTTTGGACAATTATTCCGATAGGAAACATGATACTTTTCACAAAGGTTCCGATATACAGCCTCACGGATGAGGGTGATAAGGGAATGAGCATAAAGGAGCTTTTCAGGGAAAAAATATTTTGGGTTCTGATGCTGATGATGGTGTGCTCAGGTGCCTCTGAGCAGGCGGTGAGCCAGTGGGCATCCACATTTGCAGAGGAAGGGCTTGGAATTGCAAAGACAATGGGAGATCTGGTTGGACCGATGACATTTTCGATACTCATGGGTATTTCAAGGCTGATTTATGGCAAATGCGGTGACAGAATTGATTTGGATAAATTCATGAAAGGAAGCTGTGTGCTTTGTATAGCGTCATATCTGTGTATTTCAATTGTGCCTGTACCGATTGTAGAGCTGATAGGCTGCGGCATCTGTGGCTTCTCCGTAGGTATCATGTGGCCGGGAACCTTCAGTAAGGCATCTGTAGCTTTGAAAAGAGGAGGAACGCTTCTGTTTGCCATGCTGGCGCTCGCAGGAGATCTGGGCTGTTCGTCAGGTCCGACACTGGTAGGCTTTGTGACAGGTGCGGCAGGCGATATGAGGCTTGGAATACTTGCGGGAATTGTTGCACCTGTGCTTTTACTTGCAGGAATATATAGATATAAAGAGATAAGAGAAAGAGGATAAGGCAGAAGGAGCTAAACTCCCCATTGCCATACCAAAAAAAATACAGTAAAATAATAACAAATCCGTAAGACACAAGGAGTAACAGTTATCATGCAGTTTAAGAAAACACTGG
>OQVS01002947.1_pt1 | contig 10507 bp, 6 predicted proteins | sample 1691601 | NCBI WGS metagenome assembly OQVS01 (sample SAMN03418268, study PRJEB22391) | human gut metagenome | biome: human-gut; feature: organic feature; material: feces | host: Homo sapiens | place: Tanzania | collected 2013-01 | reverse complement strand
GTCCTAAAACACCAGATCCTAAGTCTGGCGCGTCTACCAATTCCGCCACAAGCGCATTAGCGGATGCAAAGTTAGTGAAAAATGGTGAGACTGGCAAAATATTATGTGACTTTTATGATCCGCATCGACCGATGCAGATGCTCGTAACGGTCGGTGCGGATGCTCGTAACGACCGGTGCGGATGCTCGTAACGGTCGATGCGGATGCTCGTAACGACCGATGCGGATGGCAGAACTCTACTTCTTCAGCTCTTCGATGAATCGCTTCATCTCTGCCTCGTGTGCCTTTGCTTTGAGGAATAGGTGCCACTGGTTGCGGGCGCGTGTGAGGTTATGCTCGGCATACTGACACTTCCAGTAGTGGTCGCCCGAGAGGTAGTCCCAGAGGAAGCGCACGCACTGCATGTACGGGAAGAGTTCGGCGGCGTAGGGCAGGAGCGACACTTCGAGCGGAGTGAGGAAGCGCTGTGCCGACTCTAAGTAGCCGCGTGTGAACGCCTCGAAGATGTCCATGCGGAAGTCAATCTTCTCGTACTCGGGCGAGTCCTCGGCGATGGTGTTGGCAGCGGTGCGCAGGAAGTCGCCGTAGTCGCTGACGAAAAGCGACGGCATCACGGTGTCGAGGTCTATCACGCAGAGTACCTTGCCCTGTTTGTCGAACATCATGTTGTTCACCTTCGTGTCGCAGTGGCACACGCGCTTCTGTAGCTTGCCCTCGGCGAGGAGTCGTTCGCCCAGGCACATCTCGTCCATGTACGCCTCTATCTCTTCTACGAACTGCTTCACGCTCTCGGCGCGTCCAACGGGGTCTTCGGCGTACACCTTGCGCAGCTGGTCGCGGCGCAGGCACATGTTGTGGAAGTCGGGGATTGTCTCGCCCAACTGGTCGGCGATGTAAGCCAGCCGCGCCTCGAAGTCGCCGAACGCCTTGCCTGCGTCGTAGGACGAGTCGGGTGTCACGGTTTCCATCGTCACGGCATCGCTGATGAATACCGACACGCGCCAGTAGCTCTCACCGTCGAAGAAGTAGGTCTTGCCCTCGGCGGTGGGCACGAAGCGCAGCACACGACGGTCGAGGTCGTCGACACCTTCCGCCTTCAGCTGCTCGCGGATGTGGTTGGTCACGGTCTCCACGTTGTGCTGCAGCATATCGACATCGGTGAAGATGTGGTGGTTGATGCGTTGCAGAACGTAGTCGGGGCGGTCTGTTTCAGCGGTATGTATGCGGTATGTGTCGTTGATGAGTCCGTTGCCGAGTGGCTTGATGTCGCTCACGGTGCCCTCGATGAGGAACTTGCTGGTTATGTTGTTTAGATTGTTCATAGTTTTTATTATTTGATTTTTGCAAATTTACGGCTTTTTATTATAATAGATGATGTTATGGCGGTTTATTTCGCTTTTTTGCAGTAACTTTGTGGTGATAGACAAATAAAAAAACTAATCATAATGCAATCAAAAAAACAACTCCTTGCGCTTCTTGCGCTTTGTGCCTTGGGGTCTGCCAACGCTTTCGCCGAGCGGAACACCCCTTTGAAATATTGGTTCGACCGTCCGACGACTATGCGCGGACAGGCTGTGTGGCTCGCTTCGAGTCCCGACCGTATGCCTACCGAGCGCCAGCTGGTGCGTGCCGGTGACTTGGTGAACAACCCCGACCCCGAATGGGAGTCGCAGTCGCTGCCCATCGGCAACGGCAATATCGGCGGCAATGTGCTCGGCTCGGTTGAGGCTGAGCGCATCACGTTCAACGAGAAGACGCTCTGGCGTGGCGGTCCGAACACCTCGCGTGGTGCTGCTTACTACTGGGACGTGAACAAGCAGTCGGCTCATGTGGTGGGCGAGATACGCGAGGCGTTCACCAAAGGCGACTGGCAGAAGGCGGAGCTGCTCACACGCAAGAACTTCAACAGCGTGGTGCCCTACGAGGCTGATGCCGAGGAGCCGTTCCGCTTCGGCAGTTTTACTACCGCCGGCGAGTTCTACATTGAGACAGGACTCAGCTCAGTGGGAATGACCGACTATCGCCGTGAGCTGTCGCTCGACTCTGCCCTTGCGAAGGTGAGCTTCTGCAAGGACGGCGTGCAGTACGAGCGCGAGTATTTCGTGTCGCATCCTGCCAACGTGATGGCGGTGCGCTTTGCGGCATCGCACCGCGGCAAGCAGAACCTCGTGTTCTCCTACGCTCCCAACCCCGTGTCGACGGGCGAGATGAAGGCGGACGGCACCGACGCGCTCTGCTGGCTGGCACGTCTCGACAACAACAGTATGGAGTACGCCGTGCGCATAAAGGCTGTGGCTAAGGGCGGTGCGGTGAGCAACGAGGGCGGCAAGCTCACGGTGAAGGATGCCGACGAGGTTGTGTTCCTCATCACTGCCGACACCGACTACCGACCCAACTACGACCCCGACTTCAACGACCCGAAGGCTTACGTAGGTGTAGACCCTAAACAGACTACTGCCGACTGGCTCGCCAAGGCTGCCACAAAGGGCTACGCTTACCTGCTCAACGAGCACTATGCCGACTATTCGGAGCTCTTCAACCGCGTGCGTCTGAACATCAACAACGCTACGGTTGATGCCGACGACCAGCCCGTGAACCGCCGTCTTGAGGCTTACCGCCAGGGCAAGCCCGACTACTACTTGGAGCAGCTCTACTATCAGTTCGGTCGCTACCTGCTCATCTCGTCGTCGCGTGCAGACAATATGCCGGCTAACCTGCAGGGCTTGTGGCACAACAACGTGGACGGACCGTGGCGCATCGACTATCATAACAATATCAACCTGCAGATGAACTACTGGCTGGCTTGCCCGACGGGACTTCCGGAGTGCGAGTTGCCGCTCTTCAACTTCATGCGCACGCTCGTTAAGCCGGGCCGCGTAACGGCTAAGTCGTACTTCGGCACACGTGGCTGGACAACATCCGTTTCGGGCAATATCTTCGGCTTCACATCGCCGCTTTCGAGCGAGGATATGTCGTGGAACTTCTCGCCGTTCGCCGGTCCGTGGCTCGCCACACACCTCTGGAACTACTACGATTTTACGCGCGATCGCAAGTTCCTTGCCGACAACTACGAAATACTGAAGGAGTCTGCTGACTTCGCGTCCGACTATCTCTGGCATCGCGCCGACGGCGTGTACACCGCCGCTCCGTCCACATCGCCCGAGCACGGACCTGTTGACGAGGGTGCTACGTTCGCCCACGCCGTGATACGCGAAGTGCTCCTGGATGCTGTGGAGGCTAACCGCGTGTTAGGCAAGAGTGCCAAGGAACGCCGCCAGTGGGAGGACGCGCTGAAGCATCTCGCGCCGTATAAGATAGGTCGCTACGGACAGCTCATGGAGTGGTCGACGGACATCGACGACCCGAAGGACGAGCATCGCCATGTGAACCACCTCTTCGGTCTGCACCCGGGCCGCACCGTGTCGCCGGTCACAACGCCCGAACTGGCTAAGGCATCGCGCGTGGTGCTCGAGCATCGCGGCGACGGTGCTACGGGATGGTCGATGGGCTGGAAGCTCAACCAGTGGGCACGCCTGCACGACGGCAATCATGCCTACACGCTCTACGGCAATCTGCTGAAGAACGGCACGCTCGACAACCTCTGGGACACACACGCTCCGTTCCAAATCGATGGTAACTTCGGCGGAACAGCCGGCGTAACCGAGATGCTTATGCAGAGCCACATGGGATTCGTCCACCTGCTGCCTGCACTGCCCGACGCTTGGGCTGAAGGCTCAGTGAGCGGACTGCGTGCCAAGGGCAACTTCACCGTGTCTATCAGCTGGAAGAACGGTAAGCTCGCTGAGGCGACAATACTCTCCGGCTCTGGCGAACCGTGCGAGGTGCGATACGGCGAGTCGGTGCTGAAGTTCAAGACAAAGCGTGGCGGAAGCTATAAGATCGTGTTCTGCGAGAACAAGCTTATAGGGGGTGCACTTGTCTCAAGTGCACCAACCAAGTAAAATACCAATTAGTTGGTGCACATTCTGTTCGGTTGGTGCACTTGAGACAAGTGCACCCCCTTAAAACAACAAAGGTCGAGCGAAATCGCTCGACCTTTGTTGTCTTTGTATTATTAATACTCATCCTCTTCGTTGCTGTTGTCATCATACTCCCAGGAGTCGAAGTAGTTGCGCGATGGAGCGAAGTGACCGTCGCCGCCGTAGCCCGGTTCCAGGTCTCCAATATTGCCAGTTCCGCCACCGTCACCAATAGATCCTGCCATTATGCTCATTGCCTCTATTTCCACTGTTGTAATAGATGGCTTTATATAAAGTTTTCTTTTCATGTTTTTTATATCTTAATGTTTAAGATGTTATATTTACTTTACTACGACCTTCTTGCCGTTCTGGACATAGATGCCGCTCTTCAGTGTGCTGAGTGAGTTGCCTACGCACTGTCCCTGCAGGTTGTACACCGGCGTGTTGCTTTCCTCAGTGTCGAATATTTCGCCGAGCGATGTTGTCGCTCCGTCGAGGTTGGCACGCAGCTTCTTGATGTCTGTGCCCTCCGGCACGATGAAGTATGCACGCAAGCCGTTCATCTGGCAAGCTTTCGCATCAGCCGGGTAGTAGAACTTGTTGCCGGCACCGATGTATATGTTCGTCTTGTCCTGCACCAGTGTTACGTGGTTATAGATACCCTTCATCTGCACTGTGCTTGCATCGCCTACAGCCTGCGGGTTGCCGTTCTCGTCGAGTCCTGTTGCCACCATGCTTACTCCCTCGAAGGTCGGGTTCTTCACAACGGCGTTGCCAGGTTTCATGATGTACGGCTTGCCAGCCTCTATGTTGTCTACAGTTGCAAAGTACACAATGTTGTTCTCGCATCTGCCTTCGTATGTGCGGAGCTGTGTGCCCTCGCCGAAGTACTGTGTCACCTGGTCTTTATCGAGTGCGAACGGCACGCAGAATGAGTTCCAGTGGCTTGCTTCGAGTGTGCGCTGCAGCGTCACGTTGGCGTTCTCGTATGTCTCGATGATGTTGTCGGTCTTCGTTTCGTCGAGAGTGTAGTTCTTTGCTTTTGGTACCTCTACTGTGACGATGATTTTTGTGGCACGAGTCTGAGAACTGTTTGTAAATACAACCTCCTTAGCAGAACCTACCCAAACACCATTGTTAGGATCTGTACAGGTGTAGTTGTTGTCTGCAGAAGTCAGGTTCGTCAACGGATTGCTAGTTTTATTATCTATAATGTTATTGCCTACAAACTCAATCTTCGTGATTTTACCAATCTTGGTTGAGATGGTGTGGGTACCTTTGTAGAAACGGTAATTATCTTTTTGGGTACTATCGAACCAAGCATTATCTGAAGTAATCTTTACAAACGACTTGTGCATTTCGTCATCGTTTTGAGCATGGTCGCTATCTTTTCCTGTTCCATTATCTACGCCAGCAACGAACTCGATGCTTGTTTCTTCCACTGCGCTATTGATTACCTTCAGCGTGCATGTCGCCGTTGTCTCCTTATATGTATCGTTAGCAGCAGCGGTTGCGGTGATGGTGTATGTGCCACTAACTTCAATAAGTGCTTCTCCGTCTGTTTCTCCAATCGTTGCGTTGGCACTTGCTGGCGATATGGTGTAAGTTACGTTGAGGCTGTGTGGGTTCTGCAGCACATCTGCAGCATTGAATCTTACAATACCGGATGTTGCTTTTGCTAAATCTTCGTTGTAACTCTCTGCTGCGAACTTGAAGTCGGCATCAGTTGCGCGATTGTCTTCAATCACGAGTTTGTAAGACGCTGTGCCTGCTATGTACTTGTCAGTAGCAGCCGATGTAGCGGTGATGGTCACTTCGCCAGTCTTGTACATATGTATCTTACCTTCAGACACCTCTGCTGTCTTGTTGTCCGAACTTGCGTATGTGATAGCAGCTGCGTCAAGGGCTTCAGGCTTGGTGATGGTCTGAAGGTCAATAGTGCCCGCTGTTAACTCCTTTGTTACAGTTGCCTCGGCGAATGAGAGGGCAGGATCAAGCTTCGTTGTGACGATGATTTGGGTGACACTATTTACTTGTGAACTTGCTGTGAATACTACAGACTCCTCATGGCCAGTCCAAGTGCCCGTGGTTTTGTCGTAATTGGGCTTGTTTGTTGTGAAATTTTTGTATGTAGTATTAGAACTAATAAACTTAATGCTTGTAATTACTCGTGTAGGATCGGTAAGTGAGAACGTTGTTTTGCTACGACTATAGAAGCGGTAATCGGTTGCATCACCTAATGCACCACTTGATGTGTTTATTTTTACAATTGACTTTGTCAATGTCAGCTTACTAGTGCCACTCACTTTGTCTTCAGAGACATCGAACACTATCTCCGATAAATCAACAGCCTTCTTGTTCGTAATCTGATACGTAGCGGTAGAGCCAGAGTATTGTGTTGGGTCTGCAGGTGTGAATGTAGCGGTGATGGTTGTTGTGCCATATACAGATGGGTTGATGGTTACTGCGCCCGTTGTGGGGTCGACAGTAGCCACAGCGTCGCCCGAAGCTGTGTATGTGATAGTGCCGGCTATGTTGTTAGCTTCGGTAGCGGTGTAGCCCGTGAAGTCTGTGCCGGCATCGGTCTTGCCTTCGGTAAGAGTGACGTCGGTGCCATTAAAGGATAGAGAAGTAGCGATGTGGTTGTCTTTGTTTACGACAACGTATGAGTCGGTAGATGTTTGGTATGTGGCTGTTTTAGGCAGAGTGGCTGTGATGGTAGCCTTGCCAAACTTGGTGTTAGTGAATGTCAGTTCGCCGGTTTTAGAGTCAACGGCTACGATGTCTGCAGCATCGCTTGTATATTCAATAAGGTTAGACAAGTCGGTGTTGTCGTCGCTCTTTTTAGCGGTAGCTGTAGGCGTGGTAAAACCCTCAAGCGTGCCATTGGTGAATGTGAATGTCTTGCCGGAGCTGGCACCAAAGGTGGTAGTGGTGGTGGGGGTGGTAGCTGCTTTTTCCCAAACAATGGTAATTTTGTCTATGTAGATAGTTCCCTTATTAGATTTAAAACCAATGAATTTGTATGCTTTGTTAGGAGTGATTGTTACAGCTGTTTTGCTATTAGAAACATTTTTGATTAGTTCACCAGCAGCAGAGCCAAATAAATCATCAGCAGTAGTGTATGCTGTGTTTTTGCCATAAATGCCAAGAGCGTTAGAATTATTACTATTAAAATTGATAGTGATAGATTTTATTGTACCACCTGATGCTGATGTTATTATACCTGTATAGAAACTTTTTTTAATTTGGTCGACTTTTATTTGAATTCCGTTGTTGTTTTTACCCGTACCAACATATGCAGCACCATCGTAACTTGCACCAGACGATAATGTTTGTGTTGCAAATTTATTGTAACTGCTAGTAATGTTTAATATGGTTGCGGTCAACTCATCCGTTACCGTTTCTTGAGCATACCCCCCCACCGTACACACAATCGTGAGCAGTGTGAGCATAAAAAATCGTAAATGTTTAGTCATAATATGTAATTTTTAATGTTATAGGCTTGTTGTTATGTCGTTAAAATTACGAGTGTTGTAGTTGAGATAAGGGATGTTGTTTCTTTGAATGCAAAATTACATCTAATATTTTTTATTTGTATTAAAATAATGTTTAAATAATATAAAAAGGGTATGGCATTGTGTGAATGTCATACCCTTTGTGGTTGCGTGGGTATGGCAAGGATGCCATACCCTCCTATTATTACTCATAAACCCAGTAGCCGGTGGTCTGCTGCTGTGCTGTGCCGTCCTTAGCCGGAGCAGCTGCAGCGGATGTTTTGCGGAAGTAGCCTACGAGTGTTACGTCGAAGATGAGTGTGGAGTAGGCTGCGCCCGGCGTGGCTGACGAGCCGTATGCCAGCTGATGGGGCATGTACACGAGCCATCTGTCGCCGATATGCATGTTCTGCAGTGCTGTGGCGAAGCCTTTCACCACTCCGCTCACGGCGAACGTGCGTGGCTTCATCGTGCTGAGGTTGTACTCGCCCTGCCACGACTTGTCGAAGACATAGCCCTCGGCATAGCTTGTTGAGGGCAGCAGACGACCGCTGTAGTGCACCTTCACCGAGTCGGTGAAGAGTGGGCAGCCCGAGCCCGTGCCAGCGTTGAGCACGTTGGCAAGCACGAAGTCGTAGCTATGCGTAGCCACCTGGTCGTTGAGGCTCCATGAGCGCAGCACCTTCCAGTCGGCAGCACCACCCGCCACCAGCTGCTTCACCTCGGCATACTTCTTGTCGTAGTATGCCTCGTTGGTCTTTCGCCAGTTGGGGTACTCCTCCTTCTCGTTGTCGGTCTCGCTGCACGACGACAGGCTTGCTGCGAAGACGGTCGTCATGGCGAGGAGTATGAATAAATAGTATTTCTTCATTTAGTATGTTTTTACTGCAGTTTCTTGAGCAGGCTTGTGATGCTCACCTTGTCCTCGATGATGCTGAGGAGCTGGTCGATGCTCACGCGCTCCTGCTCCATTGTGTCGCGGAAGCGGAGTGTCACGGTGTTGTCCTGCAGCGTGTCGTAGTCGACGGTCACGCAGAACGGTGTGCCCACTGCGTCCTGACGGCGGTAGCGCTTGCCGATGGTGTCCTTCTCGTCGTAGCTTGTGTTGAAGTGGAACTTCAGGTTGTTCACAATCTCGCGAGCCTTCTCGGGCAGTCCGTCCTTCTTAACGAGTGGCAGCACGGCGAGCTTTGTCGGCGCGAGTGCGGGCGGGAGCATGAGTACGACGCGTGTCTCGCCGTTTTCGAGCTGCTCCTCTTTATAAGAGTGGCACATCACGCTGAGGAACATGCGGTCTACGCCGATAGATGTCTCGATGACGTACGGAGTGTACGACTCCTTGGTCTGCGGGTCGAAGTACTTGATAGAGCGGCCCGAGAACTTCTCGTGCTGTGAGAGGTCGAAGTTGGTGCGGCTGTGTATGCCCTCTACCTCCTTGAAGCCGAACGGCATGTGGAACTCGATGTCGGTAGCGGCGTTGGCGTAGTGAGCCAGCTTCTCGTGGTCGTGGAAGCGGTAGTTCTCGGCGCCGAAGCCCAGAGCCTGGTGCCACTTCATGCGCAGCTCCTTCCACTTCTGGAAGTACTCGAGCTCGGTGCCCGGCTGCACGAAGAACTGCATCTCCATCTGCTCGAACTCGCGCATACGGAAGATGAACTGGCGTGCCACGATCTCGTTGCGGAACGCCTTACCGATCTGTGCGATGCCGAACGGAATCTTCATGCGGCCCGTCTTCTGCACGTTGAGGTAGTTGACGAAGATGCCCTGTGCTGTCTCCGGACGGAGGTACACCTTGTTAGAACCGTCGGCTACGGAGCCCATCTCTGTAGAGAACATGAGGTTGAACTGGCGCACGTCGGTCCAGTTCTTTGTGCCGCTGATCGGGTCTACGATCTCCTCGTCTATGATGATCTGCTTCAGCTCGGCGAGGTCCGGACCCTGCATAGCCTCTGTATAGCGTGCGTGGAGAGCGTCGCGCTTCTGCTGGTGCTCGATTACGCGAGCGTTTGTGGCGCGGAACTGTGCCTCGTCGAAGCTCTCGCCGAAGCGCTTGCGTGCCTTGGCAATCTCCTTCTCGATCTTCTCGTCGTACTTCGCAATCTGGTCCTCGATGAGAACGTCGGCACGATAGCGCTTCTTTGAGTCGCGGTTGTCGATGAGCGGGTCGTTGAATGCGTCTACGTGTCCGCTTGCCTTCCAGATAGTAGGGTGCATGAAGATGGCAGAGTCGATACCCACGATGTTGTCGTGCAGCAGCACCATGCTCTTCCACCAGTATTGTTTGATGTTGTTCTTCAGTTCTACACCGTTCTGTCCGTAGTCGTACACTGCAGCCAGTCCGTCATAAATCTCGCTACTTGGGAATACGAAACCGTACTCCTTACAGTGACTCACGATTTTCTTGAAAACGTCTTCTTGTGCCATTTTTATATGTGTTTTATTATAATTTTAGTTGCAAAGTTACGCTTTTTTGATTAATTACGTAGCGTTTAAGGAGTTAAATGTTATGAAACGGTTGTTTTGCGGTGGTAGTTGTATGGTGTTGTAGTGGTGGTTAAGTCATCGGACAGCGTACGGAATCTGATCGGGTGGCGTACGGAATCTGATTGGGTGGCGTACGGAATCTGATTGGGTGGCGTACGGGATCCGATCGGGTGGCGGACGGAGCACGATGGTAAAAGTTGTGCTAATTAGGGAATTTCCCATTACCGATTAGGGAAAATCCTTTTGGCTTGCAGTAACAAAAGCATAACTTTGCAAGCGAAAGGAAACCTCAAGGGGGTGCAGTTAAGGGGGTGCAGTTGTCTCAACTGCACCAACAGAGCAAGAAGTGCACCAACAGAGCTGTAGTTGCACCAACATAGCACATTCTACTTTGTTGGTGCACTTGAGACAAGTGCACCCCCTGAGAGGCACCCCCTGGGGGCACCCCTTTAGGATACGTATAACTTTTAAAACAGAAATATTATGAGACGGTTATTCGCAACAATAGTAATGGTGCTCGGCTTCGCGGTAGCAGCCGGCGCAATG
>OQVS01002946.1_pt1 | contig 10508 bp, 9 predicted proteins | sample 1691601 | NCBI WGS metagenome assembly OQVS01 (sample SAMN03418268, study PRJEB22391) | human gut metagenome | biome: human-gut; feature: organic feature; material: feces | host: Homo sapiens | place: Tanzania | collected 2013-01 | reverse complement strand
AGTCCATACGGAAGTCGTTGAGCAAATGCTCTGTCTGTTGGCGCAAGTTGTCGATGCGTTGAAGTCAGGTTGGATTACTACAGGACCAAAGACAAAAGAATTCGAGAGAAGAATTGCAGAATATTGTGGCGTGAGCAAAGCAGTGTGTCTTAATTCGGCAACAGCAGGATTGGAGCTTGTTTTGCGTATTTTGGGCGTAGGTGAGGGAGATGAAGTCATCACCAGCGCTTACACTTACACTGCCAGCGCAAGCGTGGTAGAACACGTGGGCGCAAAGCTTGTGTTGTGCGACACTGCCAAAGATGGCTACGAGATGGATTATGACCAACTTGCCACTCTCATCACCGCCAAAACCAAGGTGATTATCCCTGTCGATATTGCGGGCAAGGTATGCGACTATGACCAGTTGTGGAAGATTGTCGAGAGCAAAAAAGATATGTTCAATCCACAAGGCGACATTCAAAAAGCTATCGGCAGAATTGTGCTACTTGCAGATTGTGCGCACAGTTTTGGAGCGAGCAGAAAGGGCGTGATGGCGGGAGCTATCGCAGACTTTTCATCATTTAGTTTCCATGCGGTGAAGAACTTGACTACCGCAGAGGGCGGAGCGGTGACTTGGCGTGATATTCAAGGCATTGACGATGAGTGGTTGTACAAACAATTTATGTTGTGGTCGCTCCACGGACAAAGCAAGGACGCTTTGGCTAAGACGCAAATCGGCGCTTGGGAATACGACATTGTTATGTGCGGTCAAAAGTGCAATATGACTGACATTATGGCAGGCATCGGACTTGCCCAACTAGACAGATACCAAGGCTTGCTTGCTCGCAGAAGAGAGATAATCGAGAGATATGACAAGGCATTTGAAGGCATTGCCCAACCAGTGGCGCATTTTGGCGAAGACTGGGCATCTAGCGGTCACTTGTATCTTGCCAACGTGTATGGCATAACCGAGCAACAACGCAATGATATTATTATCGAAATGGCTAAGCGTGGCATTGCAACCAACGTGCATTACAAGCCACTTCCTATGTTTACCGCATACAAGGCTTTGGGATTCGACATTGCCAATTATCCTAATGCGCATGCAAGATATACACGAGAAGTCACTCTTCCATTGCACACGTTGCTGAGCGATGAAGAAGTGGAATATATCATTCACAACTTTGTAGAATGTGTGGAAAAGGTGAAAAATAATGGCTGAGCAAAACAACATTTTTGATGAAAACGAAGTCATTATCGACGTCGAGCCTATCAAGGTTGAGCCGTTGAGCGTGGGCAAAGACAATGATGGCGTGACTTGCGATATGGACAAATCGGGCAGTGAGCCAAAGGACGAGAATGCTCCAAAATCGGACGAGCCTGTCAACTTTGATGAAGTTATGTCCAAGAAAAAATTTACACTTTTTGCCAAGCGTGTATTCGATATTGTGGCATCATTTTTGGGCTTGACAGTGCTATTTGTGCCATTTTTGATTGTGGCGATCATCATCAAATGTACGTCCAAAGGTCCTGTATTTTTCCGCCAAGAAAGAGTGGGTAAAGGTGGCAAAACCTTCCGCATTTTCAAGTTCCGCACTATGGTGGTAGACGCAGAGAAAAAGGGTTTGCAAATAACGGTGGGCAAAGACAGCCGTGTGACTGGCATTGGCAAGTTTTTGCGCAAGACCAAGATGGACGAACTCCCTCAACTTATCAACGTACTCATCGGTCAAATGAGCTTTGTAGGTCCAAGACCAGAAGTGCCACACTATGTGGAAATGTACAGCGACTATCAACGCAATATTTTGAGAGTAAAGCCGGGCATTACAGAGCTGGCATCTATCGTATATCGTGACGAGAACGAAGTGCTTGCAGGCAGTGATGACCCAGAACAAACATATATCAACGAGATTATGCCAAAGAAGATAGAACTCAATATGGAATATATCCAAAAGATGAGTTTTTGGTATGACATCAAGTTGATTTTCAAGACCTTTGCGGCAATATTGAAGTGAGGAGAGTATGAAGGTAACGGTTGGTATAATCGCACTCAATGAAGAGAAAAATATCGGCGAATTGATGTCTAATTTGCTAAGTCAAACTTATGCAAAAAGTGATATTGAAATTGTGCTGGTAGACAGCGGTTCTAAGGACAATACCAAACAAATAATGCAAGATTTTGCCAAGGAACACCAAGGCGAGTTTTGGAATATCAAAGTGTTGGACAATCCAAAAGGCAACCAACCATCAGGCTGGAATGTCGTGATAGACAATGCGGATGGCGAAGTCGTAATCAGACTAGACGCACATTCTATCATTCCCGACGATTTTGTAGAAGAGAATGTCAAATGTATACAAAGTGGCGAACACGTGTGTGGCGGTCGCAGACAAAATGTGATCAGAGATACAGCAAAATCCAAAATATTGTTGGACTTGGCAGAGAATTCTATGTTCGGTAGTGGTGTAGCGCCTTATCGAAGAGAGGCTAGCAAAGAGTATGTCAAGTCAGTGGCGCACGCTTGTTACAAAAAAGAAGTGTTGGACAAGGTAGGGCATTTTGATGAAAGATTGCCAAGAGCTGAGGACAATGATATGCACTACCGCATAAGACAAGCTGGATACAAAATTTGTATGAGCGGAGAAATATATTCCGAATATCTCACACGCCCATCACTCAAAGGTATGCTAAAACAAAAATATGGCAACGGCAAATGGATAGGGGTGGCAAGCGCTATCAAAACTCCAAAAATGTTTTCGCTATATCACTTTATTCCAATGCTGTTTGTGCTAGGATTGATTGTGGCGACGGCATTGCTCGTGCCTGCAATAATTTTGTGGAGCAGTGCTTGGTGGCTAGCCTTGCCATTCTTCGTGGGAGTGGGGGCGTATGTGCTACTTGACTTGCTGTTGTCAGTAAAATCAAGCATAGAAGGCAAACAGCCGTTGGGGTTGTTGGTGTTGCCGTGGTTGTTCCCAATGTTGCATATAGCCTATGGTTGGGGTACGATAGTCGGTTTGGTGACAGCGAAAAAATATAAATAAGGTGTAGTATGAAAAAAGTTTCTATAATAGTTCCGGTGTATAACGTCGAAAAATATCTTGCTAGGTGTATAGATAGTCTTTTGGCACAAACTTATACCAATTTGGAAATTATTTTGGTCAACGATGGCTCGCCCGACAATTCTTTGAGCATATGCAACCAATATGCCCAACAAGATGATAGAATTGTCGTGGTGGACAAACCAAATGGTGGTCCAAGTAGCGCACGCAATGCCGGTTTGGACAGGGCGAGTGGAGAGCTGATAGGATTCGTGGACAGTGATGACTATGTGGACAAGAATATGTTCGAAGTCTTGGTATCCAATATGGAAAAATATGGCGCAAGAGTGTCTCAAATGGGGTGGACAACTTTCGAGGATAAGGTGGAGTTTACTTATTCCAACAAGTGCAAGCTTGTCAACAAAAATGTGGAAAGATATTTGCTCCAAAACAACAATTTGTATTGTGCTGTACGATATTTGTTTAGTAAAGAATTGATAGGCGATATAAGATTTGATGAGAATATGAAAAACGCAGAAGACCAAAAATTTATTTACCAAACGTTGGTCAATGCGGATAGTATAGTATGCTCAAATTATGTAGGCTATTTTTATTATCAAAACACCAGTTCTCTATCGAATGGAAAAATCAATTCAAATCATTATCGAGATATAGAATATCGAAAGGCTTTGGTGGAGCAGGTAGCAAAAAACAACAAAAAATATGCAAAAAGTCATCTACTCAATGCATATATGGCATTGTATTATAAAGTGCTTGCTTATGGTACAACTTGCGAAGAGGACTTGGCGAAAAAGTATGGAAGGACGGTACGAAAGAACTTTTTTGGATATATGTTTTTGCCGGGATTTGGACTCAAAAAGAGGGTGGCGGCTATATGTTGTTTGTTGGGCGACAAAGTGAATCGCAAGATTGCAAAAAAGGTGGTTTAATGAAAAAAATTAAGATTTTGGTGGATGGAATATCAGTAGGTCTAGGTGGTATTGGCAGTGTGATAATGAGCATTGTCGAAAAGCTGGATATGGAAAAGTTCGAGCCAACGATTTTGTTCACATACGATTCGGCTTATGAGCCTATTGTCCAACAATTAGGTATCAAAAGTGTAAAAATTTGTCCACTTGGAAAGAGTTTATCTAAGTACAAAAAACAACTGGAAGAAGTGTACAAAAATGGCGACTATGACTATGTGTGGGTGAACAATACCGGCAAAGTAAATATTATGATTTTCAAACTTGCCAAAAAATATGGTGTAAAAACTATATCTCATTCACACGGAGAAAAACAAGAGTGGTCATTTCTTAAAGGTATTGTGTTTGGTATGATAGAGAAATTCAACCAAAAGGCATTCTACCAAAATGTAGATGTGGCATTGGCTTGCTCGGACAATTCGGCAAAATATTTTTACGATACCACTAGAATGGGCGACAAACCAATCTATGTACTGGATAATGCAGTGGACTTGCCTAAGTTTGCTTTCGATGAAGAGGCGAGAAAACAATATAGAGAACAGCTGGGGTGGACAGACAAGATAATCATCGGAGCTGTGGGTAGAATTTGTACTGTCAAAAATCACAAATTGTTGGTGGATGCGTTTGCGAAGTTGGAGAACAAGGGAAAATATAAGTTGGTCATTGTGGGTGGTGGCGAACTGAAAGAAGAACTTGTCAGCCAAATCGAACAAAACAAGTTGGAAAACAGCGTAGAGCTTTTGGGTGTGCGTAGTGATATACCAAATCTTTTGTCAGCTATGGATATGTACACTTTGCCATCACTCAATGAGGGATATTGTGTAAGTTTGATTGAGGCGCATTCCAATGGTTTGACTTGTTTGGTATCAGATTCTGTCAAACGCCCTTGGTATGATGACGATATTCATATCAGCATAACCAATGTAGAAGAGTGGACCAAACAAATGCAAAAGGCAACACTTCATCCACAAAGTGACAGGGTAGCTCAAATGCAAGCTATGGGATTGGGCATTGACAATATGGTCAACAAATTCCAAAATATTTTGATTGAGAATCTAAAATAGAGTAAAATATGTTGAAGAATAATATACAAAACAGATTTTTGGTAGAGCTAATATATCTAGCAGTGGCACTTAGTGTGGCAGTGCAGTTTTTTGGCTCACTAGTTTGTTTGTCCAATGGCAGTTATGACTCGTGCAAAGTATTGTTCTTCAACTTGTATATAGCGTGGGCATTGCTTGTTTGTTATACCATATTTCACAACTTTTATGGCGACTTTTTGTTGTTTACATTCTATATATGTTTTTTCATATTTTTGATGGGACAAAAAGTTTTTTATTATATTGACGAGGGCGTTTTTTATGAAACATATACTTTCGTATTGATGAAGATGACGCCGTCTCAATATGTTTTGTTCAACAACTTGATATATATCGCACTGGTAGGAAGTTTTGTAGGGTATGTGTGTTGGAGAAAAATGCCTAAACAAGTGGTGACCACTTCGCCAACGCCCAAAGAAAGAGTCAATGACGCCAACGAGATTTTTATATTGAGATTGTTGGTCTATGTGACATTCGCTATGTCTATGGTGATGAACTTGATGATTATCAAAGCCAAGACTGATGAAGGATATTTGGGAGGTTATCTTATCAATGTAGATATTCCCAATATACTCAAAATAGGCAACTATCTTTTCTTAGGTTTTGCATTGTTGTTTTTGGCGAAAAAGACGTCCAAGCTTGATATGTGGATAGTGATGGCGATGTTCTTTATCATACAAGGCGGAATGAATTTGCTGGCAGGCAGAAGAATTATGTTTGTCCAAACCGTGTTGTTTTTTATATGGTATGTCATCATGTACAAGAAATATTATCTAAAACGATTGAAGTTGAGATATTTGGTGTTGCTCGTAGCTTTTGGCGTGGCGATGATGTTGTTTTTGTACTTTATAGAAGCAGTGAGAGAAAACAAGGAAAATACCAATGGTATATGGGGAGTATTGAAGAAGTTTATGACATCTACGGGTGGCTCAGATTCGGTCATTGCCAACACAATCGACAAAAAAGAATATTTTTCCAAGTCACCGCTAGTATATTTTTTTGCGCCACTAGTTGAGACGTTTACTGCCAACCCTGTTATCCGAAAAGCGGGCGAATTCTTTGGATTGCCACCATATGTTGCGTATCCACAAGGATTGGAACATTTGGCACAAACCAACAGCTTTTCGCATTGGATATCTTATATCGTTTCCCCAGACTTGTATTTGAAAGGACACGGAATGGGTACTTCGTATATTGCCGAATTGTGGTTTGCTTTTGGCGTGGGAGGAGTGCTGGTAGCATCATTGCTTTTGGGTGTGATTGTCAAACAAATAAGTAGGTTGGACAAAAGTGACAATATGTACAAAAATGCACTAAAAATGTTCTTTGCATATCAGCTGTTGAGTTTGCCAAGAAGTAGCACTTTGGGGTGGACAAGCGGCTTGCTGTATGTGGGAATATCGTTTGCAATATTCAAATGTTTGAGTTGGTTGTTTACCTATTCGAAAACAGCTTTGCAGATTGAAAAGGTGGAATATGAAAGAGGGAAGTAACCTAATCAAAAATACAATAATATTTTCCATTGGTAGTTTTAGTGTAAAATTTATCCAATTCTTTTTGATGCCTATCGTAACAAGCGTGATGACGCAAGAAGATTATGGATTGTCAGAGTCGCTAGTCAGTTTGGCAGAATTGTTGATTCCGTTGTTGACGCTTGGACTTCAAGATGCAGTGTTTAGGTTTACAATGATGGACGACGTGCCATCAAAAAATGTTTTGTCAACGACGCTTGCCGTTGTAATGGGCGGATTCTCCTTGATGGTGCTTGGTAGTGGTCTAGCAACATTGAAAATGGACGCTAGATATTGTATGTTGTTTGCGGGGTTGTTCGTGTGTGTGAGTTTGTCCAACATTTGGGGACAATTCGTAAGAGGATTGGGCAGAATCAAAGTTTTTGCTTTGAGCGGTGTGGTACAAGCCTTGACACTGGCAATCAGTACGTATGTGCTGGTGTATCATCTAAAATGGGGTGGAATGGGATATGTGCTTGCACTCATCATAGCATATTCTTCTTCTTTGATGATATTGTTCTTCCCAGGGCATGTTTTCAAAAATATATCGGTTAAGTCTTTCGACAAAGCACTTCTAAAAAGAATGTTGAAATATGCCGCTCCTCTTGTGCCTAATATGCTAAGCTGGTGGTTTGTACAAGTTGTCAACAGATTTATTTTGATATACTATCTAGGTGAAGGTGCTGCGGGGGTATTTGTTGCCAACTCTAAGATATCTTCACTCATCAATATATTTGGCACAATTTTCTTGCAGGCTTGGACTATATCGACCGTCAAGACAATCAATCAAGAGGATAAGGGAGAGTTCAACTCGGGAGTATTCCGCAATTATGCTACATTTTTGCAGTTGGCAACAAGCGGAATAATGTTGCTGTTGCCATTGTTGTCGGCATTCTTGCTCAAAGGTGAATTTTCTGACACTTGGACATATTCGGCTTTGCCAATTTATACTGCGCTGATCAGTTGTTTTACAGCTTTTTTTGGAGCTTATTATGGAGCTGCGCTAAACAATAAAATGGTGTTTGTGTCCACGCTTTCGGGAGCGATAGTCAATGTTGTTATGTGCTTTGTGTTGACCAAATTCTTTGGGATAGTGGGGGCAATGTTTGCAAGCTTGTTGGCATATATAGTGATGACAACCATTAGAATGGTGGACAGCCAAAAATACTCTAATATCAAGATAAATTGGCTGAAAGAAGTGCCAGTATTCGTGTTGGTATTTGGACAAGTGATAGTAGTTTTGCTGTCTAAGAAAATGCCTAAATGGACATATTATGTGCTCAATCTAGCAGTATTTGGCATCATATGTGGGGTAAAATTCAAAGAAATCAAAGAAATTGTATTGACAATGGTAGGGCTGTTGAAGAAGTTGTTTGGTCGCAAAAAAGTCGTCGAAGAAGTGACAGACAATCAAACAATAGATGAACAGCACAATCAAGCAGTTGAAGATGAAGAAAAACAAATTGAAGAAAAACAACAAATGTGATAGGAGAAAAAATGGAAAGAAGTGAATTGTTGGAAAAAATCCATAAAGTCGAATTGGAAATGCTGATAGAGTTCGATAGAGTGTGCAAAGAGCTTGGACTTAGATATACATTATCATTTGGTACGATGTTGGGAGCTGTTAGGCACGGTGGCTTTATTCCTTGGGATGACGACGTAGACGTTGCAATGCCAAGAGAAGACTATGAAAGATTTATCAAAGAAGCACCAAAGGTATTGGATAACGAAAAATATACTGTAGAACATTTCAGTACAGACCCGAATGTAAGACAAATTTTTGCCAAACTTAGGAATAACAAAACAACGTTTTGTCAACTAGAAACACTTGGAACAAAGGTTAATCAAAGAATGTGGTTGGATATATTTCCTGTTGATAGAGTGCCTAATAATGAAAAATATCATCAAAAGCTTATCAAAAAACACGCTTTGTATTGGAGACTACAATGGTATGACAGCAAACAATATCGTAAAACTATGGATTCAAAATTGAAAAGGATACTTGCTTGGTGTATGGGTTGGATTAGTAAAATGTGTGGTGGACACCATGCTTTGTTGATAAAAGAAGAAAAGATGAACATGAAATATCTTGGAGATTTGTCAGCAACCTATACTGTGGGTGGAGATGACTTGAATAAGGCTTGGATGCCGTATGACTTTTTTGAGAATTATACAAAGATAAAGTTTGAGGGATATGAGTTTTCTGTTGTAGCAAATTATGACGAATACCTTAGAGAATTGTATGGCGACTATATGGTATTGCCACCAGAAGATCAAAGACAAACCCATATTGCATCATTGGTTGATTGTGATACTCCTTATACAGAGTATATTGACGATAAAGGCAATCTTAAAGAAGGCGTTGTAGTAGACAAAGTAAAATAAATTTCCCCAAAAGTGGAAAAAGGAGAAAAAGATTTTTTATGGCAGAAAAAGAATTGTTGGGAAAAATCCATAAAGTCGAATTGGAAATGCTGATAGAGTTCGACAGAGTGTGCAGTGAGCTTGGACTTAGATATACTTTGTCGAGTGGCACTTTACTTGGAGCTGTTAGGCATGGTGGTTTTATTCCTTGGGATGATGATATAGACGTCGCAATGCCAAGAGAAGACTACGAAAGATTTATCCTAGAAACACCAAGAATGTTGAATGACGGCAAATATGAAGTTGAACACTATTCTAACAACAAAAATGTTAGACAAGTTTTTGCAAAATTTAGAAACAATAAAACAACTTTTATCCAACCTGAAAATTTGGGTTCTAAGATAAATCAAGGAATAGGTATGGATATTTTTCCTGTGGATAGATTCCCTGACGAAGAAAAAATCAAAAAAACAGTGGCGAAAAAACACGCTATGTATTGGAGATTTCAATGGGCAGACAGCAAAGCTTTTAGGAAGACTATTCCATCTAAGGTGAAGAGAATAATTGCTTGGGGAATGGGAATTGTAACGAAGATAGTAGGCTATCAAACGTTCATAAAAAAAGAAGAAAAAATGAACACAGCTTTCCGAAATGACAATTCTGCAACAGCAACGTGTGCAGACAGTATCGCCAAAGTGAAATGGATGCCATATAGTTGGTTTGAAGAATACACAACAATAACATTCGAGGGAAAAGAATTTTCGGTGATAACCAATTATAAAGGGTATTTAGAGAGAATATATGGCGACTATATGACACTTCCGCCAGAGGACAAAAGAGTTGTACATTTGGCAGAGATAATTGATTGTGAACGTCCATACACCGATTATGTGGACGAGAAGGGCAATCTAATTCAAAAATAATAGGAGAAGAATATGCAAGCATTGATGTTGGCTGCCGGCATGGGCAGAAGACTTGGAAAATTTACTAACAACAATACAAAGTGTATGGTTGAGGTTGCGGGCGAAAAGCTCATTGATAGAGCTATTGACGCAATCAAAATAGCAGGAATCAAAAAGTTTATTTTGGTTATAGGCTATGAGGGTGCGAACTTACAAAAATATGTCTTGGACAAATATGGCGATTGTGGCATAGAATTTGTATTCATTGACAACAAAGATTATGCGACAAGCAACAATATTTATTCGTTCTATATGGCGAAAGAATATCTCGAACAAGACGACACCGTTATGTTGGAGTCTGACCTTATCTATGACAAAAGCATTATCAAAAAAGTGGTAGATTGTGCGGATAAAGACATTGCTGTCGTGGCAAAATATGAGTCTTGGATGGATGGCACAGTGGTGACTTGTGATGAAGAGAGAAATATTGTAGAATTCATAGAAAAGGCTGATATGGACTTGAGTTTGTCCGAAAAATATTATAAAACAGTCAATATTTACAATTAATTCCAACTTCTTTTAAGTAGTTTGTTAATTCTTCAGCCATTCTAATTGTTAAAGTAG
>OQVS01002941.1_pt1 | contig 10512 bp, 8 predicted proteins | sample 1691601 | NCBI WGS metagenome assembly OQVS01 (sample SAMN03418268, study PRJEB22391) | human gut metagenome | biome: human-gut; feature: organic feature; material: feces | host: Homo sapiens | place: Tanzania | collected 2013-01 | reverse complement strand
ATACAAGACAAAAGGCAATGGGAGAATAAAGGGGGGGGGGGTGGAACGCTTCAACGAATAGTATTTTCTATTAAATTTGCGGTCGTAACAACGCCATCTATCGCGTTTACAACAAGCGCAGATTGCTAAGTCGGTATGGTGCTCAGCCCCAGCGACTTCCTACCTTAACCCCACGACCTGAGGAAAGAGAAATGAGTATGAATAAAGGTCAATGGGGGATGGGCATTCATCATCTCCTTCGGTCTTCAGTGACCTCGCTTGCTAATACCAACCATCCAAACCAATGTCAAATCGGGATGCAGAGGGGACATTCCAAAACTTAAAACATATAAACACATGAGAAACTTTTCATTACACAAATTTCTCGCCCTGCTGTTGATGGCAGTAAGTAGCGCGACGATGAGTATGGCGCAGAATGTGGCGAAGATTGGAGACACTGAGTATGCCACGCTGCAGGATGCTGTAGATGCAGTGCAACCTGGCGCTAAGGGTTACATCTACATTCTTGGTGATGCTTCGTTTGACGAACTTCGTATTGAGGGCAAGCAAATAATCATTAACCTGAAAAACTACACCGTTACGGGAAACAAAATTGATGTTTACGGAAAGGAAGGAACAGACACTTATCTGAGAATTCTTGATTCCAAGGCTAAGGGTCTTAGCGTAGATAAAACAAACAATTATAAAGTTTCTTATACAACTTCCGGTACTCTTGAGTTGACTGGTAGCATCCGTGCGTATAATGGTGCTGGTATTAAGGTCGAGAGTGGAACCGTTGTATCGACCAAAGATGTTGCTCTTTTTGCTATAGGTGATGTAACTGGGCAAAAAGACATTACTTCGTCTATCAACATTACTGGTGGATATGTCAAAGCACAGGAGTTTGGTGCCAGTCCTCAAGGACGCGGAGCCTCTGTCACAGTGGATGGCGCTGCTGTGGTAGAGTCGTTGGACAATGCTGCTGTAGCAGGCAATGGCACTAATACCACTGAAAGGAAGTTGGGTGGAACGTCCATCACCATTTCGGGTAAGTGCTGGCTCATTGGACGCATTCAGAGCCCAGGTTATGCCGCTTGTGGCATCTATCATCCGCAACAGGGTATCTTGACCCTAAAATATTCAAGCGGTGGCATTCCTAACATTGTTGCCGTCAATGGTGCAGGCATCGTGATGCGTGGTGGAACGCTCAATTATAGTGCAGGTAATATCATCGCTACTGGCGACAAGAACTTTACCGGCAAGGTGGGCGACTCGCGCGTAGTAGTAGGAACCAGTGGTATCGTCTATGACCGCGATTGTGGATACTACGATGTAGCCAACACAAAAATTAATGTTACGAGTTCTTATGCTGTAATCAAAGGTTCTCGTTCGGCTATAGACGTAGTTAATACCAAGGCAGCAGATGTCTCAAACACATTTAATATTACATCAGGAATTTTCTCTTCTGATGTGTCTGATTATGTCAATCCAGAGCTTGAAGTGTTCGGGCATGAAGGAACCTATTATGTGGGTAAGTTCAAAGCCCAAGTTGTAGGCGGCTTGAAATATGAAACGGCTTTAACGGCTATTAATAAGGCCCCTGCTGGTTCAACAGTTAAACTGCTGGAAGACTGTAGCGAGAGTGGCCGTGCGCCTGAGGTTACAAAGAATGTTACATTAGACCTGAATGGTAAGAACTTGACATTCTCATATATTACAGCAAGCAAGGGTGGTAATCTGACCATCAAGGATAGTGGTAATGGTGGAACATATAACGGTACGGGTGCTAACTATAGCGTTTATGTTAAGAATGGTGGTGTCTTCAATCTGGAGAGCGGTACGCTCACCAATTCTTCTACCGCTTCAGGAACTTCTAATGTAGTGGTTCGGGTAGAAGGTGGCACTGCTACCACACCTGTTGCCTCTACTGCCAATATCAAGGGCGGTAAGATAGTAAGCAAGGGCACTCCTGTCTTTGTCAGAGACCCAGGCGCTACGGTCAATGTCTCCGGTGGCGACCTCGTGGGTAGCGGCCTCGCTTGTATCGCTGGCAATGGAACTGAGGGAATGGGCGGAACCACCATCAATGTGAGTGGTGGTACGCTTACAGCTACTGCTGCTGACGACGCATCGGCTGCTTGCGGCATCTATCATCCCAATGTGGGAACGCTCAATATCACTGGTGGAACCATCAATGTGACAGGCGGTGTGGGTGTGCTCATGCGTAGCGGCGAGATGACGATGACCGGTGGCGAGATTAACGCCACAGGCGATGCGAATAGAACAGGAACCGTGGGCGACACGAGCCAAAAGATTGGCGTGAGCGGTGTAATCTTTGACCGTGATGCCAACTATCCTGCTGTTGCCACAACCAGCATAAGTATTGACGGCGAAGCCAAGGTAAATGGTGCCAAGGAAGCCGTAGAACTGATTAATACCAACAATGTGGCTGATGCCAAGAGTGCCTTCAAACTGAAAGGCGGTACCTATAATAAAGATGTATCTGCTCTGCTGGATGCGAACTCTGTAGCTGAGCAGAAGGATGGTGCCTATGTTGTCACTACTTACTACGCTCAAGTAGGCGAGACCAAGTATGCCACGCTGCAGACTGCTGCAGATGCAGCAACAGCCGGACAGACAGTGACAGTGCTCAATGATGTTGATATGACTACGGGCAGTAACCTCACTGTAAAGGCAGGTCAAGACATTGTTCTCGACATGAACGGCCATTCTATCAAGGGTGCAAATAGCCCTACTAATAATATTAATGTATTGGGCAAACTTACTCTTAAGGACTCCAAGGAGAATAGCACGGGTAAAATCTATACAGAGACACCATATGTGAGAGATGTCTATTCTTATGGACTGATATGGGTAAGAGACGAAGGTGAATTTGTGATGGAGAGCGGTTATGTAAAAGCCGTCATCCCTGAAAAAACCGCCGATAATGGTCAATTTGGTATTGTGGTTAATAATGGCAGCACGGTTACTATCAATGGTGGTACTATTGAGGTAGGATGGTCTGCAATAACTGGTGAGGGAGGTGCGGCCGAGCCTACTACGGTAACAGTCAATGGTGGTACGCTCATCTCTACTTCCGACTTTGCCATCTATCATCCGCAGAGTGGAAAACTCATTATCAATAAAAACGCAACCATCTATGGCGCGGGTGGCGCAATTGCCATGAGAGGTGGTGAACTCGAAGTCAACGGTGGCGTTCTTACCAGCAAGGGTAAGGGAGATACCGGCACTTGGGGGAACGGTACAGGCAATATGAATAATGCGGCTCTCAACTTCTGCAAGCCTTATAGAGATGTGAAGGCTACCATCACAGGGGGTGCCATCACTGCCGAAGGCGACGCTGTGCTGATAGATGCCCAGTCCACTACTGACAAGAATGTAGACATCTACATCTCGGGCGGTACCTACAGCAGCGATGTGTCTAAGTACTGTGCAGCTGGATTTACCGCTACGCCCAATGCTGACGGCACTTATGGCATCAGCAAGGTAGGTGACCTTAGCGTAATGGTAGCCTATGACAAGGGCTATGACAATGTAGCTGAAGGCGGAACTGTGGATATAAATATGGACACGGTCAACAAGATAATGGTGGCAAAGACCGAGGTGGCTAACGTGAACACCACGCTGACCAAGAACTTCGCTAACACGGGATGGAACGCATTCTTTGTGCCCTTCGACTTCACGCTGACCGCTGAGATGCTGAATAACTTTGAGTTTGCTACTCTTTATAACGCAAGTCTTAAAAACGGTAACGGCAGTACAATAATCGCATACCATGAGGCGAAGGCAGGCGAAACCATTACGGCTTACTTACCTTGTCTAATCAAAGCCAAGGCTACGGGTGAGCAGAAACTCGCTGTGGGTGAGGTTACCTATAAGAACAGAATAACTACCAAAGACTGTAGTTCTATTACAGAACTCTATACCTTCTATCCTGTGATGGAAAATACTTACACCGCAGCCGAGAAGGGATATTACCTCGATTCTGAAACGAACAGCTTTGTGTATAATGTGAATGCAGGAGCCTATATCCCGCCGCTCAAATATTATATGACCATCCAGAACAGAGATAATGGCAGCTATATCGTGCCTACCAGTGGTGGTGCCAGCCAAGCCAAGTTCTGCGTAATCGGTGAGGGCGGAGCTACCGGTATCACGGATATCGTAGGCGATGCAGCCAACGCATCGGGCAAGGTTTACAATCTGCAGGGTGTATTGGTAGGCAACACTACCGAGGGTCTGCCCAAGGGCGTGTATATCAAGAATGGTCGTAAGATAATCGTTAAATAGTGAAGCAATATGAAAGAGAAAAGAGAAAAGTATGAAAAACCCCAATCGGTTGCCATCGAAATGGAGCAGCCGCTGCTGAGTGCCACTTCGATAGGTGTCTCAGACAAACCAGTGGACAAACCCGGTCGGTTTGCTCCCCGCTACGAGGGCGACTGGGACGAGCAAGAATGAAGTTAGTGTAAAATAGGGACAAGCCTATGGCAGAGTGGAAGCTCTGGTCATAGGCTTGTTTTTTGTTGGTGGTGCTCCTTCCCCAATAGTAAGCCCCTCCCCAAACCCTCCCCAAGGGGCGGGAGTTCATTGGAGCCCCTCCCCAAACTCTCCCCAAGGGGCGGGAGTTCCTTCCTGCTGTGTTTGAGGCGGTTGTATGGTGCTCCTTCCCCTTGGGGAAGGTTGGGATGGGGCTTCTATGGTGGACGGTACGCACCCCCGGCAACTCTGTAGGAGTTGCGGTTAGCCGAAGGCGTTACCCGCAGCAGGATAATGGGCAGGAATGGGTTGGTGGAAACCATAAGATTGAGAATAACGCCTACGGCTAATCGCAACTCCTGTAGAGTTGCCAGATTAGTGGGGGTGGATACCCAGGGTAGCGTGCTTCGCCCGCAACCCTGGGCTGGGAAAACGCAACTCCGTCAGAGTTGCTGCTGCTTGTGTAAGCCCCTCCCCATGCCCTCCCCAAGGGGCGGGAGCCCCACTGGCGGCCCCTCCCCAGCCCTCCCCAAGGGGCGGGAGCTCCTTCCTGCTGTGTTTGAGGTGGTTGTGTGGCGTTCCTTCCCCTTGGGGAAGGTTAGGATGGGGCTTGTGTGGCGCTCCTTCCCCTTGGGGAAGGCTGGGATGGGGCTTTGGATGGGGCTTTTGATGGTGCTTCTGTTTGCTGGTGCTTCTATGCCAGCGCTTTGGTGTAGATGTCGTTGAGCACCAAACCACCGATGGTGAAGCCGAAGATGGCGGTGATGTGGACCATTGAGCCGTTGATTTGGGCCTTGCTGGCGTTCCAGTCGTGGTGGGCGAGCGTGGGGTCGCCGGGGGCGGGCTCTTGGGTGACGGGCATGGTGCTGGCGGCGACCTGATGGGCGCCCCGATTGTCGAGCACCTGCTCGCCGTAGACGCACATGAACTTGCGGGCGGGGCGGCAGTGCATGTGCTTGAACTTCTTGCGGAGGGCGGCGCCGAGCGGACAGCCGCGCACCTTCCAGAACTCAGCCACGCGTATGAGCGTGGGGTCCATCTTGAGGGCTGCGCCCATGGACGAGAACAGGGTGGCACGGGTCTCGCAGGCACGGAGCATGAGCAGCGCCTTGTCCTTGAGGCTGTCTATGGCGTCGATGATGTAGTCGTAGGTGTCGAGGGCGAAGTCGTCGGCGGTATCGGCGGAATAAATCTTCTGCAGCGCCAGGATGTCGGCATCGGGACTGATCTCGAGCAGATGACGGCGCAGCGCGTCGACCTTGACCTCGCCCACGGTGAGGGAGGTGGCCATGAGCTGGCGGTTGACATTGGAGGCGCAGATGCGGTCGGAGTCGACGATGGTGAGGTGGCGTATGCCCGAGCGTATGAGGCACTCGGCTACCCAACTGCCCACGCCTCCGACGCCGAAGATGATGACGCGACGGCTGGCGATGGTCTGCATCACATCGTCGCCCATGAGCAGTCGCGCACGGTCGAAGATAGGATTGTCTGTATACATGATGAATGGGTTGACAATGGTGGTGGGGCGGACGGTCTATCGCTCAGCCCGGGTGACGAGCCAGGCGCTGAGCAGCACGAGGATGAGCGCGACGGGCTTGTCCCATGTGAGGATGTCCTGGTGGATGAGTATGGCTACGACCGATGCCACGATGGGCTGGAGGTTGGTGTAGATGCTCACGCTGGTGGCTCGGATGTAGCGCATGGCGAAGGGTATGGCCACGTAGCCGGCTACGGTGGCGAAGACCACGATGAACGCCATCTCTGCCACACCGTCCCACTGCCAGGCGGCGGAGTAGAGCTTCTGGGTGTCGAGCTCGCCCCAGGCTATGGGCAGCACGGCTATCGACGAGGCAAGGAAAATCCACTTCATCTGGGTGACGGCAGAGTAGCGCGCGCTGACCTGACGGGTGATGAGCAGGTAGACAGCCCAGGTAATCAGGCTGAGCATACCGAAGCTGATGCCCAGGAGGTCGTGGCGTCCGGTGCCTCCGTGCCAGTGGGTGAAAATCATGAGCAGGGCGCCCACGGTGGCGAGGATGACGGCGATGCTGCGTGTGAAATTGATGCGCTCGCCGATGAAGAGAGCCGCCATGAGCATGGTGGCTACGGGGGTGAGGCTGGCGATGATAGAGAAATAGACGGGCGAGGTGAAGACCAGTGCCCAGGCAGCCAGCGTCTGTGAAATGACAAATCCTAACAGTCCGCCGCAGCAGATTACGACGAGGTCGCGGCGCTCGACATGCTCGGAGGGCAGGAAGAGCGAGATGAGCCAGAATATGGCGGCGGCGCCCACGCAGCGCGTAAGCATATAGACCATGGGAGAAACCCACTCCTTGAGCAACAGAGCGGTGACGGGTACGCCAAAACCGAAGATGATATTGGCGGTCATGACGGCCATGTGGCCTTGTAACTTCTTGCTTTTCATATCGCAAAGGTACTGCAATTAGCCAGCACTGCAAAACAAAAGGGCGCGAAAAATGCTGGCGTTAGCATTTTTTGTCATCATCGGCTGCCGGACAGCAGCAAAAAGGAGAGGCCGTGCAGCCGGTGGCGATGGTTCCAGGGTGCATGGCCTCTCCTTGGAGCGGACTGGGGCAGAGGGTCAGCGACGACGGAAGAGCTGTCCCATATTGATGCCGATGCCGATGGACGAGGTGTATGCCTTCTTGCCCGTGGTGGTCTGGAAGAGGGGGAGGAGTCCTACGCGTCCGGTGATGGCGAGGGGTCCGAAGCAGACGACTGTCTCGAGGTTGAGGCCGAAGGGCTTGAGTCTGACATTGCGCTCGATGGGGTCGCCCATGTCTGCCGGTGTGAAGCGGTACTTGCCTCGGGTGCGCATGTCGGCAGAGATGCCTATGGCAATCTGCGACGCCATGTTGTCTGGGGCTATCTGCCACGACAGCATGAGCGGTATGCGCACGCCGCCATAGGAGAGCCTGTTGGTGGAAGCCGCCGAGGCTGCGGGGGTGAAGCTGACGTGGCTGCCCTCGCCCTGGAGCAGCGCGCCGGGCTGGAAGTGCATCCATGTGTAATAGGTCTGGGCGCCCATGGAGAAGCCCAGCTGGCCCCATCGGCCACGGTCGGTGAGCGGCGTGATGCCCTCGAAGATGGTGACGCCCACCTCGGAAGAGCCGGAGCCACGGGTGTGGAGTCCGGATGAACTGTTGGCGTCGGAACCTATCTTGCTGTCGGTCGATGTGTAGGCATACCACACTGTGGGGAGTATGGGCGCCAGGGCGGCGGCCCTGGTATAGGTCGAGGGGAGGAAGGGCGAGGTGACATAGACGCGCTCGACCTCCTGCTGGTTGGCGAAGACGGTCTCGCGGGTCTTCAGGAGCTGGTTGTCGGTGGAGTCGTAGACAGCCACGTGGGTCTCGCCCTTATGGGTGGTGACCACGATGCGCTGCTGGTTGACAATGACGGTGGTGTCTCTGCCGGTCTGGGCGGCTGCCATGAGCCATGCCAACGATGTGCATAGCAAAACGGATAATCTTTTCATATACCTTAATTATATATAGTGGTTGTTTCAATGTTGTCGGTTATGATAATAACGTATGAAAGTGGTGATTGTGACATGGGAAACGCAGATTTTTGGGCTGTTTATGGTTAAATATCATTAAAGGGTTATACAAAAGGTGCTTTTCTTGCGTCATATATGTAAGATTTAATAACTTTGTGGAATAATATCGTGATAATTAAGATGAACAGAAGTAAAACAACCGTGCTGACGCTCGCCCTTGGAGCCCTGTTGATGACAGGTTGTGTCAGCAAAAAGAATTTAGAGAGTTGTCAGGCAGAACTGAAGAACTGCCAGACAGAGAACAGAGAGTTGACCGGCAGCTACCAGAACACCAAGGAGCAGTTGGCCGCCGCCCAGGCTCGCGTGGCAAGTCTCAGCGACCAGCTGGCAGAGCAGCAGAAGGCCTACAAGGCTCTGCAGCAGAGTCTGGACAAGAGTCTGGCCAATACCAGTGCCAACAGCGTGAACATCTCTAAGTTGGTGGACCAGATCAATGAGAGCAACCAGTATATCCGTCACCTGGTAGAGGTGAAGAGCAAGAGCGACTCGCTCAATATGGTGCTCACCAACAATCTGACCCGCTCGCTGAGCAAGGAAGAGCTCAAGGAGGTGGATGTGCAGGTGCTCAAGGGAGTGGTATATATCTCGCTCGCCGACAATATGCTCTACAAGAGCGGTTCGTATGAAATCAGCGAGCGTGCCGAGGAGACTCTGAGCAAGATAGCCAAAATCATCATGGACTACAAGGACTATGACGTGCTGATAGAGGGTAACACCGACAACGTGCCTGTGAACACCAAGGCTGCTTCAATGAAGAATATCCGCAACAACTGGGACCTCTCTGCCCTTCGCGCATCATCAGTGGTACAGTATCTGCAGAACAGATTTGGTGTAGCGCCCAAGCGTCTTACCGCCGGTGGTCGTGGAGAGTATAACCCCGTGGCCAGCAATGACACCGAGGTGGGCAAGCAGCGCAACCGCCGCACCCAGATTATCATCACTCCGAAGCTCGACCAGTTTATGGACCTCATCGACAAGGCGCCTGAGAGCGAGAAGTAAGTCGGGAGAACATAGAAACATACAGGAAGCTCACCCTAACCATCCCTGCGCGGATAGGTTAGGGTGAGTTTTTTTGTGGATGTTATTTTTTTATACGTATAATCAAATTGGAAAAACCGTAGATTTACCATACCTTTGCACATGTATTCAAGAGGATACCCGCAGGACAGGTTCCTGCCGACGGACGATGTAAAGATGAACGAAAAGAAGAAAAGAGAATGACGGAAACTTTTATCAAAACAACTTAAATTAAACGTATTACTATGGGAAGAAAGTATTATCGTCGTCTGAATGACGACACCTGGTTCGAGTATGACATGTGGGAGAGCGGAATCGTAAATCCTGGCACGTACTATCCAATGCCTTTATGGTTGAAGATTTTCTTTTTTGTACCTCTGGGTGCTTGCGCAGCGGTCATCATATGGACTATCATAAAGGTGATGATTTACGGACCGTCTGTACCTTATTAATGGATGGGGTAACCCCAATCGGCTGCCTGTCTTACGGGGTAGGCAGCCATGGCCTTGTTGACCGCGACCTGCACAAGTATGAGCATGAAAAACACACAGCAACTCTATGTGATTACCTATGGGCAAAGGCTATAAGTAGCGCTTATAGACAGTTTGCCACAATTAGACTCTCTTTCTAATGCGATGGAAACACAAACGGTCAGGCATAAGAAGAGCCCATCAACGAGATGTTGGTGGGCTCTCTGCTTGATGAAGATTGCGATGGGGGTGGTTGGCCTGCGGGTGGATGTAATGAGAAGGCGGTGCCAAGCGGTGATATTTGCCCCTCCACTTCTCACGGCGCCGCGCCGGTGACCTTCGGCTCTGAGTGGCTGCTGCTTGGATGGGGGCAATCACGTGTTTCTCCACTTTGATTGCGTCTATGATGGTGATGGAATTGATACAAAAAGCCGTGGTGGCGGATGGCGGTTTCGCCTTGGTGGCGATTGTGTGGGTTCAATCATGTGTTTCTCCACTTTGATTGCGTCTATGAGGGGGATGGAATTGATACAAAAAGCCGTGGTGGAGGATGGCGGCTTCGCCTTGGTGTGGCTGTCGGTGCCGACTGTCGGAAAACGGGTTTTCCTCCGTATCGTCTCCGCCATCCCCACCGTCATGCACGGCATGACGCCATCCGCCGCGACGGTAAAAAAAGCGGCCTATGGCCGTTCAAAAAGTCCGGCTTTCGCCGGTACAAAAACAGCTGCTAATAGAAGCCCCTCCCATGCCCTCCTAAAGCCCCTCCCCATGCCCTCCCCAAGGGGCGGGAGCTCCTTCTTGCTGTGTTTTAGGCGGTTGTGTGGTGCTCCTTCCCCTTGGGGAAGGCTGGAATGGGGCTTCGGACTGGGCTGGGGGCTGTGGTTGAACTGGGGCTTCTATGGTGGATGGTCCGCACCCCTGGCAACTCTGTAGGAGTTGCGATTTCATAGCCCAGGGTTGAGGCGT
>OQVS01002939.1_pt1 | contig 10513 bp, 8 predicted proteins | sample 1691601 | NCBI WGS metagenome assembly OQVS01 (sample SAMN03418268, study PRJEB22391) | human gut metagenome | biome: human-gut; feature: organic feature; material: feces | host: Homo sapiens | place: Tanzania | collected 2013-01 | reverse complement strand
ATATGAGTCTTCTAATTTTACATATTTTCCAACTATTGCAATATTTACATTTTCAACAGTAGCTAAAGAAAGATCTGCTGAAGTACCATAGGTATTAAATGAAATATAAGAAGGTGTTAAACTAGTATAATTAATTTCTTTAAAAGCACCAGTCAAAATATATCCTGTCACAGGATCATATTTTGGATATGCTGTATATGAATTTTCCCAACCTTCTGGATAAACAGTTCCCTCTCCAATTTTTGTAATCCAATTATTGCTACCCTGTGAATATTGAATACTATTTAAATAAGCAAATGGTAATTGCTGAGAGCTCCCAAAACCACTTCCATATATATTCCCCTTTACTGTAGAGTTTTTTAGTCCTAAGTTAACACAACCTCCAACACCGCTGCTTACTGAAAATTCACCCAAATTTAAATTTGAAATATCTTTTTCAACAAATGACAAGTTAGAATTCGAAAGACTATATTCTTTATATGTACTTGGTGTCTTCAAAGTGTTTCCATTATATCCACCACCATAAACATTTCCAGATATAACTGAATTATTAATTTCTAACAAAATATTACCATAAACATTAGAAGTAAAATCTTTACCTCCGCCATAAACATTAGATATATTTGTACAATTATCGATAGTTAAATTAATATTTCCATAAATTCTACTTTGAGCTGGTCCACCATATACATTATTAATCTTTGGATCATACCTAGTATTACCTGAACCATCACCTTTAATTTTAATATTTCTATCTCCAATATTTAAAGTGTAAGGCCCATCATTACCTCCTTCTATAGAATTGATTATACCTCCATATACACTAATATTGACAGTTCCATAAGCTTTTCCAAATTTATCGCTACCACTATCTTGATAACCAGCTTGCACACTATTTTTTATATTTGCATTATCGGTAACATACCAATATCTCTCCTCACCATAATAATCCTGTCCATTCCAACCAAAAGAAAAAGTATTATAAGCACCTCCACTTAAAACAACATACTTAGCTTGACCAGTTCTGAAAGTTGTTATATCACCATCAAATCTATTTGTACTTTCAAAACATTGCATTTTTAGTTCTTTCATAGTAGATTTAGAACAAAGCAGACTGAATATTTTGCAAGCTAACGCCAAAAATTTGGCTCTGCCTTACTCTATCCAAACTTTGCAACTTGACTACATAAAAAACAAACTTCCCCAAGCGGCTGCCGCTTTTAGCGATCCAGCTAGACGTGTGGATAGTAAGCGTATTTATCAAGTGGAAGAAACTTTTCCACCTCTAAAAAAAGTTGTGGGGCTAGCCAAATTTTTAAATATTCCTATGGCTATAAAATTAGCTCCCAGCTTTGATAAAGCTATGCTTGAAGATTTGCCAGGTGCTTCCTTAGAATTCGTCGGACTAAATAAACAATGTCGCGAGGCTGTACTGTGGCTCAATTGTTCTATCGAGCCATCTTTACAAGCTTCTATCTATTTGAAAGACGGAACTTGGCACCAAGAAAGTCTTCCTATTGGCCAAGACATCGCTGTAGACGTCGGTTCTTTGCATGAAGGTCAATATCTTTACGAAATTGAGCCAGTCCTTTTGCGAGCCGGCCTTTTACACAAATATGCCACTAAACTTCAAGCCCATCTATTTGATGAACAAACTAGCTGGCTCATTAGTGACAAATTAATTGAAGAGCCTTTAGCTGATGCTTTTTTAATTACTGAAATTCACAAGTTTTCTTTGAAGGCTTTACAAAAACGTATAAAGGAACTCAATGTAGGTATTTTAGAAATCAAAAAGCGCAATTCAGCTATAGAGCCTGAAACGATCAGACAAAAAGTCAAAACTTGCGCCACAAAGAATGAGCTGACAGTTTTTATTACTAGACAAAATGGACAGCCTCTTTTTATGCTTGGCCAAAGGATTAGCCATTCGTGAACTTTAGCCATATATTATATGCGGCTCTCATATCAGTTTTGGGGTCGACTTGCTTATTGTTTTTAGGCTGTTCTTTTCGCTCGGAAAAATTAGCTGGATCTGTTCAATTGGCTCCAACACTTCCAGCTTCTCCCCCTGCCTTTCATGAGCAAGAAGAACGTACCAACGCACGCTTAAAAGGTATCAATAAAAATGATCAGAAAATTTTGCAAGCGGAAAATCATTTTATAGAATATTTGACAGCAAATTCCAGACAAAAAGAAATTCTGCGTCGGCAAATTTTGTCTGATACAATATTTATTCAAAGCTTAGGAAGAAATTGCCCCGGTCATCTCCCCTATTTAGCCGCCTATTTGCAATACAAATATAAAGCGGCTCCCCAACCTAATTATAGCGATCCCTGGCAGCAAGCAATTTATGACTACATAATTTCTCGTCCCAATCTAGCTCAAGAATTAACTATTTGCCAACAGTATCGTACTGGCTTAAGCCGAGAATTTTCAGCAATCAATCATATTGAAGTAGGTATGTTAAGCCGAGACCGCGCTAAATTTTTATGCAATTTAGTCGCTCAAGCTGATTTACTTACAAAATTAAAAAATAAATCAGTAGCCGATATTGGCGGCGGAGCCGGTATTTTGTTGTCTAAATTGGCTCCTTACGTTCGCTCACAGAATGGAGGCAATTTAATTTGTATCGATATTGAGCCTAAATTGGCAGAATTTAGCCATTTTATCGGTAAATACGATCCTACTTTTAATAATATAGATTATCGTTTAATTGAGCCTAACACTAAACAAATTCCCTTAAAAAACAAGGAAGCATATTTAATATGTTTATTTGATGTACACAATATTTACGATAAATTCAGTCCATTAGACGAAACCCAACGCTGTTTAACCGGTCAACAATATTTAGCAAATTTGAAAAAATCTCTTAAAGACAATGGCTTTATCCTAATTTACGACAGTGAAGAACTTATGGCTTCTGCCGAAATTATAGAGCGTATCGCCAAAGATGCCGGATTTACTGTGCAAAACTTGTGTATTAAAGAAGCTAACGGCCACTATTTATTAAAACTGACTAAAAAATAAATATTGACTCTATGGAAGTGATGGCCAAAAGCTGGCCCGATTCCTAGAAAAAAATACTCTAGCTTCTAAGCAATTTCCTCCGGAGCTGACTAAAGCTATGCGCGAGAACTTAAATATAACGCATAAAATGGTTTGCGAGAATCTTAAGATGGTTTGAGAGAACCAATTAAGCGAAAATTTACCTTTAAAACTTGAAACGCTTCTGGCTGTTTGCTACTTTCATTGTAAAAGTGAGGTGAACAGAATGAAGCGTTTTTTGTTATGTGTAGTGTTCTTGCTGGCGTGTTTGTTTGTGCACATGGCCCCTCCTGTCTGGGCTGATGTCGTATTTGATGATTGTAGAGGCAAATACTTCGATGAGGGTCGGCAAATGACGCTGCAACAGATGCGCAGCGGTGAGCACAACAGTACATATCGGGTAAAATATTACGACTCATACTTTGGCACATGGATAGGTGAGTATCAAATTACAGCAAATCGGAATGGTTGGTGTACTATAAAGTTTTATGCTTATCTGGACGATAGTTGCATCAATAAAGTATATGCTGGCTACATGAAAGCAAGCTCTAGCCCATGGCAAATAAACGGAAAAGATTATTATATTTGGAGTTTTTACTCTCCAGATAGAGAAGAAATAGCGGAAGACTATAGAGAAGACCCTACAGAAAAGCTGTTTCCTGATGAACTTCCAGTTTTTCAGCTCTTCTTTGGAGAGCAAGAATAGTAAAGCCAGTATTAAAAATAGGTGTTCAAGAACGTTTTAAACGCTTTTGAACACCTATTTTATTTTAGTTAATCACCAACACGTCTAAGCTTACTGCTGCCGTGGGTTGTGTTGTTGCTGTAAATTTCAGCTGATCGGCGGCCGGTGTGGCTGTAATACCGTAGGTGAATACGTCTGCCGACTTGGGAACAGCTAACAATTTAGAATTGGCTTTTACTACTGCCGACTCGATTGTTTGCTCGTAAGGAGAGCCTTCCGCATCTGGATTTTGCATCCAGTTTTCTTGAGCTAAGCTACAATTTACAATAGAAAGCGCTGGAACACTGTCTTTTACAGCTTTAAGCGCTTGCTTGGTAGCGCTTTGAGCTAATTGGTTGTAGCTAAATTTGCTAGAATAAAGCCTCGATTTACTTACATCTAACAAAGCTAAAGGAAAATCACCGGGAATGGCTTCAGCTTTATTTAGCTCAAAGCTAAACATCGGTAAACCGTTGTTGGCGTTGATGGCGTCTTTCACGTAAATCGGATCGGTTAAGCTGCCGTTCAATGTCTGAGCAAAATCGTCAGATTTTATCTCATCCAAAGAAATAGCCGTACAGCCTAAAGCTTCGCCATAATCGGATCGGGCCCAGCAATTGGTAATGGTTTCACTTCTGTCCACGATATTGTGGTTGGCGATAGCAAAGCACTCGCTGCTGCCAACTAAAATACCAGCGTTATAGCAATTGCTGATCTCGTAATCGTGGCAATCAAGGTAGCCAGTTTCGGCATTTCTGGTTATGCCGGCCACGTTTACTGCGTTGAGATTGGCAGTATTGTAACAGTTGGCGATAACTATTTTGGTAGCATCTGAGCCATCACGGCTACAACCGGCGATTCCGCAAAGCGTACTGTCGGCGGCGATGTTAGCGTTCACTAAATTGCCATGGTTAGCGCAATTTCTAATAATGGCATTTTGTCCACCATTCCAAGCGTTAGCTAAGCCGACAATGCCACCAATTAAAACGGAGCCGCTGGAATTAGTGGAAGTTGTAGTGACGGTGTTGTAATTAACGCAGTTAATAATGTAAGCAGTCTCGAGTGTTTGGCCAACAAAAGCGCCGACATAAACGTTTGAACTAGAAGAATTGCTACTAACAATATAACCTTCTTTCAAAGTTAAGCTTTGAATCTTGCCACCGTTGAGAGTAGCAATCATACCGAAGTATCCACCGGAGCCGCAAGCAGTCAGGCCTTTTATTGTTTTGCCGTTGCCATCCAAAGTGCCGGAGAAAGTGTTAATGGGAGTAAAACCAGCGCCTTCGTTGTAGAGCGGAGCACTTTCGTTTACGTCGCCACGCACTAAAACGCCGCCTTCTATAGACATGGGGATGCCAATAGCTGACGAGAAGTCTAAGTTATTAACCAAACGATAAACTGCGCTGGTATTTTCGCGGATTTGATTAAAGTCGTAAGGCGTACGCACCAGGTAAGGGCTGGCCTCAGTACCGCTGCCGGTCATACGCGAAACCCATTCGCTGTTGTACTCATTTTCGTCTAAAGTTTCGATGGTTACGTCTTTGCTAGAAGCGACAACTTTTTCTACAGCGGTTAAACGCTGATCGAAACTGTTTTCCTCTTGCCAAGCCATAAAATTGGTTTGCGCTTCGCTTAAAATTATTTCACCGTCAGAAGGTTGCGTTTCATCGGCGACGACAAGCAAAGCTCCAGCTTCAGTTCCATCACCGATAGACCAGTTATTTTCGCTTTGGTAGATAAAGTAACCGACTTCGAGTTCAGCAGTTTTCTTTAAGCGATACAATTTAGAGTCGGCGCGATTGAGCACTAAAGAGCTCAGCCAAGCTGCGTTGGGAGTTGGCAAAGTAGAAACTATAGCCTCCAGGCGCTTAACTTGCGCTAATGAAGACGTTTGGCAACAAGAAACTGCTGCATTACGCTTAAAAATACGCCCTTTTCCGAGCAAAAGCGCCTTCTTTACGCATGATCGAACGCGTCATCCAGTGCCTGGTAGAGTGGACTTTTAACTTCAATTGGCAAGGCCAAGCTCCGAGTTTCGAGCTTTTCCGTGAAAGCGATGTAGATAAAGTCTTAGCTGAAAGAGACAAAATTCTCCACGATAGCGGCCTAAAGTTCACTAAAGCCTATTTTATGAAGGCTTACGGCTTCTCGGAAGATGATATTGAGCTAGATAACGGCCCTGCCGTTAGTTTTGCTGCGCCTACTAAAAAGCTGACTTCCGAAAATTATATGCCCAAAGAGCAAAGCTTGCACGAATTGGCCGGCGACCTTATCCAGCCGGTTATTAACCTTATTGAGCAAGGCCAAAGCTTGGAAGAAGTGCGCCGCTCTATTATGGGCCTTTATCGGCAAATCGATACCAAAAAGTTGGAAGAGGCCCTGAGTCTGGCCTTTTACATGTGCAATGTAGGAGGAAGCGCCAGTGCCAGCCGATGAGTTTAGCTTTGATATAACGCCCCAGGACGCCATCGATTACCTGAAAAAGCGCCGCAAAACGGAGCTTTCTTGGCACTGGTCAGACGTACAAAAGCAAGAGCATATGCGAGCTTTTACAGTAGCCAAAATGACTTCGGCTACTTTGCTTGATGATGTCCGTAAAAGCTTAGATAAAGCCATGGCGGAAGGCCAAAGCTTCCAAGAGTGGCGCAAGGATATTATCCCCAAGCTGCAGGGCGTTTGGTTAGGCAAAACTTACGGCGATTTGTGGGACGGTATGACTCCAGCCGAGCAAGCTGGCAAAACTCCGCCCACGCCAGAAGAGCGCGACAGAGTTATCAAAGCTAGCCGCTTAGAGACTATCTTTCGCACCAATATGTTTAATGCGTACGCTGCCGGTAGGTACCGCCAGCTTAAGGAAGATGCCGATATTTACCCTTATTGGCGCTATGTAACAGCTAAAGACAGCGCCGTCCGTCCGGCCCATCGGGCTTTGGAAGGCAAAGTATTTAAGGCTGACGATCCCTTCTGGTCTACGCATTACCCGCCCAATGGCTTTAACTGCCGCTGTATTGTCGAGGCTGTAGACGAGTATGACTTGGAAATGCAAGATCTGAAAGTCCAGGAAGGCGGCAACACCTATTTTGACGAGGAAAGCGGCCAAACTGTCTATCGAGACGCCGAAGGCGAGGAATATCCTTGCGATAAGGGCTGGGATTACAACGTTGGCGAGGATACCATCGGTAAAAAGACTTTAGCTTCTAAGAAGTTCCCGCCGGAGCTAACTAAAGCTGTGCGCGAGGACTTAAAAGCCGAAGCTGAGCGCTTAAAAGCTGAAGCCGAAGAGCTGGAAAAAGCTAGAAAGCAAGCTGAGGAAGAGTCTCGCCGCGCCGATGCAGCGCAAAAGGCTGCCGCAGAAGCTAAAAAGCAAGCCGAAGCTGAGGCTCAACGCAAGGCCGAAGAGCAACGCAAGGCCCAAGCTGAAGCCGAGCGTAAAGCTGAAGAGCAGCGTAAAGCCCAGGCTGAAGCTGAGCGTAAAGCTGAAGAACAGCGTAAAGCCCAGGCTGAAGCTGAGCGTAAAGCCAAAGAGCAAAGCAAAAAGGCTGAAACCGAGCAAAAACGTTTCGTGGTGGACGTCACCAGGCCGAGCAAGCCCAGCAAGCATCCGGCTAAGAAGGCTACCACCGAAGAGCAGAAGCGCTTTGTCGTGGACGTTACCAGGCCGAGCAAGCCCAGCAAGCGCCCTGGCAAGAAGGCTATTATCGAAGAGCAGAAACGCTTTGTCGTGGACGTTACCAGGCCAGATAAGCCTAGCAAACGCCCTGGCAAGAAGGCTGCTGATGAAGAGCAAAAGCGCTTTGTCGTGGACGTTACTAGGCCAGACAAGCCCAGCAAGCGCCCTGGCAAGAAGGCTACTACCGAAGAGCAGAAGCGCTTTGTCGTGGACGTTACCAGGCCGGATAAGCCTAGCAAACGCCCGGCTAAAAAGGTTACTGCCGACGAGCAAAAGCGCTTTGTCGTGGATGTTACTAGGCCGAATAAGCCCAGCAAGTGGACGGCTAAGAAGGCTGCTGCTGATGAGCAGAAGCGCTTTGTCGTGGACGTTACCAGGCCGGATAAGCCTAGCAAACGTTCTGGCAATAAGGCTACTGCTAAAGAGCAACAAACTGTTTTGATGAACAAGGTAAGGAAGCTTAACAAAAAATTCCTGAACCAGCATAGAAATGATAGGCTAGCTGATGTTAATCGACTTGAGATAAATGATAAGCCGAAAGCGCAAAATGGTGATTTTATTAAAATTGGCGACACAAGCTATAGAAAGAGCAGAATTTTTACAGAAGTAACCTGTGGAGCTGAGGCTATAATTAGAAGCGTTGAAGAAAAACATATAGCCAGGATGCAAAATGCGCCACTAGATGAAGACATTATCGATATGTTTGATTTTAGAAATTTAGATAAAGAACAAAGTTACCATATTAGCCAAGCAGAAAAACTAGCCAGATACAAAGAACTAGAGTACATATTTTTCTACGACAATTCTGGAAAAGTTTTGTTTGGCGCTATCGGCACTAAACATTCCTTAGCTATTGGTAGACTAGGACTTGGAAATAGTGAATTGGCGGGATTAAATTGTTTGCACAATCATCCCAGCGGATATCTGGGTTTTTCTTTGGCCGATATGAGTTTATTTATGACGCACAAACCTAAAGAGGCTAAACTTGTTACGCAAGATAAAATCTTATCTTTTAAGCCTGAATATAGTATGTTAGCTGACAAAAAACATGTCGCTGACATATTTGTAGATCTGAAACGTGAAACAATAAGAGAATTAAAAAAAGAACACCCTGAGCTTTTTGAAGAAGTAAATGACGAGGAGAAACGAATCTCAAATAACTGCCTGTTAGCAGAGTACAGCGCAGAAAAAATGGCCGCCAAACTTACTCATACATTCGGCTATTATGGTATTATGGAAGAAACTTCTTTTTAATCTAAGGCAGCTAAAAAAAGTGAAAAAGTTAGAGCAAGTTCTGTGGCAAGTTTATAAAACTGATCGATTTGTTTTCGATTATTTTAAAGATAAATTAGATCGGAATACTCCTGAATTTTTTGATCATCTTGATAGGTTCTGCGATATGGCAAGAGTCCCACTTCCAGAATATACGGAGATCCTTAGAGAAGAGTATTATCGCTTTATGGAAAATCATAATGGGATGGACATATCATAGGAGGCGTTTAATATGCCAGGAATAGCCATTAAAATAGACTTAAACGAGCTTTATACGCTGGCCAATAGTAAGCGCTGGAAGAGCAGTGAAATCGGTAAAATCAAGGCCGATCTGCTGGGCCGGTATTATAAGCGCGAGTTGGAGAACGCTTCCAACCGTGCTTTTGATAGGCAAACTTCTCCCGATGGGCGCACTTGGTTGCCTCGCTCTCCTAAGTACGCTAAACAGCTCAACCGCCGCCGACCGGGGCGCAAGCTTTTGGCCGTCACTTTACACTTGAAAAACTCCAGACAGTACCAAGTGAGTGGCGATTCCGCTAAGTACGGCAGCAACGTAAAGTACGCCAGAATCCACCAATTAGGCGGAAAAGCTGGACGCCAGCATAAAGCCAACATCCCAGCCAGGCCTTACCTCGGCTATGACGACTACGCCAAACAAAAGCTCCTCTTTATCACCGAAAAACTCCTACGCCGCCATTTCGAACAATAGAAAAAGGCCCCCTCGATACTCTCGATGATATGTACCCAGAACCATTCTGCCAAAGGATGTTTCTGTTAGGCAATTGTCATGACAGTTACTTTTTTATTTTATATGTTATAAAGAAAGAGCACCCAACTAACGGCATTAGAATACCGCTAGCCAGGTGCTCTCCCTATGGGAATCCCCATCTGGAATCCAGTAGGAGAATATAGAGATACGTAAATATTTACTGGGTAGTTTGTTGTCCTATTATCGATAAAGTCATCAAAAATAGGTACAACAAAAGGGATCAATGTAGAGAAGGGATCGGTCGGGAGTCTAAAATACTGGCACCACGATAATTTAGACCCGTTACGCCAACACAAGCTAATATAGCCTGCGGTAGACTTTCTATCACTGCTTTAAGATCGCTTAAAGGATCGAATTACAGTAAAGAAAGCAGTAGTAGAAGCTTCGGTTTTATCCCCCCTAACCTCAGCTTAGTGACTACAACCGCACTATCAAAGCGCCAGAAGCTGATCCCCCTCCCAGGTCAGCAACGAGCTAACGATGAAGGCGTTGGACGGAGCCCCACAATGTTCCCCCCCAGGACATCGCAATGACTCAAGGACGAGACGCGGTGTGCTCTATATAACAAGCCCAACCGCCCAAGAATAAAACAACCACGAGAGATACTCTATCTCAAAAAGCGACATCTAAACGCATAGAACAAAGCTATGCAAAAAAACTGACAGAAGATAAGGTAAAAATTACAAATACCGGTAAGTAAATTTAAAGTCGGTCAAAACAATCACAACAGCCCCTCCCACGTCTTCTAGAAACTTTCATTTCCGGCGTTGTCTAGTACATTCTATTACCTATACCAGTTTCCTTCATATATTTTCAAAAAAAATAAAAAAAATTATTTTTTCATAAATATTATTTCCGATTGTGATAAACGAAAGCCAATTACCATTGTGTTGGCCTATTTAGCTCGTTAGCTCGTAGTTTTTGCCTGTTGGTTCGTGCTTGTTGGCTCGTAGTTTTTTAGCTTAGAGACGTTAATTATGTTCCGCCCGCCAGTTAGCTATTTGGTGTTAGCTGCATTTTTTACCATATCTAC
>OQVS01002938.1_pt1 | contig 10517 bp, 8 predicted proteins | sample 1691601 | NCBI WGS metagenome assembly OQVS01 (sample SAMN03418268, study PRJEB22391) | human gut metagenome | biome: human-gut; feature: organic feature; material: feces | host: Homo sapiens | place: Tanzania | collected 2013-01 | reverse complement strand
GTTGTGGTGGTCCATGAAGCCCGCTTTGTGCCGGTGCTTGCGCGTGCGGCGACGGCGGTCGGCGTGGCGGGGCTATTCATGGAAACGCACCCGACGCCTGAAAAAGCCTTGAGCGACGGCCCTAATTCCGTGCCGCTTGACCGTATGGAAGAGCTTCTTACCCAATTAAAGGCGATCGATAGCCTTGTGAAATCGACGCCCTATCTTGAAAACGATTTTTCCTGATTCGATTTAACCCTAAAAAAGGATTACATCATGAGTTCCATTATTGATATCGTCGGCCGCGAAGTGTTGGACAGCCGCGGCAATCCCACGGTCGAAGCCGAAGTGTATTTGGAAAGCGGCGTCGTTGCCCGTGCGGCGGTTCCCTCTGGCGCCTCCACCGGTGTGCGCGAAGCGATTGAACTCCGTGACGGCGACAAGAAGCGCTACGGCGGCAAGGGTGTTTTGAAGGCCGTGATGAACGTGAACGGCGAAATCGCCGACGCAATCCTGGGGCTCGAAGCGAGCGATCAGGAATTTATCGACGCCACAATGATCAAGTTGGACGGTACGGACAATAAGTCCCGCCTCGGCGCGAACGCCATTCTCGCCGTCTCCATGGCCGTGGCGCGCGCTGCGGCCGAAGAGTCGGGGCTTCCCCTGTACCGCTACTTCGGCGGCATGGGTGCCGTGCAGCTTCCGGTGCCGATGATGAACGTCATCAACGGCGGTGCGCACGCCAACAACAACCTCGACCTGCAGGAATTCATGATCATTCCGGCGGGGGCTCCCTCCTTTAAGGAAGCGGTGCGCTACGGCGCCGAAGTCTTCCATGCCTTGAAGAAAATCATCAACGCGCACGGCATGAGCACCGCCGTGGGCGACGAAGGCGGTTTTGCTCCGAAGTGCGAAAGCCATGAAGAAGCGATCGAACTCATTCTTCAGGCCATTAAGGAAGCGGGTTTTGAAGCCGGTAAGGACTTCTTCCTCGGTCTTGACTGCGCTTCGAGCGAATTCTACGAAGACGGCCGCTACGTCATGAAAAAGAGCAGCGGCAAGGCGCTCACCGCCGAAGAATGGGCCGCGCAGCTTGAAAGCTGGGTTGAAAAGTACCCGATCATCTCGATCGAAGACGGCATGGCCGAAGGCGATTGGGAAGGCTGGAAGATGTTGACCGACCGCTTGGGTAAGAAGGTGCAGTTGGTGGGTGACGACCTCTTCGTGACGAATCCCAAGATTCTGAAGGAAGGGATCGAAAAGGGGGTCGCGAATTCGATCCTTATCAAGGTGAACCAGATCGGTACGCTCTCCGAAACCTTTGAAGCGATTGAAATGGCCAAACGCGCCGGCTACACCGCCGTCGTTTCGCACCGCTCGGGTGAAACGGAAGATTCGACGATTGCCGACATCGCCGTGGGGCTCAACGCCGGTCAGATCAAGACGGGGTCGATGAGTCGCTCGGATCGTATGGCGAAGTACAACCAGCTGCTGCGAATCGAAGAGCACTTGGGCGACGCCGCGGTGTACCCGGGACTTGCGGCCTTTTATTGCATCCGTCGCTAAGGAGTGACGGATCGTGTCGTTTCGGCACTGGGCCTGCCTCATCGCGCTCGCACTCGCCGTGGCCATTCAGTGGCCGCTGTGGTTCGGGCGCGGAGGCGTGCTGCGCATGCAGGCACTGGAGGCGGAGCTGACGAGCGTACGCGCCGCCAATGACCGCCTCAGGGCCGAAAACGACGCGGTCGCCGCAGAAATCGAATCGCTTGAAAACGGGAGCGGAGCCGTCGAGGAACGCGCCCGTATGCGGCTCGGCATGATTAAAAGCGACGAAATCCTCTTTCGTCTCGTACCGAAGGGCCAGGACAAGACGAAGCTGCCGCCCCTTGAGACGGAAGAAAATCTCACGAAGGGCGGCAAGGTTTTCGTTCCTAAGCGCGGAAATCTCTACGTGCCCGGCGAGTTGACCGATTCCGCCAAAACAAATCGGGTTCAAAGCCTTCCCGAAACTCTTCCCTAGGCTCTTGAAAGTTGAGACCGTCGTCCCCACATAAGGGGCATTGATGGTTTTTGTGAACCGCCCGCGTGCGGTTCTTCTCTTTTGGGAGACTACGTTTTATGGCAGCTCAAGTGCATGGGTTTCAGACCGAAGTCGCAAAGCTTCTGAACCTCTTGGCGAATTCCCTTTATTCCAACAAGGAAGTGTTCCTTCGCGAACTCATTTCCAACGCGTCCGACGCCTTGGATAAGCTGCACTTTCTGTCGCTCACCGACAGCACGGTGCTGGGGAATGATCCGATGCTGCGCGTCCGTGTGAAGGCCGATAAAGACGCCGGTACCCTCACGATCAGCGACAACGGCATCGGCATGACGCTTGAAGAAGCCAACGAACACTTGGGGACGATCGCCAATTCCGGTACTGAAGCGTTCTTTAAGAACCTTACCGGGGATCAGGCGAAGGATTCGCAGTTGATCGGCCGCTTCGGCGTGGGCTTTTATTCCGCCTTCATCGTCGCGGACAAGGTGACGGTTTACTCGCGTTCGGCCAAATCCGCCGACGGCAAGGGCGTTAAATGGGAAAGCGACGGCACCGGTACCTACACCTCCGAAGAAATCGACCGTGCCCAACGCGGTACCGACATCGTGCTGCATCTGAAGGCGGACGAAAAGTCGTTCCTTGAAACTTGGACGCTGCGCTCCGCAATTACGAAGTATTCGGATCACATCGCGGTTCCCGTCTACCTCTGGGAAGAAAAAAACGAGGCGCCGAAGGAAGGCGAAAAGGTTGACGAGAAGAAGGAACCCGTCTTTGAATGGGTGCAGGTCAACAACGCGAAGGCCCTTTGGACCATGTCGCCGCGCGACGTCACGCCGGAGCAGTACAAAGAGTTTTATAAGCACCTGACGCATGCTTACGACGAACCCTTGGCGTGGGCGCACAACAAGGTGGAAGGCGACCTTGAGTACACGTCGCTTCTCTATATTCCGAAGGAAGCCCCGTGGGATCTCTACAACCGTGAAAACGAACACGGCCTGAAGCTCTTCGTGCAGCGCGTCTTCATCATGGACAAGGCCGAACAGTTCCTGCCGAACTACCTCCGCTTTGTGAAGGGGCTCGTCGATACGAACGATCTGCCTCTTAACGTCTCGCGCGAGATGCTGCAGGAAACGAGCGTGACGCAGAAATTGAAGAAGGCGTTGACGCGCCGCGTGCTCGGCATGCTCGAGAAGATGGCGAAAGACGAACCTGCCAAGTATGCCGATTTCTGGAAGCAGTTCGGCCGCGTGATGAAGGAAGGGCCGGTGGAAGATTCTGCTAACCGTGACGCCGTTCTCAAACTCCTGCGCTTTGCGTCGACCCACAACTCGACGGACGAACAGAACGTGAGTCTTGATGATTACGTCGCGCGCATGAAGGAAGGCCAGAAGAAGATTTACTACCTCGTGGCGACGAGCTGGCAGACGGCAAGCACCTCGCCTTACCTCGAAGAATTGAAGAAGAAGGGCGTGGAAGTGCTCCTTCTCTGGGAACGCATCGACGAATGGCTGATGGGCAACCTCTTTGAGTTCGAAGGCAAGGAATTCGTGTCCGTCACCGCAAGTGACCTGCAGTTGGGCGACTTGGCCGACAAGGAAGAAGAAAAGAAGTCGCAGGAAGTTGCCGAAAAGAGTAAGCCTCTGGTTGAACGCTTCAAGAAGGCATTGGGTGACAAGGTCACCGACGTGCGCACCACGACCCGTTTGACGGATTCGCCGAGCTGCGTCGTTGCCGAAGCCGGGAGCTTTGTGTCCGCCCAGATGCGCCGTATGTTTGAAGCGGCGGGGCAGGCTGTCCCCGAAGCCCGCTACATTCTCGAAATCAATGCCGATCATCCGCTGATTGCGAAGGCCGCGGCGAGCGACGAAGACACCTTTGCCCGCTGGGCGCAGGTAATCCTCGATCAGGCCGTTCTGACCGAACAGGGTACGCTCAAGGATCCCAACGGGTTCATCCGTGAACTTAACGCGCTCTTGGCGAAGTAATCACAAACCTAGCCAAACCACGGAAAAGCCGCCTTCGGGCGGTTTTTTCGTGTCCGGTACCGGGCCTGGTGCGGTCAGGGGACGAGGATAAGGAGAACACCTTAATCGGAACACCGTAGAAAATCACCGGAAGATGGGACGAGGAAGCTGAAAATAATTATGTCGGATCAGGACCGTAACGCCGTCGGTACTGTGCAGGGTGACAATATGCCGCAAGGGAGACAATCATGCAGACAGGACTTTTGGTCTTTACGGATTTTGTGGGGATCGTGGCTTTTGCCTTAGCGGGGATTCTTGCTGCGGAGGGGAAAAACGTTGATCCCGTGGGCGTTTTTGTCATGGCGTTTACGACGGCATTCGGGGGCGGCATCGTGCGCGACCTCATTATCGACAATCGGCCCATGTACTGGATTGCGCACGAGGAATACGTCTGGGTGACGCTCTTAATGACGGCGGTGGCGCCGGTCGTAATCCGGCGGTTTCGTGATAAGACGCTTCACACGCTTTTTGTGTGGTCGGATGCCGTGGGGCTCGGATTTTTTGCGGCGGGCGGTACCTCGCTCTCGCTCACGGCGGGGCTTCCGGCGTTGGCGTCGGTACTGATGGGAGTCTGTACCGGCGTGTTCGGCGGCCTGCTGCGCGACGTCTTTTTAAATCGTCTGCCGATGGTGATGTCGGACAAGCAGCCCTACGCCTCGGCAGCGTTTGCCGGGGGTTGGGTTTACGTATTGTTGAACTACTGCGGCGTTTCCGAATTTGCGGCGGTTTTCGGGGCGACCTTCCTGATTGTTGCCCTGCGGATGATTTGCTGGTATTACAACTGGGAGGTCATAAATTATGACGTGCTTCGCCATCGGCGAACTATTCGCCAAACTACTGAAAAGCAGACTCCGGGTCGGTGAAAACCGACAAACGGAATCAGAATCTGCGGCCAAAGCCGTTTACCTTGGTTGGAGCGTGACGCCGGCGTCGCTCTTTATCCGACGAATCGCAACACACTAAACAAAACCCCGCGAAGGGGAAGTTCGCGGGGTTGTCGAGCTATCTCGGCTGGCGAATTAATATTCGTCAAAGATACGCTGGATTTCCTTTAAGTCACTGGTCTTGGTGAGTGCCAACTGCAGCAGCAGCCGCGCCTTTTGGGCGCTCAACGTGTCGCCGTCCAAGAAGTGTTCGTCCGTCCAGCGTTTAATCGAGGGCACCGTGGGACCGTTGCCGACGCGGGCCGAACGTACGATGACGACGCCCTTCTTCTGTGCCTTCACAAGCGCCTTTTCTGTGTCCTGATGAATGGAGCCGTTGCCGGTGCCGTCGTGAATGATGCCCTTGGCACCGGCCTTGACAGCGGCATTAACCATCACGCCGTCGGCGTTCACGTGAGAATAGACGATGTCGACGCGCGGCAGTTCCTTCAGGCCCTTCACGTCGAATTCACTTTGGGTCGTATGACGGCGCGTGGATTTCTTGTAAAACTTCACCTTGCCGCCTGCGACGTAACCCAGGACGCCCAGTTCCGGCGCCTTGAAGGTGGCGACGTTCGTGGTGTTCGTCTTCGTGACGTCGCGGGCACCGTTGATTTCGTCGTTCATCGTAATCATCACGCCCTTGCCGACGGCGTCCTTACTCACCGCCACCCGCACGGCGTTCAGGAGGTTCATCGGGCCGTCCGCGCTCATCGCAGTCGCGGGGCGCATGGCCCCCACGAGCACGACCGGTTTGTCGCTATGCACCGTGAGGTTGAGAAAGTAAGCAGTTTCTTCAAGGGTGTCCGTGCCGTGCGTGATGACGATGCCCTGCACATCATCGCGGGCGAGCAGTTCGTTCACGCGGTTCGCCAGTCTCAGGAGCGTCGGCGTGTCCATGTTGTTCGAGGAAATCTTGACGATCTGTTCGCCGTCGACCTTCGCAATATCCTTCATCTGCGGGACGGCGTCGATCAACGTCTGGATGCCGATTTTGCCTGCTTCGTACCCGGTGGTTTGGGTAGCGGAAGCGGCGCTCCCCGCAATCGTGCCGCCCGTGGCGAGAATGCGCACGCCCGGGAGATCCGCGGCGAGGGACGCGCCGCAGGCGAAGGTGACCGCCGCGGCGATCAGGGCTTTGTGGAAGAGTTTCATTGTGTTCTTTTCCTTTGTTTCGGCGCCGGCTCAGGGAAAAGCCGACGCAACGAAAGCATTTTAGGTAGAACACCTTAGAAAACCAGGCGGGTTTGTACGGAGGAAAATTCGGAAAACAAGATCCGGTCAGGGCTGCTGCGGCACGGTTGTCCAACTGACGATTTGTCGTTCTTTTTCTGAAAATACGGCGGCAATTCGCATCAGTTCCCGGCCTGAAACGTCCTGCTCGCCGTAACGGCGGGATTGAATTTGTTTCTCCGCTTCAGCCAGCAGACGTGTTTTGAGGGTTTCGCTGTTTGCAGCGGAAGCTGCCAGGTATTTGAGTTCGAAAATCCAACGGCGATTACCCGCATCGACTTCCAAATCGGATCGTCCCAAGGCATTGTGAACTTCGACTTGGGCATACACGCCCGCGCCGCAGAGCATGGCCTGCAGATATCCGCGGCACGCGGCTTCATCAATGATCGGGTATCGCACATAATCCAACGCCATAAACATGCGGTTGAACCCCGTGATGACGGCGTCAGGCGTGTCTTTTGCCATGAGAGAGACGATGTTGCCGGCTTTCACTTCCGAGAGCGTTTTTCCTTTGAGAAGCATGCCGGAATAAAGCGCCCCCATACTTGCCTTGACTTCTTCGTTGGGGTAGCCCAGTGAAAATTCGCCGTCGCGGTAGTCTTTAATGGTGAGGTAACCGGCTTGGGTCAACAGGGCTACGTCCGACAGCGCGGACGGTCCTGTCGAGGCGGCCAAGACTTCCCGAGACAGATGCTTCGGATCTTGAAATTCGGCCGGATCTCGCAGGGCATGACTTTTAAAGTAATTGATGAGCGAAGAGCTGATCCCGCCGGTTTCAAACCAATAATTTCTAAACCCATCCCCCGGGCAATTCAGAAAATTCAAAACGGACCACGGGGTGTACACATGGCTGGATACTTTGTCGTCAAAGCAGTAGCCGTCGTAATTTCGACGCAGCGCCTGCATGACGTCGCTCGGCTTCATCCTCAGAATCTGGGAGGCATCCTCAATGTAGTCGCCGAAATAGGAAAGGATTTCTTCTTCCGTATAACCGAGCAGCGTTCCATAATCCGATCGCAGAGTAATATCGATGAGATCGGTAAATTCCGAGAAAATGCCGGTTTGCTTCATTTTCGTAATGCCGGTCATAAAGAAGAACCGCAACATTCCGGCATTCGATTTGACCTGCGCGTAAAAATCAGCGAGCCGCGACTGGACTCGATCGAATAGGGCAGGGTTGTGCAAACAGGCAGTGAGAGGCGAATCGTATTCATCAACGAGCAGCACCAATGAGCCGTCCGCCTGATCTTCCATCCAGGCACTCAGCTGCTCTTCAATCGGTTCGGTGGTGTTTTCTCTTAAGACAAACCCAAGTTTGCCGAACGCATTGGCCAGCATCCAGCGGTATTTGTTTTCGAAATCCTCAAACGAATCGCCGAAGTTTTTGACACGCGAAAAATCTAAGCGAACGACGTTGTAGGTTGTGTCTTTCCACAGCTTCTCGATGGCAAGCCCCTTAAAGTCCCTGAGGCCGAACTGAAAAAGCGACGCGAAGGTGGTTACCAGCAGTGACTTTCCGAAACGACGAGGACGAGACAGAAAGAACTGCTGATTTTTCTCAGCTAAAGAGAAAACAAGTTCCGTCTTATCCACATAAATCCTATTCTCACGGCGGAGCGTGGAAAAACGGGGCATGCTTAAAGGAAGTCTTTTCAGGTCGGCTGCCATAGTTGAAGTTCAGACGTGTGTTGGGGCGGACTTACCTCATTGTAGAGAGGATCGGTGTGTTTTTCTGGAAATTTTGAGCCAACTCTCCGGAATCTGCGCCAAGACGATGGCCGCGGCCATGATGACGCACCCCAAGATTTCGCGTCCGGTGAGAACCTGGCCCAAAATAAGCCATCCGGCGACGGCCCCCACGGCACTTTCCAGACTCATGATGAGACTTGCCACCGTCGGATTCATGCCCTTTTGGGCTACGATCTGAAGGGTGTAGGCGACGCCGTTACTCAAGCACCCCGAGTAAAGAAGGCAGAGCATCGCCGCCATCAGGTCTTCCAAGCTCGGCGGATCAAAAAGCATCATGCATACGCCCCCGACGACGCTTCCCACGGCAAACTGAATGCAGCTCATCCGCACGCCGTCCCCTTGGGGAGCAAAGTGATCGATGACGAGGATGTGCAGGGAAAAGGAGACGGCGCAGGCAAGTACCAGCGTGTCGCCTAAAGAGAGCGAGAAGCCGCCTTCCTTAACGGACAAAAACCACATACCGACGACGGCAAGGAGGACGGCGAGCCAGAGCGTGAACGCACAACTGCGGCCCCGCAGCGCACTGATCACCGGCACGAAGACGATGTAAAGCCCCGTGATGAAGGCCGCTTTCCCGACTTCGGTGTAAAGAAGCCCGAACTGCTGCAGCGACTCCGAAATAAAGAGCATCAGCCCGCAGGCCGTGCCGCCGATCCAGAGCGACTTATTTTTCCAAAGGTTCGGTTCCCCGGGTTTCGGTTTGATGCCGCGGAGCCGATCGAGAAACGGCATCAGCACGAGAAGAAAAACGCAGCCGATGGCGCTTCGTCCCCAGGTGTAGGCAAAGGGGGAAATATGTTCCATCCCGAGCGCCTGGGCGACGAATCCCGTGCCCCAGATGGCGGCCGTGACGAAGAGGAGAAAACTGTGACGCAGTTGCAGCGACATGATCGGTAAAGTGAAAGAAAAAGGCAGAGGACACGCGGCCGCTCTGCCTTTATAGAGAAAACCGACGGATTAAAGGGGATCGCCCGAACGCAACAGCAGACGCGCGATTTCCGCGGCGTTATGAAGATCGAGCTTGCGGTACGCCGATCCGCGGTGCACCTGCACCGTTTTTTCGCTGATGCCGAGGCTTTCGGCGACCTGCTTGTTGCTCATGCCCTGTGCCACCATGCGGATCACCTCGCGTTCACGCTGCGTGAGCTGCTCCAAGGACTTGCGGAAGTCGGAGAGTTCCATTTCCGTGCGGCGGTGGTTGAGATTCTTCATCACGGCGTTGCCGATGGCGGTGAGAAGACGCTGATCGTCCACGGGTTTTTGGAGGAAGTCAACGGCACCCTGCTTCAAGGTACGCACGGCCATGTCGATATCGCCGTGACCGGAAATGAAGATGATGGGCAGATCAATGCCGAGTTCCTGCATTTTGTCCTGAAGTTCCAGGCCGCTCATGCGGGGCATGCGGACGTCAAGGACGAGGCAGCCGGGGCGCTGCACGTCGTTGCTCGCAATAAAGTCGAGCGCGTCGGAATACGTCACCACATCCCAGCCTTCGCCTTCAATCAGAAAGGCCCAGGAGCGGCGCATGGCATCATCGTCGTCAATAACTCGAACCAAAGGCTTGAGGGATTCCAAAATCATTCTCCCGAAAAGTAGCGCAGCGGTTTCATCATGGGGGTCGCTGCCGTCAAAATCGTATTTTGCCGAAAAAATCAGCAAATGTCGCACAAAATGAGAAAAAAAGCCCGACGGACACGCGTCCGCCGGGCTGATGCGCTTAGTGGGCCTTCGCCGCCGTCACCTTGGCGGCAATCGTCTGAGCCGCTTCTGTAACTTTAAGCATTTGTTTGTCGTCCATCTTGGTGCGTTCGACGTATTCCACGTCGCCCGTCTTCAAACCGCGTTCGCCTACGACGAGGCGGTGCGGTACGCCGATCAGTTCCCAGTCGGCAAACATAACGCCCGCGCGGATGTCGCGGTCGTCCAAAATGACGTCTACGCCCGCGGCCTTGAGGTCTTCGTAGAGTTTGTCCGCGGCTTCGCGCACGGCTTCGCTCTTCTTGTAGTTCATCGGGCAGATGACGGCTTCAAAGGGGGCGATGGGCTCGGGCCACATAATGCCCTTGTCGTCGTGACGCTGTTCAATGGCAGCGCCGATGAGGCGGGAAACGCCGATGCCGTAGCAACCCATTTCAAGGGGCTGCAATTGAAGGAAGGCTTCCGCATGGCGACCGAAGCCGAAATCGCCGAACACTTCGCGGGCGCGACCCCGGGGAGCCTCGGCCCCGTCGGCGCCACCGACGTCGTCGTCTACGCCGACCGTACCGTCGCCAATATGTCGGATTTCTGCTGCGGCGCCAACGTTACCGGTTTCCACTACACGGGCGTCAACTTTGGGCGCGACCTCGCCGAACCCCTCGTCGAAGACCTCCGCAACGTCGTCGAAGGAGACGCCAGCCCCTGCGGCAAGGGGAAACTGAAGCTGCAGCGCGGTATCGAAGTCGGACACGTCTTCTACCTCGGCACGAAGTATTCCGAAGCGATGAACGCGACGTTCCTTGACGAAAACGGCAAGCCGCAGCCCCTTGAAATGGGTTGCTACGGCATCGGCGTTTCCCGCCTCATCGGCGC
>OQVS01002937.1_pt1 | contig 10517 bp, 8 predicted proteins | sample 1691601 | NCBI WGS metagenome assembly OQVS01 (sample SAMN03418268, study PRJEB22391) | human gut metagenome | biome: human-gut; feature: organic feature; material: feces | host: Homo sapiens | place: Tanzania | collected 2013-01 | reverse complement strand
TGCACCACCCGCATAGCAGGTGGTTTTTTGTTTCGTGCATCTCCATTTCTCTTTTTAGAAATTCCGATGTACTCAACTGGCTAAAGCCATAACAAAAACGTATCGGCAATGAGACATTCAGTCTCATTTCCCGATACGTTTTTTAACTACCTGTTTCCGTCCAGTTTCAGTAAATCCGAAAAGCTTTGCAAGGGGTATGTTACGAAAGCAGATGTTGCTGCTTCCCCTAATCCTGCACTGTCAAAACCTCCCGCTTTTGCTGCCAGAATACCGGCTTTTGCATCTTCCACAACCAGGCACTTTTCCGGGGGCAGCCCCAGGTACTGTGCTGCACACAGAAACACTTCCGGGTCCGGTTTTGACCTTGTAATATTGGTTCCGTCGCTGACGGCATCGAAATATCCGGTAAGCCCAAGCCTTTTTAAGATCAGTTTTGTGTTTTTGCTGGAAGATCCTATTGCCAGTTTTCGTCCGCGGCTTCGCAGCGTATCCATAGTCTTCCGGACTTCTTCGGACAAATCCGCCTCGCCCATATTTTGCAGCAGACCTACATATAATTGGTTCTTCTTTTCCGCAAGTGCTGCTTTTTGCGCTGCGGTGAGCGGTTCACCGTGATATTCTTCCAGCAAAATCTCCAGACTGTCCATACGGCTCACCCCCCGCATCCGGTCATTGATCCGGTCATCAAAATTAATTCCGAGTTGATCCGCTATCTGTTTCCATGCCAGGAAATGATACCGGTCCGTATGGCAAATGACACCATCCAGATCAAATATGATTCCCTGATAGTTTTTCCTACACATGCAGACTGCCTGCCGTAATCAGTTTGCCTGACTTCCTGTCAAAGAGCAGGATATCCTCTCCGCCAACTTCGAATTTCACTTCCTGTCCGATCTTGTAAGCAGTATTGCCGAAGACTACACCGGTCAGCAGGAAATCACCGATACGAAGCTTGATCGTGGATTCCATACCGGTAGGCATGGCACCGTAGATCACGCCGTCCAGTCCTGCGCCATCGTGTAATTGCAGGGCTTCGGGACGTACACCGATGACAAAATCCTCATTGGTGATCACGGGAGCTTCCTGCAGTGCATAATCATCTTCGTTCACTCTGGCAATATGATACTTGAAGACTTCATCCTTGTTGGATTTCTCCACAGCTTTTTTATCCTGCATTTTCTCTTTGTGACGGGCTGCCTCATCGGCTTCGTTCTTATCTCTCTCTGCGAACCATCTCTGCAGATCCAGATCTTCTTTCGGAACAAACTTTGTCTTTCTACCGTCTAAGATCGTCACATCCAGACTGCCGTTTTCATTCTGCACACCCTTGGCTTCGATAAAATTAATGGAAGGATTTCCTACAAAATCAGCCACAAACAGGTTGTTGGGTCTGCTGTACACGGTCAACGGTGCTTCATACTGCTGCAACACACCGTTGTTGATCAGGCAGATCTTCGTTGCCAATGTCATAGCTTCCATCTGGTCATGCGTTACATATACGAAGGTGCTTCCGGTCTCCACATGCAGACGCTGTAACTCATATCTCATTTCCAGACGGAGTTTCGCATCCAGGTTAGACAGTGGCTCATCCATGAACAATACCTGGGGTTCCGGTGCCAGTGTTCTGGCAATGGCAACTCTCTGCTGCTGTCCGCCGGACAGTTCTGCCGGATAACGGTTCATGAACATGCCAATCTTAACGATTCGGGATACCCGGCGTACTGCCAGATCGATCTCTTCTTTGGAATATTTTCTGACCTTGGTTACTACCTTGCCACCGGATACGACTTCGAATTTCTCGTTAAGCTCTTCCCCTTTCTCCTTATGACCTGCCAGGATGCTGTCCCATTTTGCAGTCAGTTCCTGCTTCTTTTGCTTTGCGGCACTTTCTTTGTCTGCTGCCTCATGGAGCTTGTAATTATACAGCTCCTTTGCAGTATAGATAGAAATGGTGTAATTATCGATCAGCTTCAGGTAGACCATATCCAGGTCTAATTTTCCCTTTTTATCTCTACATTCCTCAATGAGTTTTACCAGCTCTCCCGGATTCTCCAGTGCCTTGATCATGCTTTTTAAAGCTTTGGCATCCTCATCGATCACGGGAAGTTCTTCCTTGATATTGCCCAGTCCGAAGGAGATGTTCTGGTATACCGTCATGTTCGGCCACAGTGCGTAGTTTTGGAACAGGAATCCGACTTTTCTCTTATTTGCAGGAACATTGATCCCCGCTTCACTGTCGAATACCACCCGATCCCCGATCTTGATCTGCCCACTGGTAGGGGTCTCCAGACCGGCGATCATACGTAAGGTAGTGGTCTTACCGCAGCCGGAGGGACCAAGCAGAGTGATAAAGGAATTGTCCTCCATATCCAGACTCAGATCATCTACCGCATAGAATTTTCCCCAACGTTTTGTAACATGTGTTAATTTGATTTCCGGCATAGTCATTTACCTCCGATACCTTCATCCAGGCTGGACCCGGTCAGTTTATTTACTAAAGTGTTAAAGATCAGGATCGTTACGATCAGGATCAGGTTAATGGCACTGGAGAATGCATACAGTCCCATCTCATCGAAATAATCCAGTGTCGTGGAGAGGATAAAGCCCTGCGTACATAACAGTAAGAACAGGGACAGCTCTCGCAGACAGGTCATGAACGGAAGCATATATCCGTTGATAATGGAAGACTTCTGGATCGGAATGATGATCCGCAGCATCCGCTTGTACCAGGGAATATCCTGGATGATGGCCGCTTCCTCGATCTCTCCCGACAGCTGCAGCATGGAGTTCAGGGCACTTCTGCTGGCGAAGGGAATGTACTTGATCACGCCTGCGATGATCAACAATGTGTAAGTGTTGAACAGGTTGATCTTGTCATTGGAGAACAGGATGAAGAAGGCTGCGCCCACTGCCAGGGATGGCATCAGGTACGGCAGGAATGCCACACCGTTCACGTAATTGGCCCATTTACTTCTCCGGTTCTTGGATACCGCATAACCGATCAGGGTACCGATGGTACCTGCGATCAGAGCACAGCAGACAGCGACTAACATCGTTCCCTTGAAAGCTCTCCAGATCAGCGGATTGTGAAGAATACCGGGCTGTCCGTACAGAGCACCGGCTCCGTTGTTATCCGTCAGCCACCACTTAGTGGTCAGAGCACCGGGATTCATGGTATACAGGAAACTGTAATCTCCCGGATTCGGAAGGAAAGTCTCCAGTGCGAAGGACAGGATCGGGAAAATACTGGTGAAGAAAGTGATGACGATCAGGATGACCGCGATCAGATATTTCCCGACTTTTCCTAAGTTGATCTTGGAGATCTGTCCGGATTTACCGGTAACCGTCGTATAATTTTTACGACTCTTTAAACTCATCTGGTTCATTAACAGGATCGCCACACCGAAGATCATCATGATGATGGCAAGAATACTGGCTTCCCCGGTATACTTGGAGTTCATGGAGATGTACTTGGTGGACAGAGTGGTCAGTCCCAGGTAGTGCGGTACGGGATAACTTCCCATGGCGCTTCCGAATACCAGCAGGATTGTGGAAAGGATCGCCGGCTTTACCATAGGTAAGGTAATGCGGAACATGGTCTTCCACTTCGGTGTATCCAGGATCGTTGCTGCTTCCTCCAGATTAGCATCCATGTTGCGGAAGATGCCGCCGATCAGGATGTAGGCAAAGGGGGCGTAATGCAGTCCCAATACTACTGCACTGGGGAATAGCCCCAGGCACCACCATTTTGGCATCGTAATATTAAAAAGAGATGCCAGCAGTCCGTTGGAGGTTCCGGTGACTGCATTACTGTTGAACACATTCTGCCATACCACAGCCAGTGTCCACTGGGGCATGATGTAGGGGAAAATAAAAATGGAACTTAAATATTTTTTACATTTTAAATTGGTCCTCGTAATTAAGAATGCGAACAAGCCGCCGAACAAAATGGAGATCAGGCAGGTAAATACTGCCAGAAGCACGGTATTTAACAACGGTGTCCACAGATTTGTTCTCGCCAGCTTACTGGTGAACAGATCCACATAGTTAGCAACGGAATACCCGCTTGCTTTTCCGGTAAGATGTGCATCGATGGTGCCCGGATGGATCTTGAAGGTATCCTCGACGATTGCCACGATCGGCGCCACTGTGGTAAAAGTAAGTACGATACCAAACAGAAGCAGAATGATATTTTGTGGCTTGGAGAAGTACGTCTTGATCTTGTTCAGAACAATCACCATCTTGCTTGTTTTTTTTGTGGCACTCTGATTCATGGTTAACCTCTCTTCCCAATACAAGCTTATGTCCTGTAGAATCATCCGCCCCTACCGCACATATTCGCAAAGCTGCATGATACTCATGCTTTTTCGCTGCTACGCAGCTAATTATGCTCATATGTACGGCGGTGACTCTATTCGAGTCACCTTACGAATAAGAAAACTGCTACTTACATGCAGGCATGATGTAGCAGATTTTCTTATTCTGACGGGACAAATAGTCACTCTTTTATATCATATATCACTCAGCAGTATACTTCGGTAATAGTTCGATCCAGCTTCCTACGGTAAAGGAAACGGATGCACAGTACTCAGGATCTTCCAGCACCAGTTCGCCATCGGTAGACCACCAGTCGAAGCCTCTGTCATTCTTGCTCTCGTATACAACATTACCGTTCTCATCATTACCACCGGTGCTGTGCTGATAGGTAGCTTCGATTGCCTTGGCAACTTCAGGGTTAGCAGAATATCCACCCATGTCTTTGCCCCATGCACTGAAGCCGTCTTCGGTACAGGTCATGTATGCGATGAAAGCACATGCCGTCCAGGGCAGAGGACTGTTATCTGTTACGAAGAGATAATGGCAGTAACCGTAGCCGCCGATTCCCTTATAACCGTCCTGATAAGCTGCAACCTTGATATTATTCACGGACACGCCTGCGGATTCTTCTACAGAACGCAGTTTGCTGTATACCAACAGTCCGCACTGGTCAGTGGCAGAATCGGATACCAGCGTATTACAGATAGGTCCATCATCGGTCTGGGCATTGTAGCTGCCTACCCAGAGCTTGATCCATGCCAGGGCATATTTACCATCAGCACCTAAGCCTAAATCATTTGCTTCGGATTCCATCTCATCAATCGTGGGCTGGAAATAAGCCTGCTCATCAGCGGGTAATGCATTGAAAGCATCCTTTAACATGGCTGCGTATTTGTCTTCGGTCAGCATGTACAGGAAATTCTTACCTACAACCTCAGAATCAATATCCATGAACAATGCGTGAGTTCCTTCCGCTACGAAGTCCCAGCAGTTGTCATATACTTTATCTCCGGTGCAGTTGTATTCAAATACCTTATTCAACGTCTGTAATGCCAAATAACCGTCCACCGCATCGGGTGTGGTTCCGTTAGCCTCTGCCCATTCCTTGGGAATGAACGTATCCAGTATTCCGGTCTGTGTCATCTTGGATTCGATCTGATTACCATCCTGGATCAGGGTCATTGCGAAGGTTCCTTCCGGCTTCAGGGAATCAGCGGTCAGCTGTTCAAAGATCTTGTTGTTCTTAGGCTGCTGCCAGTCAAATTCCATGCTGTAAGAAGGATCGATAGACTGCAGATACTCGATGAACAGGGGAAGTGCTGCTTTACCACGGCTGGAATTACCTACGCCGTAGAAGGTCTTGCCGTTGGATTCTTCGATGGCCTTCTGTGCCAGTTCCTCCATGGTCATTCCTTCTGCCTGTTTGATGATCTGCTGAGTTGCAGTAAGATTTGCGTCGTCGGCTACCTCCGGGGTCTTGGTCTCTGCCACCGTCTCGGTTCCGGCTGTCTGTGTGTTATCTGCGCTTCCAGTTGCCTGGTTCTGTGTCTCGCTGCTGCCGCATCCGGCTAACATACCAACACTCAGTGCACAGATCATAAGTAACGATACTACTCTTTTCTTCATATGCTGTCCTCCCTTGAAACATATAGTTTGTATAACCCTTCATGGTCCACTTACTTGGAATGGGATGTTTCCCGCTTCCGTTCTGATGATTCTATTATACGTTGGGAATTCAGCAATTTGTATAAGGCAAAACTGTTATTATTTTAATATTTCTGATACTATGTATAGTTTTTCTGCTATTTTATCGTTTCTTTTGTGCATCTTTGTTGTTTTACATGCTTCTGTCCTGATATTCGGAAGGAGTAACACCGACAATCCTCTTAAAGCTGCTGGAAAAATGTGCAACATCACGATAGCCTACCTGTTCCGCAACTTCATATACCTTATTCCGGCAGTCATTCAACAGTTTCATGGCAGTGCGCATACGCACTCTGGTAATGTATGCCGCCACCGTGTAATCCGTCTCCCTTTTGAATGTATGACTCAAATGTCCTTCACTGATCCCCAGGTGCTCTGCAATCTCTGCCACACACAATTCCGGATCCCCATAATGAACGGAAATATAGTCTACGGCTGCCATGACATATTTACTCTTGTCGCCTTTATTTAAGACCAGTTCGGGAAGTGGCTCCTCCTTGCTGTTTTCCAATTTCTCCTGTGTCCTCTTACGTTTCTCCAGTGCATTGTTCACTGCCTGTTCCAGTTCCCCGTCTCCAAAAGGCTTTAACAGATAGTCACTGGCCAATAATTTCAGGGCGCTCTGCGCATAGGAGAATTCACTGTAAGCAGTTAAAAAGATCACACTGACATCATTGCCTTCTGCCCGCAGTTCCTTCAGCATTTCGATGCCGTCCATTTTGGGCATACGGATATCGCAGATCAGCAGATCCGGATGATATTTCCGCACGGCTTCCAGACCTTCGATCCCATTCCCGGCTTCTGCCACAACTACGCAGTTCAGTGCCTGCCAGTCTGTCTCCATCACGATTCCTCTGCGCACTAGCATCTCATCATCGATCACGATCACTTTGTACATCGTATTACTTCCTCCATTAACTCTTCCCGTTTTCTGTATATTCCCCACTATCCGGTAAAAATTCCTCTCTGTCCGTTGCTCTGTATCGGTTCCTCAGGCTTCTCCGTATCTTACCGGCATTCGTAATGTCACTTTCGTGCCGTGGACTTCGCCTTCCTCTTCTGTTCGCTGTCCGTCCGTAGTGTTTTCAACATTCGTGGTAAGACTCTCCATATGAATGCCGTATTCTTCCCCATAGGTCAGCCGGATGATGGTGTCTACATTAGATACTCCGATATGCCCCACCAGCTGCTCCTGTCTCCTGTGGTTGATGGCATCCATCCGTTCTTCGGGAGCGCCACAGCCATCGTCTGTTACTTCGATACGGAGTACCCCATCTTTTTCCGTGATCCGCACCCGGATATTTCCCTCTTCGCTCTCTTTTAGTCCGTGCAAAACTGAATTCTCCACGATGGGCTGTATGATCAGCTTGGGGATCACGCACTCTTCCAGCCCCTCCTGCAGCTCCACGGCATACGAGAACTTATCATTGAAACGGATCTTCTGGATATCTACATAACAGTTCACCAGTTCCAGTTCTTCTTTCAGATAGATGAACTGTCTCTTGGAGATACTGGTCCTAAGGATCTTCGCCAGTCCCGCCGCCATGGTAGCGATCTCCGGGATATGGTTGGCCTTCGCCACCCATTTCATGGTGTCCAGTGTGTTATACAGGAAATGAGGATTCAGCTGTGCCTGCATCATGGCAATATGAGAAGCATTGAGTTCCTTCTGCTTCTCCACCTTATCCTGCACGCTTTGCTCCAGTTCGTTGGCCATGATATTAAAGTTCCGGGACATCTGTCCCAGCTCGTCCTCTCTGTCGGAGACGATTCTGACAGTAAGGTCTCCTTCCTGCAGTGTACGCATGGCCGTATTCATCCGTTCGATAGGACGGGTCATATTTCTACCCAGCCGGGAAGCCACCAGAACGCACAGAATGACACTGATGGTCAGCATCACGATCAACACACTGTACATAGAGTTCAATACTTCTGTTGAAAACACGCTGGGACAGGACAATGCAGTATACAATCCACTGTCTCCCAGCGGCTGGATCAGCAGTTCTCCGGCACGATATACTCCCAGCAGCTTATGACCACCCATAAGTTCTTCCCGGATCTGCTCTTCCTGCAGGTTACCATTATCATAAATGGTTCTCCAGAAGGGATCCATGATTGCTACCTCCGCTTTGGCATTTCCCTTATCATGAAGTACTTTTTCAAAATGTTCCGCGCGCATGCTGATCACAATATAGCCTTCCGGTATACTGTCTTTTCCCATAAGTTTTCCCGCTGCATACAATAAAATATTGCTGTCATTAGTATCTGCACGCCGCAGCACCAGCGTCTCTTTACTATCCTCGACTGCTTTCAGGATGCCCCAGTATACCGGCAGATCTGTCTTGGCACTTCCCTGTGCCGTAGTGTAAATACATTTTCCGTTTTTATCATACAGATCAAATTGGGCATATTCTCTGTAATCAGCCACTTCCCGATAGAATTGCAGGTAAATCTTGCTCTTCGACCAGGTGTCATCTTCACCTATCTGTTCCACGATCCGGGTGTTAGCATTTATATTCTCCACTACCGTCTCGAACTCCTGAAACAATTCCAATATGCCGGCATCTATCTGTTCCGCCTGCTCTGTTACTTTTTTCTCATAATCACTGTTGATCTTGGTCTCCATAGTCTGGATCAGGGATACCCCAAAAAGCAATAACGGCAATAACGCAACTACACCGAAGCAGACCAGTAACTGTCTGTGAAACGACTTTTTAATCCACTTTTTCATCTGTTCTCCCCTGTAACGTCTCCCATGTGTTCAGAATTTTTTCCTTTTCCTGAGAAGCCCAATGAATATCATAATCGATCGTTCTTAATTTTGTGTGCTCCGGTGCTGCATACTCTTCCATATCATTGCGGACAGTTCTCCGGAAAAAGACTTCCTCCACCAGTCTCTGTACATCACTACTTACGGTAAATTCCAGAAATAATTTAGCATTTTCCATATGCTTTGCGCCCTTGACGATTGCTGTGGCATCCGGTATGGCACTGGTGCCGTCCGTGGGGTAGATCACTGTAATATCTGCCCCTTCCAGAATCTTCTGTCTCGCCATTCCCTCCGTGGTAATACCTACCAGTCTGGTACCTGCATTGACTTCCTCCAGTACTGCAACTGAGGACGGCGACAGATAGCCATCCAGTGCACCGGTAAAGTCCTCCAGAGTCTTCTGCTCATCCTGATCCGATACCTGAAGCATCGTACAGAGTGCTGTATAACTACTGCCGGATTTTGTGGGATCTGCGAACGCAATCTTTCCCTTCCAACGATCGGTCTGTAATTCCTCCCAGGTTCTGGGAGCCGCTACGGGATAGACCAGTTTATTGTTATAGATAAATACAGTCGGCAGCACAGAAAAGGGCGTATAAGCATCTCCCGCCGTGCGATACTGTTCAGCAATTTGGTCGATTTCACAGACCTTATAAGGTTCCAGATAGTCTCTGCACTCCTCAAAATTTTCAACACCTCCGCCGAACATGACGTCAAAGGTACCGGGGGCATCCTGTTGTAATTCATTAAAAAGTGCCAAAGTATCTCCTGCTTTGAGCTCCACAAAAATCCCTGTGCGTTCCTCAAATTCCTTGATGATCGGTTCGTATACATCTGCTTTGTGAGCGGTATAGACGATCAGTTTTCTGTCCTCCGGGATCTGATAGACCGTCTCTTCGGACTTGCTGCAAGCAGTAAGTAACAGGAGCGCCGCAGTCAGTCCGGACAGAACAGATATTCCTGCTTTATGTTTTTTACTATACGAAGTCCTCATAACTTTGCCCTTATCTTTTTCGTTTGTTTATTTTCACTGTATTGTTTCTGTTATCTCTCCGGTTTTTCTGCTCCCGGCTGCTGTCTGTTGCAGTCTCCGCATCCGGTCGTACTGCACATACATTTTCTGCACTTCGTTCTCCAGAATGTAATAGTGGCGTATGTATGGAACAAGTAAGATCAGAATTACCACCGGAAGAACTAATGTGAAAAGGCTGTCCGAAATTACACTTAAGACAATTGCCAACATTTCTAACAATGCAAAAGTCACCGTAACGATCAGATGGATCAGGCGCTCATGCTGAAAAAATCCCACCTGCACCAGATGCTCCTTAAGCTTGTCCTGAACCATTTCCTGCATGGCCTGTTCCTCGGTATCCGTTTTCTCTATGTCAGATTTCTCTGTGTCAGTTTTCTGTGTATCCGACTGTCTCTGTATAGCCTGCGTTGAGTATTCACCGTGCTGTGACAATGTCAGTGCTCTCTGCTCCATTGTCTGAAGCCACTCATCTATCTGTTTTCGATATTGCAAAATGCGCTGCTCCATTATTTTTCCACCTTCCCGCTACTTGTATTACTCCATCATAACGATTCTTTCATTATTCGTCAATGCGCCCGGAAATTAAAAAACGCCTCTATGCATACGCATAAAGACGTTTTTCTTCATTTCAAACATAAAAATGGGGCCTATAGGGCTCGAACCTATGACCCTCTGCTTGTAAGGCAGATGCTC
>OQVS01002935.1_pt1 | contig 10521 bp, 7 predicted proteins | sample 1691601 | NCBI WGS metagenome assembly OQVS01 (sample SAMN03418268, study PRJEB22391) | human gut metagenome | biome: human-gut; feature: organic feature; material: feces | host: Homo sapiens | place: Tanzania | collected 2013-01 | reverse complement strand
GAAGAACGAGGTGGCGGGGCGACTTTGACTAATCTTGAAACTAATGAGGTCCAAACTAGACCTGACGGTTTTAAGGTCCTCGATGAAATCTTAGCCTCATATAATGAAGATAAGATCATTGAAGGAGATGGTAAAGCTGAAGCGGTACAGACGTTTGCAGGCGGTTGGGCTGGCTTTATTAGTTATGATAGGCAACAGCATCTACCTAAAAAAATCCCGACCTATTTTAAAGGGGATGATTACATAGGGCTCCCATTACTCTACTTTGTGTTTTATCCAGAAGCTGTGGTTTACGATAAACTTGATGGAAGTTTAACGGCTCTTTCTTGCCGAAGCGAGACCAAGCTTGAAACATATCTTAAATATTTAACTCAACTAATCCAGGAAACAGAGCTCAAAAAATCTCAACTTTCAAAGGATATTTCGGTTTTAGAGACCACATCAGCTACTAAAGCACAACTTCATACTTCGATAAGTGAGCATGGATATTTAACTGGTCTTGAAGCAGTGCACGAGGCCATTCGACGGGGGCAAGTATACCAAATAAACTATACCCAACGTTTTACAGCGCCGTTACATCAAACTCCGTTTGCACTTTTTAAACGCCTAGAAAAACGTAACCCAGCGCCTTATGCAGCTTTTATGAATATGGGTGATACGCATATTGTTTCATCGTCTCCTGAGTGCTTCATAAAAGTGGCTCCAATAGAACCAGCACAATCAAGTGAGCCTACAGTTTCTAACGTACTAATGCAAAGTGCAGCTGAGCGTGAAATTGTTACTCGGCCTATAAAAGGCACTATTAAACGCACTTTAAATGAGGCGCAAGACCGAGTGTTGGCGCAAGAGCTTGCCCAAAGCGCCAAGGATCGTTCTGAATTACTAATGATCGTAGACTTAGAGCGCAACGATTTAGGGCGGATTTCCACTTTTGGTTCCGTAAAAGTGCCGGAGCTTTTTAAAATTGAAGCTTACCCAACTTTGTATCATTTAGTATCAGAAGTGCGCGGGGTATTAAACTTGGGATTAACATGGACGCAAATTTTAGAAGCGGTGTTTCCGGGAGGTTCCATAACTGGCGCGCCCAAACTTGCAGCGATGGAGTGCATTGCAGCCTTAGAACAAGTGCCAAGAGAATTGTATACTGGAAGCATTGGTTTTATTAGCATTTCAGGGACTGCGAAGTTTAATATCGTCATTCGGACGGTTATTTGTAAAGGCACTCGCGCTTGGTATAGTGCAGGTGGGGGCATTGTGTGGGATTCAGACCCTAAAAGCGAATACGCCGAATCTTTACTTAAAGGTAAAGCGTTATGGGAGGCATTGTCATGTATCGACTAGATCCAATAAGTGGCACTTTTACGCGTGATGCTTTAACTGATGAATTAGCCTTTGCGCAAGGTTTGGGGGTGTTTGAAACTATCAAGCTAGTATTGATGCCTTCTTCGGGGGACAATTCTCCTGTGGCTACTTCGAAACTTTATGCCTATGGGGATATCTTTGATGAAGATTGGCGTCAGGTAATTACTAGCACTAAGGTGGCAGAAAATATAAAACAACAATTACCGTCACTTGGTTATCCAGAATTTTTAGAGGCGCATTTAAAGAGGCTAGAAGCAGGCGTGCGTACGTTTTTTCCACAAGCGCCTAAGCTTGATTTAGATTTGCTCAAGAAGGCGGTCTTTAACTTTATTGTGAGCCATAAATTAACTTCAGGGGCCCTTAAAATCGTTTATGCAGCTAGTGGTTTTGACACGGGTACACTTTACTTTAACCATGACGAGCGCCATTATGCGTCAACGCTATATGAACAAGGGGTTAAGATCAAAATAGCGGCCGGCATCAGGTGTTCTCATAACCGTTTGCTTAAGTTTAAAACTCTCTCTAATATGGAAAATATGTTAGAGCTACACCAAGTTCGGGCTAGTGGATTATTTGAGTCGGTGTACTTAAATGAGCGAGGCGAAGTAGCAGAAGGCACGGTGTCTAATATTTTTTGGGAGCGAGATGGAGTTTTGTATACCCCGGCCTTAGATACAGGCATTTTACCTGGAATTATGCGGGCCGAAGTTATAAAAAAAGCGCAGCAAAATGGGCAACAAGTGTGTGAAGGATATTTTAAGCCGGAGGTTCTATTTCAAGCCTCAAAAGTGTTTTTAACGAACTCACTACTTAAAACCCTCCCCGTGGCCGCTATAGAAAATGGCAGTGAAATGCTGACCTATTAGCAATAACCTCTAAAGAAAACGCTATCGCTAAGCGAAATGTGGCGTGATTTGGTATAATTTGCCCATAACTAGACTTGATTGAACCTAAAAAAATTCATCAAGTTTTGGCTTAAAGGCGCCAAGCTATAAAGATTTTGCGTTGAATAACTTGAATAAATAGACCCCTTTGTGGCTCTAGTGATGAGTATTCTAGCCCCCAATCAATTAAAAAACTCAAAAACATAGTTAAGCAGAAATTAGACAGATTTGCTCTGACGATTAAGTTATAAAGTGTAGTAGGAAAAGTATGGCAGATTCAGCAGACAGTAATGTTTACAATGGTGATTCCATTGAGGTACTCGAAGGTTTAGAGCCGGTCAGAAGACGTCCTGGAATGTACACTGATACCACGAGACCTAACCATTTAGGGATGGAAGTTATCGATAACAGCGTGGATGAAGCGTTGGCCGGTTATGCGGATAAAATTGAAGTTATTCTCCACAAAGATCAGTCCTTGGAAGTAGCAGATAATGGTCGTGGGATGCCGGTCGATATCCATTCTGTGGAAAAAGTTCCAGCGGTTGAGCTTATTTTTGGGAAGTTACATGCTGGGGGTAAATTCTCCAATAAGAACTATGCTTTCTCAGGTGGTTTGCATGGGGTTGGGGTGAGTGTGGTTAATGCTTTATCCACCAAACTTGAAGCGGAAATTAAACGTGGGGGCAAGGTTTACGCCATTGGGTATGCTGATGGGGTTAAAGTTGAAGAATTGCACGAAATAGGAGAAGTTGGACGCCGCAATACTGGGACGCGGATCCACTTTTGGCCTAACCCTAAATATTTTGATAGCCCTACCTTTGCCGTTAAATCTTTAGTGCACCTGTTAAAAGCCAAAGCCGTGCTTTGTTCTGGTTTGACCATTACTTTTAAGGATTTAAATACCGGAGAAAGTGATTCTTGGTGCTATAAAGGGGATCTTGGGGATTATATTAGTACAGTACTTACTGATACTGAAATGCTTCCTGCTACTCCTTTTACCGGCAAATTTGAAGGCGATGGCTCCATGGTTGAATGGGCGGTCGTGTGGGAACAAACTGCTCGAGTTTCCTTGAATGAATCTTTTGTAAATTTGATACCTACGCCTCAAGGTGGGACTCATGTTAATGGTTTACGCCAAGGTTTGACTGATGCAATGCGCGATTTTTGTCGCATTCATAATTTACTACCAAGAAACGTATCTTTAATTCCTGATGACGTTTGGGATAAGTGCTGTTATGTGCTGTCTGTAAAAATGCCTGAACCACAGTTTTCAGGGCAAACTAAAGAAAAGCTTTCATCACGCGATTGTGCGATGTTTGTTGCCAATGCGGCGCGCGATAGCTTTAGTTTATGGCTTAACGCTAATATCGAAGAAGCTAAACAGATCGCCGAATTGTGCTTAGAAGCGGCTAATAAACGTTTACGTTCCTCTCGCACCGTGGTGCGTAAAAAGGCAACTTCTGGTCCGACTTTACCAGGTAAGTTAAAGGATTGCACATGTGGCGAACCTATGCGTTCAGAATTGTTTTTGGTGGAAGGGGATTCGGCAGGTGGTTCGGCTAACAGCGCACGCGACCGTGACTATCAAGCCGTATTGCCGTTAAGAGGCAAGATCCTAAATACTTGGGAAAAAGATACTGACGAATTGTTTGAATCTCAATGTATTCATGACATTGCGGTGGCGGTAGGGCTTGAACCAGATTCTGATGATTTATCAGGCATGCGCTACGGTAAAGTTTGTATTTTAGCCGATGCAGACTCTGATGGTTTACATATTGGGACTCTTATTTGCGCGCTATTTACGAAGCATTTTAAGAAAGTAGTGGAAGCTGGGCATTTGTATGTAGCTATGCCACCTTTGTACAGGGTAAGCAGTAAACAAAAAACGTTCTATGCTCTTGATGAGGAAGAACGTGACAAAATTATTGCTAGTTTATCCCGTAAGCGTTTGAACTATGAAGTGACTCGCTTCAAAGGGTTAGGTGAAATGAACCCTGAACAGCTTAAGGAAACCACCATGAATCCGGCTACGCGCCGTTTAGTCCAACTAACGTTAAATGATGATAATAAAAAGCATGCTCTATCCATTATGGATATGTTGTTATCCAAAAAGCGAGCTGCCGATCGTCGTGAATGGCTTGAGTTAAATGGTAACCAAGCTGATGCTGAACTTTAATGGTTAATCAACCTAAGAGGATGTAGAACGCATGGCTGAGTCAGATGGGCAGGAGAAGACAGAGCAACCCACAGGCAAACGTCTTGAGGACTCGCGAAAGAAAGGTCAAGTGGCCCGTTCGAAAGAACTTGGGACCTTGGCAGTCTTGCTCTCTGGGGTGTGCGGTTTATGGGCCGTATCAGGTTGGCTTTACGAAGCCTTGGTGACGGTAGTCCATAAAAGCTTCATTATCTCGCGGGCTGATATTTTAGATCCTGGAACGATGGAGCGCTTGCTAAAAGATGATTTTTTAGCGGTGGCTTTGCCTTTAGTTTCGATGTTTGCCATAGTTATGGTGTTTGCTCTTATTGGTAATATAGGGGTAGGAGGCTTTAACTTTAGCCAAGAGGCTATGATGCCTAAATTCAATAAGCTAAATCCTCTTTCAGGGATTAAGCGCGTCTTTAGTATCAATAGCGTGGTGGAACTAGTCAAAGGGATCCTTAAAATTATCCTCATCGGATCATTTTGCTATTTTTTGATTTCTGGTCGTATTGAAGAGATTTTAGCTTTGACGACTATGGAAGTGACCTACGCAGTTAAAGAAGCGGTTCATTTGATGTTTTGGACCATTTTGTTTATCGTTTGTGCCATGGTCCCGATTGCAGCTTTAGATGCACCATACCAGCTGTGGCATTACAAAGAACAGCTTCGAATGACTAAGCAGGAAGTCAAAGAAGAATTTAAAAACCAAGAAGGTAATCCCCAAGTAAAAGCCCAAATGCGTCAAATGATGTATCAAATCATCAATAAAAAAATGATGCAACAAGTCCCTGAAGCCGACGTGGTGATCACGAACCCTGAGCATTATGCCGTCGCATTAAAATATGATACAGATGGTTCTACTGCTCCAATTTTAGTAGCCAAGGGGATCAATGATATTGCCGCTAAAATTAGGGAAATTGCAACTGAGCATAAAGTACCGATTATTCCTGCTCCGCCTCTAGCTCGTGCTTTGTATTACACCACGGAATATGAAGAAGAAATCCCGCGGGGGCTTTTTGGGGCAGTAGCTCAAGTTTTAGCCTATGTGTTCCAGATGAAAGAGTTTAGGCAAGGCAAAGGACCGCGGCCACGCGATCTCAAAAAGGATCTGCCAATTCCACCAGATATGCAATACAACCCTGATGGGACTCGGGTTGAAGTGGAAACCTAGACGGAAGAACAAGACCCAAAGTAAAGCGTTCATTGTTTATGGGGCCAATTTTATGAGCATATTGAGTGGCGTAAAACCCTAAATTTGTTGGTCTCCTTTGCATTGTAAGCATACGGAAAAAGCCGTTTGCGCTATAATACTAAAAATTTGTTCAAGCCTGGTTTAAGACTTCTAAAAGAATTATTACATTGGATAAAATCTTTATGACGCAATTATCTCTACCTAATATTCCTGATTTTTCTACAAGCCAAGTGTTGGTGGTTGGTGACGTAATGCTAGATCGCTATTGGATGGGCGCTAGTAATAGAATTTCTCCTGAAGCTCCGGTACCGGTTGTGAAGGTTGAAGAAAAAGAGGATCGTGCAGGTGGGGCGGCCAATGTAGCATTAAACATTGCGGCTTTAGGGGCAACTTGTGCTATTACCGGCTTAATTGGTAATGACGAAGCGGGGGAAAAACTCTGTCAGTGTTTAGCCCAAGCCAAGGTTAGTGCCGACATGGTAAAGGTGCCAGAATTACCAACTATTACCAAACTTAGAGTTTTAAGCCGTAGCCAACAGCTCCTTAGATTAGACTTTGAAGAAGGTTTTCATAAAGTAGACCAGGCGCCAATATTGTCTAAAGTGCGTTTGTTAGTGAAAAATGCTAAAGTCGTGGTATGTTCTGATTACGGTAAAGGGGCCTTGGTTTCTGTGCCTCGTATGATTGAAATTGCAAATGAAGCAGGCGTTCCAGTGCTTATCGATCCAAAGGGAACTGATTTTGAAAAGTACCGTGGCGCGAGCCTATTAACCCCTAATATGAGTGAATTTGAAGCTGTAGTGGGTAAGGTTGAAAGCGAAGACGACTTGGTAGCACGTGGGCTTAAGTTAATAAGCGATTATGGGATTAAAGCCCTTCTTGTTACTAGATCTGAAAATGGGATGACTTTGATTCGCCCAGAACATGGGGCGATTACCTTACCTACTAGAGCGAAGGAAGTGTATGACGTCACTGGTGCTGGTGATACTGTAATTGGCACTTTAGCGGCCTCTTTGGCGGCGGGGCTTGATTTGGCCACTGCTTGTATGGTGGCGAATGCGGCTGCCGGCGTTGTGGTTGGTAAAGTAGGGACTTCGGTCGTGACTCCACATGAATTAAAGGAAGCGTTAGCGCAGGAAGATACTATGGATGAAGAATTAAAATTTGGGGTTATGACCAAAGAAGAATTGTTAGTTGAAGTAGCTAAAGCCAAAGCCCGTGGGGAAAAAGTGGTGATGACTAATGGGTGCTTTGATATTCTCCATTTTGGTCATGTTTCTTACTTAAAAGAAGCTCGAGAACAAGGTGACCGTTTAATTGTTGCAGTAAATTCTGATGCCTCAGTACAACGCTTAAAAGGCCCAACTAGACCAATTAATCCGCTGGCCGAACGTATGGGGGTTTTGGCAGCGTTAGGAGCTGTGGATTGGGTGGTGCCATTTGATGAAGATACGCCACGTAATTTAATTGCGGCGGTGTTGCCTGATGTTCTTGTTAAGGGTGGTGATTATAAGCCTGAAGATATCGCAGGCTACCAAGAAGTTGTGGATAACGGTGGGGAAGTTAAAGTTTTGTGCTTTGAAAATGGCTGCTCTACTAGCAACGTCGTGAAAAAAATCCTCGAAACAGCGGCTAAGTAAAATTCATCGCTAGCTCTAAAGTGAAGTTAAATTTTTAGGGCTTGGGGCGCATCAAGTGAGTTAATTTTTAAAACTGCCTCAAAAGGGCAAAGAACCAAAAAGGCAAAGAAAATTATTCTTTGCCTTTCTTTTTTAGGTCTAAGAAACTTGCGGGGTCAAAGTAATTATGCTCCTAGAGCTGTAAGTTTTCTTAGTCAGCTGGAGGGGAATATGGACCTTAGGTAGTCTGTATTACTGTTTACTGTTAGCTCCATTTAGACGAAACACGGTCAAGCATGGTGTAAAGAGCTTGAGCTAATTTGTCTTCACCAAAAAAGTTTTTAATGCCAACAAAGTCTTCCACGGTTGCGGCAGAATAATGCTTTTCTTCGCTGTCAATTAAAGTCATACGTTGACACACAAACTTGCCCTTACTAGTACGAAAGAGCTTGAGATAGCCTAAGCGACGATCGTCTTTGTTATGACGTTCTTCGACGTTACAGATTTGCCAGCCTTTAAAGGTGATATCTAGTTTGCCATCGCGTTTTACAGTTTCTGAAGTTTCGCTTTCAAAGAGTTGGCGACATAAATCTTCGCGTTCTTTAATAATAGAATTTAAGTGATCTTTTTCGGTGACTTTGCCTAATTTACTTTCGGCAGATTCTTCTGATTCGTTTGAGCTGCCAAAGATACTTTTTGCTTTATCAAATAGTCCCATAATTTACCTCTTTTGTTGAACGCCGGGCAAAATATTTAATTATATGCTTTAGAGTATGGTAAGTCCTTCTGACATAGTAAGTAGTGGACTTAATTGCGTACCGGCAGGTAAAGCGCATGTCCAAGTTTCAAGGTGCATGCAAAAAAAACGTAATGTCTAAATGTTATCATGAGTAATTGAAACCGCAAGTATTAAATCGTGCCCAACTTCACGCTATAAAAGGAAGATTTAAAAATTTGCGGAAGGAGGGCGCTTAATTCCACATAGGCTTACTGACTGGTCTGGTAGTCTGCTTGTAGATTTTTGGTGTGGTGGTGATTGCGGATTGAACCATTATCTTTTTAAGGTTACCTTCACTACATACGTAAAAGGTTTTACTATGCTTGGACGCATCATCACCTCTATATGAGCAGGTTGTGCATAATCGCATCAAATGTCGCTGCCTTGTTGAACTTCGGGACACTCTCTTGCCGCGTCTGATGTCAGGTGAACTGTCGGTTGCCAACCTCGGCGACGGTAAATGATTATTCATCTGAGTCAACGTGCATATCTGTGGGTAAAAACAGAAAGTTTTGCACGTTGACTCTTAAACATCTTTAGATTGAGGTAAATAAAATTTTACTTCTTACTCAAGCCAGAGTTGATGTTAGTAATATCTTCTTCGTTAAGTAAGCCTGAAGTGTAACGTAAATTTACCCAACTCATGATGTACTTGTAACGTGCACTAGCAAGTGAGCTCTTAGCGTTGTAGAGCTTTTGAGTGGCGTCAAGTACGTCTACGATAGTTCTAGTACCAACTTCGTAACCGGCAGTGGTTGCATCTAAAGCGCTTTGTGCTGAAATAACAGTTTGTTCGTAAGCCTTAACGGTACCGATAGCAGCGTTGATGTTGTTGTACTGGCTAAATAAGTCAGTTTGTACTGTTCTGTGTTGCGCTTCAAGGGCTTCGCTAGCTGCTACATAGTTAGCCTTAGCCTGTTCAACCTGAGCGCTTACAGCCCCACCGCTATAAATAGGGATGTTAAGTTCAAGCCCGATAGTGCCGGCATTGATAGTACCATCTTGCTTAGAAATAGTGTTTTCCTTGTAGTCTGTATAGTTAGATGAAAGGCTACCAACTAAATCTAAAGTAGGTTCATGACCGGTTTGAGCTAAAGAAATGTTTTCCTTTGCAACTTCGCGGTTTACCATCATGGCTTGTAACAGCATGTTGTTTTCTTCTGCGGTCTTAAGCCAATAAGTAGGATCTTTTTGCACGCCTGGAGTGGAGAAAGTGGAAACATTAAGACGGTCAAGGTCCTTGTGTTCGCTACCAGTGATTTCACGTAACAATTCATAGCTATTAGCTAATGAATTTTGCGCTAAGATTACCTGAGCGGTAGCTAAGTCATAAGCTGCCTTGGTTTCTTGCACGTCGGTATTGGCGATAAGACCTACTTTGAAACGCTGGTTAGCTTCATCGTACTGTCTCTTTAAAGCTTTTTTATTAGCTTCGGTATATTCAAGTACTTCTTGAGCTTCAAGCACACCAAAATATGCAGTACAAACACGCTGAATTAAACGCTGTTTAGCGTTGTTATAATCAAGGTCTTTACCTGTTGCTTGTTTTTCTGCAATTGAGCTTCTAATAAAGTTGGAATGACGCCAAATAGATTGTTGCAAGCTTAAGCTTCCGCCTGCCACCATCGCAGTGTTGAGGTCATCTTTATTTGTTTTTTGATAACCGATATTACCGTTTAAATTGATTTGTGGCAGATTAGCTGAGTCTGCATAATCGATAGCAGCATAAGCACTATCACGTTCAGCTTTGGCCTGTAAAACGATAGGATCTTTTTGTTGGGCAGTTTGATAGATATCTAATAAGTTTTCTGCATGGGCTGAGATAGCGGCTGCAGAAGATAAAACAAAAGCGGCCAATATGGACAAACGCATAATATTAAACCCCGAAAAAAATTACAATACAGTATCGTATTATATCCTACCGCTTAATTTTTCTGAATTAGATTATAAAGTCAAAATATGGTTTTATGTGCAGTTAGATAGGTGGAAAAAAGGTCGCACAACCATATTTCTATGACTAAGGCAGCTATGAAGTTAATAGTTAGGGTGGGCAAGCTTTGCGTGGGAATGTAAAAAACTAGAATTTGGGGCTAAATAATCGAAAAAGCCAAAGTAAATAAGTAATGCTTTTGATTATCGAACGCTAAACGTAAGTATTTATAGAAAATGAAAATAAAGAATAAGTGCTTGGATAAAGAAAAGTATAAAAAAGGGAATTATAAGAGAAATATCTAGAAGTTGGAGCGAGAGACGGGAATCGAACCCGCGTCTAAAGCTTGGGAAGCTGCCGTTCTACCATTGAACTACTCTCGCAATAGATTTTTCGCATTAAAAACTTAGATTTACTTAAGTTCTTACGGAATGACTACCATGATACATTGCGACCGTTTCTATTTCAAGGAATTTTAATATTTTTTTTTCGATTGTTTAAAAGTTAATCAGTTAGAAGATAGGAATTTGGTCGAAATAGATGGGATAAGGTTGTG